>JAEEGL016613564.1_pt1 | contig 20239 bp, 18 predicted proteins | sample 9134231 | NCBI WGS metagenome assembly JAEEGL01 (sample SAMN16246548, study PRJNA631951) | gut metagenome | biome: gut microbiome; feature: rumen; material: fiber-attached | host: Bos | place: Iran: Karaj | collected 2018-10 | reverse complement strand
CCGGTCCAGCCGTACCGCTCGTCCCGCTGGGGGCAGTCCGTCGGAATGTCCAGATAATTTCCCTTCTGGCTCCAGACGATGTTGCTGAACAGCTGGTTCAGCATGGGATCGCTGCTCTCCAGCCAGCCGGTGCGTTTCATTTCCGAATGCAGGACCACAGCCCGGATCCGGTCGGCGGTGAAGCCTTCCGGAGCCTCGTCGATCCGCAGGTAGCGGAAACCGAAGAAGGTGAACCGGGGTTTATAGGACTGCCGGCCCTCCCTGCAGACATAATGAAGCTGGCTGCGGGCGGAACGGTAGTTGGCTGTGTAGAAGTTTCCATCCTTATCCAGCACTTCCGCCGTCGAAAGGGACAGCCGCTCCCCGGCGCGGGCGTCCAGATCGAAGGCCATATAGCCTGTCAGGTTCTGGCCGAAGTCAAGGACCCACTCGCCTTTGGGCGTGCGGAAGGAGGCGCGGGGATAGACCGTTTCCTGCTCGTGAACCTCAGGCCCTTCCTGGGGAATCAGCGCGGATTTCGGGAAATCGCATTCCACAGCCGGCTCAAAGGCCGGTTCCCGGGTCATGTCCCCATCCTCGCCGATGAAGATTCCGCTCAGCGTTACCGTACTTTCGGAAACTTCCCAGGAACGGTCCGTCAGGATGACTTCCTCGCTGCCGTCTTCTAGGATCAGGCGCAGGGCGGCGATCAGCATCGCGGGCAGAAATTCATCCGGGTTGTGCGTTCCGGTCCAGGGTGCGTTCGTCCTGCGGTACCAGCCGTTGGCTACCGTGATCTCCAGCGTGTTGTCCTGCTGAAGCAGGTCCGTTACGTCATAGGTCTGTACCTGCAGGCGTTTCCGGTATTCCGTCCAGCCGGGGGCCAGGATAAAACGGCCGACACGCCGGCTGTTCAGCAACGCCTCATACACGCCGTCGCAGGTCACTTCCAGGGTGGCGGAACGGACGGGCCTGCTGCAGGAAAACAGTCTGCGGAAGACCGGCACCACCGTGGAGGCGGCCCGGTCCATCCTGATCCAGGAAGCATTTCGGATCAGCATGTGCTGTTTCTCTCCCTTCAAAGCAGTGCCTGTCAGCGGTTGTAGCTTTCCAGCAGTTCCACGATGCACTTCAGGTCCGGGGCGTCCAGGTAGTTGTATTCGCCGCTGCCGTCCCCGTAGGTGCCGTGCTGGACCAGTCTTAGTCCGGCGGCCTCGGCATTGGCCACCTGCGTTTGGGAATCCCTGACCTGGAAGGCCAGGTGATGCATGCCTTCGCCGTGCTCGTTCAGGAAATTCCGCCAGGTGGAGGGCTCCTCGTTCGGCTGGATCAGCTCGATCTGCAGCCCGGGGCCCACGTCGAAGAAGGCCAGCAGGGAATCCGCCTTCGGGGCAGGCAGCCCCTCAAAGACGGTCTGCGTCACCGCGTAGTCGCCGCAGGGCTGGGTCTCCGGAACGTCCACGCCGAGGAAGGCTGCCCATTTCCGTTTCGTCTCCTCGATATCCTTCACTATAAAGCCCACCTGGGCTACCAGGTTAGTTCCCACAATACCGGCCATTTTTGTTTCCTCCTTATTACTTTCTTATTGTTTTTCGCCGTCCGGGTCCAGGCTCCGGTAATACTTCTGAAGAACGAAGAAGGCGGGCTTCCTGTAAGTCCGGGTCTCGTCCAGCAGGCCCTTGCGGTTGTAATACCGCTGGATGGAACTGGTGCGCCGGGGACAGCGGAAATCGTACAGGATCCAGGGCGACATACCCCGGATATAATCGGTTTTCAGAAGGGTTTCCATCTGTTTTTCATAGACTGCCGCCTGGTATTCCTCCGTGCCCTTGAGATCAGGGGAACCGGTGTTCCCGCGCATCGCGTCCGCGCCGAACTCCGAGATGACGACCGGCTTTTCCGGACGGCTGTTTTCCATCAGCTCCGGCAGCATCCGGAAGTCCGGCGTATACCAGCCGCAGTATTCGTTGATGCCGATGATATCGAGGTATTCGGCCAGCCGGTCGTCGATCCGGTTTTCCCGGGCGTTCACCAGGCAGGCCGCCGAGACGAGCCGGGACGGGTCGTCGGTATGGGCATATCCGGCCAGTTCCTTCATGAACCGGAGGCGGCTGTCGGTGTCCGCGTTCTCGTTTCCGACGGACCAGATGATCACCGAGGCGCGGTTGTAATCCCTGGAAATCAGTTCTGCCAGCTGGTTCCGGGCGTCCTCCAGGGTTTCCTTCCTGTCAAAACGGATGGCCCAATAGACCGGGATCTCCTCCCACAGGAGGATCCCCAGCTCGTCGGCCAGCCTGGCCAGGTTTTCATGATGCGGATAATGGGCGGCGCGCAGGTAATTGCAGCCCAGTTCCTTCGCCAGGAGCAGGACCTCGGTCCTTTCCTTGTCCGTCAGCGCGCGGCCGTAGGCAACGTCCTCCTCATGGGCGCTGATCCCCTTCAGGAAGAGAGGCTTTCCGTTGAGCACGATTTCCCGGCCCTTTACCCGGATTTCCCGGAAACCGACCCGGTCGGATACCGTGTCGCTGCCCAGGCGGGCGGTGATGTCGTACAGGACCGGATTGTCGGGGCTCCAGAGCTTCGGCGCGGCGCGGAGCACGGCTTCCCCGACACCGCCGGTGAGCATGACGGTCTCCCGGAGGCCCAGCTCCGGGATTTCAATGTCCGCAGGGACATCGACCGGCGCGGAGGCGGTGATCCGCAGCGCCAGCTTGTCAAAGCCGCCGTCCGGCACCAGGTGAAGCCGGAAATCTTTGATGAACAGATCGGGGATGCGGTACAGGGTGATGTCACGAAACACGCCCCCGTAGTTGAACCAGTCCGTATTCTCGGTGGGGACCTGTTCAGGCCGCCGGGTGCTGTCCACACACAGCAGGATGCGGTTATCCTCCTTCAGGCTGTCCGTGACGTCAAAGAAGAAGGGCGTGGATGCGCCGCGATGCATGCCGATATATTTCCCGTTCAGGAAAACGCGGCAGAGCATGGACACGGCGCCGATCCGGAGGATGCACCGCCCGGGCAGGGACAAGTCGTAACAGAAGCGCCGGGTGAAGACCATGGGCCCTTCGTACAGCAGGTATTCCCGGGAAAAGGTGTTCCAGCAGGCCGGGAGATCCATGGTTTCCCACTCGTCGAAGGAATAATCCACCGGAAGGGTGAAGCCCCGGTCGTCGGTATACTTTTCCAGGAACCATTTCTGCCGCAGGCAGGTGTCGTACTGGTCCACGGCATAGTTCCAGGTGCCGTTGAGCGACAGGCCTTCCCGGCCTCCGGTGAAGACCATGTCCGCGCAGGAGGCCTTCGGGGTTTCATATTCGCCTGTGTAATCCTCAATATGGATATCGATGAGGTCTTCCTTTTTCATGAGCTTCCTCCCTGTGAGGTCCGGCAGCCTCTTACTCCACTCTCAGGATCAGCCGCAGGATGTTCACAGCGGCCTTCTCCATGTCCTCCCGGGTCAGGGCGCCTTTCTCCAGCGCAGCCAGCAGCCGGTCCGGGAAGCCCGTGGCCATCTTCATGTCGTTGCCGGCTGCCACTTCTTTATAGTGTTCGCCGAAGGTCCACCAGTCGGTGGTCACCATGCCGTCGAAGCCCCATTCCTCCCGGAGGATGTGGGTCAGCAGGTCCTTGTTCTCGCTGGCCCGGACACCGTTGACGATGTTGTAGCTGGACATGATGGACCAGGGCTGCGATTCCTTCACCAGGATCTCAAACTGCTTCAGGTAGATTTCCCGGATCGCCCGTTCCGAAGCCCGGGAGTCGCAGTTCCGGCGGTTGGTTTCCTTGTTGTTCAGGGCGAAATGCTTCGGCGTGGCGGCGATCCGCTGGGACTGGACGCCGCGGATCAGGGCTGCCGCCTGCCTGCCCGCCAGCAGGGGATCTTCGGAATAATACTCGAAGTTCCGGCCGCACAGGGGATTCCGGTGGATGTTCACGCCCGGGGCAAGCCAGACCATGATGTTGTTTTCCTTCGCCTCCAGGGCGGCGGCTTCGCCGACCTCGTACACGACCTGCGGGTCCCAGGTGCTCGCCAGCAGCGTGGCACAGGGGAACGCGGTAGTGGTGACGCCCAGGCCCTTGTGGAACCGGACGCCCGCCGGACCGTCAGCGGTCATGATGTTGGGGATGCCGTAAACCGGATTGTTTCCGTAGCCGAAGGTATTGGCCAGCCCCATGTTGGGCTGTCCGCCCAGCAGGGCGGCCAGGTCTTCCGCCGGCAGGGCTTTGACAAAGTCTTCCAGGGAGATCTTTCCTTCCGCCACATCCTGCAGTTTCATGCCGGTGCCGCGGCCGAAGTTCGGGATCCGCGGAACGGCGCGCACCTCGGGGGAGGCGTGGAGCGCGTCAAACGTCATGGGAGGCAGCACGTTTTCCGCGGCATCTTCACCGGTCCGGACGGGCAGCGGTTCAAAGGAACCGTCGGCCAGCATCCGCTTTTCCAGGCGGGAGGGAACCATGCGGGCGGTCAGCTGCCCGGTGATCCGGTTTTCGGAAAGGGACCAGGTTTCCTCTGCCTGTTTCACGTCCCGGACACTGGTGCCGATGAAGAACCGGTATTCGCCGACCTCCAGGACCCAGGCGGACAGGGCGACTTTTCCCAGGTCGTCATAGCTGGCCATGGAAGTGAGCGGGAAACGGACGGTGACGTATTCCGTCTCTCCCGGCTGCAGCAGCCGGGTCTTCCGGTAGCCTGCCAGCACCTTTGCCGGTTTGGTCAGTTTCCCCTGGGGAGCGCTGTAATACACCTGGACGACCTCGCGGCCCGGGAAGTCTCCGGTATTGGTGACCTGCACGGAAGCTTCCGCTTCATCCCCTGCGAAGGTAATCTTCTCCCCGGAAAGGCAGAAACGGGTGTAGCTGAGGCCGAAACCGAAGGGATAGACCACTTTATCGGCGGCGCCGGGGATCGTCTCGAAGTAGCGGTAACCGACGAAGATGTCCTCCGTATAGTTGACGTATTCCTCGCTGTCATAGAAATCGGCGCAGCCCGGATAATCCTCCAGGTCCGCGGCGAGTGTATCCGTCAGTTTGCCGCCGGGGGTGGCTTCACCCATGATCAGTTCTGCTGCGGCGCAGGCGCCCTCCATGCCTCCCTGGTAAGCCAGGAGCAGGCCCTGGATCCGGGGATTGTCCCGGAAGCACGCGGTTTCCATCATGCCGCCGGTGTTCAGCACCACGATCGTCTTTTCGAACGCGGCGCTCACTGTTTCCACCATGAGGCGTTCCGCTTCGGAAAGATAGAAATCCCCCTTCTCAAAGAGCACGTCGCTCATGCTGACGGTATCGGAAGTGACAGGATCTTTCCGGATGATCACAGCCCGGGAGGATTTCCGGTCCCAGCCCTCGCCGGAGAATCGGCTGATGGAGATCACCGCCGTGTCCGTGAAGGCCCGGGCTTCCCGGAGCAGGTCCTCCGGTACGGGCGGTTCGGCGACCATACCGGGGAGCCATTGCTCTGCGTAGCGTGCGGAGACGTAATCCCGGTAATATTCCACTGTGCCCTGGAAGACCGCTTCCTCCCCGATGAGCCCGGCGAAGCCTTCATACATATTCCGGACGTAGGGCACGGTCACGTCGCCGCTGCCGCCGCCGCCCTTGACGTAGTCGATGGTGGCCTTGCCGAACAGGGCTACCTTGCACCCGCGCCGGAGCGGAAGCACGTTCCCCTCGTTTTTCAGCAGTACCATGCCTTCCCTGGCTGCCCTGCGGGAAAGGGCGATATGTTCTTTCCCTGCGGTCACCCTGCGGCCGTCACGCCCCAGGGGAAGGCCAGGCAGAAAACGTGCGCGAATCCATCTTTCCATGAAAAAACCTCCTGAATCCTGTATGTATGACGCTTTTGACGCGTCCTGAATCCTTTTCCGGCATTATACAGGTTGAAGCTAACTCTAAGTCAACATCTGTTATTCCACTATTGACTTAGAGTAAAGTTTAAGGTTTATGATGAAAACAGAAACAGGAGAACCGATCGGAAAGCGGAGGAGGAAAAGACGGATGAGCATTGATCTGAACACGATGCCTAAACTGGGTTTCGGGATGATGCGCCTGCCTGAAAAGGACGGGAAGATCGACATCGGGCACGTCTGCCGGATGGTGGACCAGTATATGCAGGCGGGGATGAACTACTTTGACACCGCCTACGTCTATCACGGCGGCCATTCCGAGGAGGCGGTACGGGAAGCCATCGCGAAACGGTATCCCCGGGAAAGCTTCATGGTCGCCACCAAGCTGCCGGCCTGGTGCATGAAGGCACCGGAGGACAGGGACCGAATTTTCAACGAGCAGCTGGAACGCTGCGGCCTGGATTATTTCGATTTTTATCTGCTGCACTCCATCGAGGACGGAGGCAACGGCGAAACCTACGAGAAGCTGGACTGCTTCAGCTGGGGACTGCAGAAAAAAGCGGAAGGCAAGATCCGCCATTTCGGATTCTCTTTCCACGGAAGTCCGGAATATCTGGAGCAGGTGCTGGACGCGCATCCCGAAGTTGAGTTCGTGCAGATCCAGCTGAATTATGCGGACTGGGAAAATCCGGTCGTGCGCTCCGGAAAGCTCTATAAAATTCTGCACAGCCGGAACATTCCCATGATCATCATGGAGCCCGTGAAGGGCGGGACGCTGGCCAGGCTGGCACCGGAGCTGGAGGCAAAGTACAGGGCTGCCCGTCCGGACGCGTCCGTCGCCTCCTGGGCACTGCGTTTCGTCGGCTCCCTGCCGGGCGTGATGACCATCCTTTCCGGAATGAGCACGGAGGAACAGATGCAGGACAATATCCGTACCTTTACGGATTTCGAGCCGCTGACGGAAAAGGAAATGGAACTGGTCCAGGAGGTCCGGTCCATCATGCTGAACGTGCCGCAGATCGGCTGTACGGCCTGCAGGTACTGCACGGACGGCTGCCCGATGCACATCCCGATTCCGGACGTGTTCCGGGCGGTGAATACCATGACGCTGTATCAGGAGGTGTTCAGGCCGAAGGCGTTCTATGGCGGCCTGGTCGGCCAGGGTTACGGCCGGGCGTCAGACTGTATCGGATGCGGCCAGTGCGAGGGCGTATGCCCGCAGCACCTGCCGATCATCAGCCTGCTGAAGGACGCCGCAGAAAAACTGGACAGCTGACGCAGGACTGTTCATAACGTAAGAATGCGTTGCACAGAAGCTGTTTCCCGTGATAAAATCAAAAAACAGGGAGGATGACAGCATAGCCCTGATCGTCTGGCTGATCATCCTGCTGGTCAAGGATCCCAAAGGCGTCGTGAAAAAGACGCTGGCGAAGAAAAAGTAACCCTGGTATGCCAGCAGGCCTGCCGGAATGCCGGTGGGCTTGCTTTTTTCCGGTCCCGCCGGTGCCGGCGGTATCCCGTCCCGAATGGAGGAAACTGTTCATGACGCCGTATTCCCGCAGCGTGCACTATTATGAAACGGATATGATGGGCGTCGTCCATCACGCCAACTACATCCACTGGATGGAGGAGGCCCGGATCGACTTCATGGACCGGCTGGGCTTTCCCTACGCCGCCATGGAGAAGAAGGGTATCGTATCCCCCGTGAAGTCCGTCGCCTGTGAGTACAAAAGTCCCTGCACCTTCGGGGACCGGATCACGGTCGAAGTATCCGTGGATTCCTTCAACGGCGTCGTCCTGGCGATCCGGTACCGGATGCGGAAGGAGGACGGCACGCTTGTCTGCGAAGCCCGCTCCGAGCACGTCTTCCTGACCCGGGAAGGCCGGTTTGTCCGCATGAAACAGGAAATGCCGGAGTTCTGCGAAGCGATCGCGAAGGAGGCGGAAAAGAATGAATGAGAACAGGCTGACTTTTGCCTCGGACTATATGGAAGGCGCTCATCCGCTGATCCTGAAACGGCTGGCGGAGACCAACCTGGAGAAGTCCTCCGGCTACGGGACGGACAACTATTCCGAATCCGCGCGGGAAAAGATCCGCGCCGCCTGCGGCACGCCGGAGGCGGACGTGTTCTTCCTGGCCGGAGGCACCCAGACTAACGCCGTCATGATCGACGCGCTCCTGCGCCCCTGGCAGGGCGTCATCTCCGCGAAAAGCGGGCACATCTCCGTCCACGAGGCCGGCGCCATCGAGTTCTGCGGCCACAAGGTGCTGACGCTTCCGCACCGGGACGGCAAGCTGACGGCGGAAGCCGTCCGCGGCTGCGTGGAGGAATACCTGCAGGACGACAACCGGGACCACATGGTCATGCCGGGCATGGTCTACCTCTCCCATCCCACGGAATATGGAACGCTGTACTCCCTTGCGGAGCTCCGGGCGATCAGCGAAGTCTGCCGCGGGTACCGGATCCCGCTGTACCTGGACGGCGCCCGGCTCGCCTATGCCCTGGCCTGCCCGGAGAACGATATCACCCTGCCCGACCTCGGCGCCCTCTGCGACGCCTTCTACATCGGCGGAACCAAATGCGGCACCCTGTTCGGGGAAGCGGCGGTCATCCCGGACCGCAGCCTCGTCCCGCACCTGTTCACAATGATCAAGCAGCACGGCGCGCTGCTGGCCAAGGGCCGGATCGCCGCTCTCCAGTTCGACACCCTGTTCACGGACGGCCTGTACCTGCGGATCGGCCGCCCCGCCATCGAGGCCGCCGCCCGGATCCGGGAGGCGCTCACAGCGCGGGGCTACGACCTGTTCCCCTTCTCTCCCTCCAACCAGATCTTCCTCCGGATGGACAGGGCGCGGGCGGAGGCGCTGGGCGAAAAGGCGGAGATGAGCTTCATCGAGCAGACGGAGGACGGACGGGTGATCATGCGGATCGTCACAAGCTGGGCGACGACGCCGGAGGAAACGGACCGCCTGATTGCCTGCCTGTGAGCACGTCCCGCGGAAAGAAAGGAAATGACAGAATGAGCACGATTTACCTTGCCGGCGGCTGCTTCTGGGGAATGCAGCAGTTTTTCGACCAGTTTGACGGCGTCGTCCGCACGGAGGTCGGCTACGCGAACGGCCCGGACAAGGCGCCCTCCTATGAGGAGGTATGCGCTGACAGCGGCCACGCTGAAACCGTCCGGATCGATTACGACGAAGACCGGATCTCCCTCCCGGCACTGCTGGAGTACTACTTCATGGTCATCGACCCGCTGTCCGTGAACCGGCAGGGGCACGACAGCGGCATCCAGTACCGGACCGGCATCTACTACACCGATGAGAAGCAGCTGCCGGAGATCGAAAATGTATACCGGGCGCAGGAGGAGAAGGCCGGCGCGAAGCTGGCCGTGGAGCTGGAGCCGCTGAGGAATTTCTTCTCCGCAGAGACATACCACCAGAAATACCTGGAGAAGAACCCGGGCGGCTACTGCCACATCCCGCAGAGCTATCTCCATCTCGGAAAATAAAACCGTAATTTGCCGGCATGAACCATCAGGACCATGAAGCGGGGACCACGGGCCCCCGGGGAAGGATCACAGAATGAAGACGCTGTATCTGGAATGCAATATGGGCGCCGCGGGTGATATGCTGACTGCCGCCCTGCTGGAACTGACCGGAAACAAACAGGAATTTACGGAACAGATGAACGCGCTGGGCCTGCCCGGCGTACGGGTGTCCGCGGAGCCTTCCGTGAAGTGCGGCATCACCGGCACGCACGTGACGGTGACGGTGGACGGCGCCGAGGAGGAAGCCGGGGACGCGCACGAACATCATCACGGGCATGACCATGAGCATGACCACGGGCATGAACATGACCACGATCATCATCACGATCACGACCACGACCACGAACATCCCCATGATCATGAACACGACCATGACCACCACGGCCACGGACATCACCACCATGCCTCGGCGGCGGACATCGACGCGCTGATCGATTCCCTGGAGGTATCTGACCGGGTGAAGGCGGACGCGAAGGCGGTCTACGCCCTGATCGCGGACGCGGAAAGCCGGGTCCACGGACGGCCGGTGACGGAGATCCACTTCCACGAGGTGGGTACTCTGGACGCGGTGGCGGATGTGGTGGGCGTCTGCCTGCTGATGGAACAGCTGGCCCCGGATCAGGTGATCGCCTCTCCCGTGCATACGGGCAGCGGGCATGTCCACTGCGCCCACGGCATTCTGCCGGTGCCTGCGCCCGCCACGGCGATGATCCTGCAGGGGATTCCTTCCTACAGCACACAGGTACGGGGCGAACTCTGCACACCCACCGGTGCAGCGCTGCTGAAGCATTTCGTTTCCCGCTTCGGCGAACGGCCGGTGATGACGGTCAGCGCCATCGGCTACGGCATGGGAAAGAAGGACTTTGAGCAGGCCAACTGTGTGCGGGCCTTCCTGGGTGAAAGCGAGGGCCGGCGCGAGGCAGTCACAAAACTGGAATGCAACCTGGACGACATGACCGGCGAGGACATCGGCTTCGCCATGGAACAGCTGTTCAGGGCCGGCGCCAGGGACGTGTTCACCCAGCCTGTGGGTATGAAGAAGAACCGGCCCGGGATCCTGCTGTCGGTGCTCTGCCTGCCGGAGGACGCGGACCGGATGGCGGCGGTGATGATGAAGCACACCACCACCCTGGGGATCCGCCGCCAGGACATGAGCCGGTACGTCCTGGAACGCAGCGGGGAAACCGTCAGCACCCCCTACGGCGACGTGCGGGTCAAGCGGGCCGCGGGTATGGGAGTGGAACGGTCCAAGCCGGAATACGACGACCTGGCGGCGCTGGCGGAGAGACGCGGCGTATCGCTGGATACCATCCGGAAGGAAATCCGCTGAGAAACCGCCAAAGAATAATAAAAAGCCGCCCGTATGCTGAACGACAGCGTACGGGCGGTTTCTGTTATGCGGTTCAGGCGTCTCCGGCAGGCTCCCGGATCTCCATGTATCTCCTGTAGGTGGTGAAGCCGGCGGCTTCGTAGAAGGCCAGGGCGCCGCGGTTGAACTCCCACATGTTCAGCTCCAGCCGGCGGAAACCCTTCTCCCGGGCCCAGCCGCGGATGAAACCGATCATGGCGCTGGCGATACCCTGCCGCCGGCAGCCTTCGTCCACGCCGAACTCGTCGATATCCAGGAAATCCCGCTCAAACATGAAGGGATTCTCCGGACGGACGATATGGTTCAGCACGGCGAATCCGCGGACAGCACCGTCCGCCTCCGCGACGACAACCTCCTTCTGCGGATCCTGCATGATCACGTGGATATAATCCCGCAGTTCGTCGCAGAAACCAGGCCGGAAGACCGCAGGTGCGCCGGCGACGTGCAGGTCGTTCACCTGCCGGCGCAGGACGTTGATCTGTTCCACGTCCTCCTCCCGGGCAAAGCGGACGCTGACCGCGGCAGGGGCGGGGCGGGACGCCGGGGTCCGGTCGCCCTTCAGCAGGGACCAGCAGGCCACGTCGCAGATGCCCTGGTTGTTGATCCCGCCGCCGCGGCGGACGCCCTCCGGCCTCATGCCGGCTTTCGCCATGACGCGGCCGGACTTGGGGTTGTTCACGTCGTGCCCGGCCATGATCCGGTTGATGCCGGCGGTGTCGAACAGGTAATCCATGACAGCGCGCAGGGCTTCCGGCATGATGCCCCGGCCCCAGTACGCGCGGCCCAGGCAGTATCCCATCTCAGCTTCGCCGATGGCTTCCTCCAGCCGAACGACGCCGATGGTACCGACGACGCGGCCGGTTTCCTTCAGCTCGATGGCCCAGTTGAAGTAACCGCCGTCTTCGTACTGCGGGATCCAGCTGTTCAGGAGCATCCGGGTGACACTGACGTCCGAATGGGGCGGCCAGGTCAGGAACCGGGTGACCTCCGGATCGGAGGCCCAGTTAGTGAACATGTCCTCCGCATCCTCAGCCCGGAGCCGCCGCAGGATCAGCCGGTGGGTTTCGATGGTCTGCGTACCTGTCTTGTTCATGTGGTTCACCATTCCTTTCGGTTTGTTTACGAAAAAAAGATCACTTATCCCGCAGGGATAAGTGACCGGTTCGTTCTGATACTTTGGTTACCGAATCTGGCCTTCCCTGCGCCTGGAATGAAGATACGCGAAATAATAACCGCCGCCAACCGCTTCGGTCATCATCATGTTCGCGTACATCGTCTTCATAACTGCAGGAAACTCCTTTTCTTCCGGATTGGGGAGAGTATACTCCGCGGCGCGGACCGCGTCAAGCATAAAATCGGGATGGGCCGGTTCCTTTACAAAAGCGGGGGAGTGTTGTACATTCAGCACAGAGCATGACCGCATAAGAGAGCACGGAATGTCGGGCGGGAGTCCCGGGGATCTGGTATGCTGATCCCGCAGTGAGGGGAGGAACACAGATGCAGGGCTGGATTGAAGGAATGCAGGCGTCCATCGACTATATCGAGGAGAACCTGACGGAACCGCTGGAAATCGGGGCTGTTGCCGGGACTGCCGGACTGTCCCCGTTCTACTACCAGCGGATCTTCGGGGCACTGTGCGGGATGACCGTCGGCGAATATATTCGGGCGCGCAGGATGACGCTGGCGGCGCGGGAACTGGCGGGAACCGACCTGAAGGTGATCGACGCCGCCCTGAAGTACGGGTACGATTCCCCTGACAGCTTCGCCAGGGCCTTCCAGCGCTTTCACGGAATCACCCCGTCCGCCGCGAAGGAACCCGGCGCGCAGCTGAAATCCTTTGCCCCGCTGCACATCAAAATATCACTGGAGGGTGGAATCATGCTGGATTACCGTATTTCCGAAAAAGCTCCGTTCACGGTCATTGGCGTCAAACGCCGGTTCAACTCCGACACCAGTTACCAGGAGATACCGAAGTTCTGGAACGAATGGCTGGCACAGGGGGAGAACCGCCCCGTCATGGGCTCTTTCGGCATCTGCATCGACATGGACGGAAAGAACTTTGACTACTGGATCGCGGATATGTATCTTCCCTGGAAGGAGATCCCGGAAGGCTGTGAGACCCGGATGATCCCCGGTGGGCTCTGGGCTCAGTTCCGCTGCACACTGAAGACGCTGCAGACCGTGAACACCCAGATCTGGTCCGAGTGGCTTCCTTCCCTGAAGGAATACAGCCTCGCGGGGGACTATGACCTGGAGTTCTATATGGAGCCGGATGAGAACGGGGAATGCGAATGTTACATCTGGGTCCCGCTGAAGAAGAACTGACCTGAACCACGGACCGGCACAGAAAAAGCAGGAGGCTTCATCCTCCTGCTTTTTTACGGCATGCCCCGTCCGGCGTCCTCAGGGATATACTCGCTGACGACGGCCGCCCGCGGCGCTTCCTCCGTTTCCCGGGCTTCGGCGTCGCCGCCTATATTGAACAGATGCACTGCGATCACGATCAGGAACAGGACATATCCGATCCTCTTCAGAATGGTTGCTTCGTAGGTTTCCATGGTTTATCCCTCCTCGCGTATTAGATTAACAGACGAACCTTACTTTTACCTTACTTTCCACCTTACAGTTTTGTAAGCCGGGAAAAACGGCAGGAAAGGGAAATTCCCCGTTGCGTTCCCCGGTTTTCCCGGTATAATGATGGAAACCGCGGAGAGGGGTGACGGGTCCCGTGCTGTATGTGAAGGCTGCGAACCGTGAGGATACGGAAAAGGAATGGCAGTTCGTCCGGAATATGCCGCCGGATGAGAACGGCCTGACCAATGAATGGTACGGGGTCTCCCGGGAGGATTTCGAAACGAAGGCGCTGCCACAGATGATCGCCTTCTCGGAGGGGAAAGGCCTGCCCGAAGGCTACGTCCCGGAGACGTTCCTGTTCCTGTGGGACGACGACCGGATCGTGGGCCAGTACCGGATCCGCCATTACCTGTGCGAGTCCCTGAGGACCGGCGCCGGGCATATCGGGTACTTTATCGGGAAGGAATTCCGGGGCAGGGGATACGGAACGGAGGGCCTGCGCCTGACGCTGGAGGCGGCCCGGGAGATTGTTCCGGAGGAGGAGTTCTACCTGCGTGTGAACCGCAGCAACCCGGCTTCCCTGCATGTGATGCTGAAGAACGGCGGCAGGATCGTGCGGGAGGATGAGGACAAGTATTACGTGCGGATCCCGAACCCGGGGAAGAAGCATAAGGAAAAGAACGGTGAAAGTATGATCAGGAAAGTGGAGCGGGCGGACCTGCCTGCCTGTGTCCGCGTGATCCGGGACAGCTTCCGGACGGTGGCGGACGAATTCGGCTTTACGGAGGAGAACGCTCCGCGCTTCACCGCCTTCGCCATGTCGGAAGACTGGCTGCACTGGCAGATGGACGGCGAACACCGGCTGATGTACCTGGCTGAGGAGGACGGAGTCCCCTGCGGGTATTACAGCCTGCAGCTGCAGGACGGAGGCGAATGCGAACTGAGCAATCTGTCGGTCCTGCCGGAATACCGGCACCGGGGAATCGGTACGGAACTGCTCCGGCACGCGGCCGCGACGGCAAAGGAACAGGGCTGCACGGTGATCAACCTGGGCATCGTGGAGGAGAACAGGGTGCTGCGGGAATGGTATGAGCGCAACGGAGCGGTGCATACCGGAACGAAGAAGTTCGATTTCTTTCCGTTTACCTGCGGGTATATGAAGATCCAGCTGTGAAAAGAAAAGAGACAGGCGCCGCTGACGCGGCGCCTGTGCGCATATATCCGGTTTTCCGCTCAGCCGCAGTAGGCCACGGCATCGGCCTGGAACTGCAGGCCGTCCTTCCCTCCGACGTGGGCGAACTCCGTCTGGATGGATTTCCGGGCGGGATAGCTGTCCCCGAAACGTTCCTTGATGACCTTTTCCATGACGGGGATGTTCCACACGTCCCGGAACAGGCAGTCCATATGGACCACGTTCTCCAGCGTGAGCCCGAAGAGGGCGAGCCGCCTTTCCATTTCGTCGAAGGCGCCGTTGATCTGCTCCTCCACCGTGCCGCCGATGTTCCCGACGCAGTAGCTCAGGAAACAGTATTCCCCCGCTTTGACGATGCCGGCGTGCGCCCATTCCCGGCTGATATCCTTCCTGATGATTTCACCCATGCTTCCGTTCCTCTTTCTCTTTTTCTTTCAGGCCTCTGGACCTGGTTCCATTATACTGTGAACCGGTCCGGATTGTAAGGCGAACAAAAACATTTTCCGGCCTGAAGGACGAGCGTGTCCCGGGACCGAAAATTATATGCGCGGGATACAGGAAAGGAGGTACGGCAGTGGATTTTACGCAGCATTACGAGTCCCCGCTGGGCGGGATTACCCTGGCGGGCGAAGGGGAGGCCCTGACGGGCCTGTGGTTCGACGGGCAGGCGCATTTTGCGGAAACGCTGAACCCGGCGCACACGGAAAAGGACCTGCCGGTAATCCGGGATTCCGTGCGGTGGCTGGACCTGTATTTCAGCGGAAAGATTCCGGACTTCATCCCGAAGCTGAACCTAAGGACGACGCCCTTCCGGCGGACGGTCTGGGAGATCCTGCTGACCGTGCCCTACGGGGCGACGGTGACCTACGGGGAGGTGGCGGCCCGGGCGGCGGAAAAAATGCGCCTGCCGCGGATGTCCGCGCAGGCGGTGGGAGGCGCTGTGGGTCATAACGCCGTGGCCCTGATTATTCCCTGCCACCGGGTGGTGGGGGCGGACGGCAGCCTGACCGGCTACGCGGGCGGCGTCAGCAGGAAGGCTGCCCTGCTGGAGATGGAGAGAAACGGTCTTTCTCAACAGCTTCATACAGGTCTTTTCCCATCCGGTCCTCAAAATACGCTTTCAGGGCGAGGTTAGCGTCCCATTTATCCGGATCATAGGAACCGTAGCGGCGCTTCACGTCGCTCATCCGGTCCACGATATCCATAACGCCTTCCGCGCCGGAAATGGCGTCGCACAGCTGGATCAGGCGGTCGTAGTCATCGGGGACGGTTTCCCGCAGGCCGCTGCGGATCAGTTCCGTTTCCTCCTCGCTCGTATCGAAGTTCCCGACATAGGCCTCGATCTTCCCCTGATTGAAGGAATGGGTCAGGCAGATCCGGGCGGCGTCCTTCCAGCCCAGGGACATCATATAGGAATACCCGTCCGACACATGGCCCAGGTGGCGCTTGCCGAACCGGCGGCCGATATCGTGCAGCAGGCCCAGGACGTAGGCTTTTTCCGGATCCATTCCGGCATACAGGGCGATCTTTTCCGCACAGTGGGCGGCGGTCCGGCTGTGGTTTCCCCAGGGCCCCGGATTGCGCTGCTCCGCTTCGGCCAGGAGCAGTTCCGCCTGGACCCGGCCGGGGTAGCCCCTTTCACGGCAGCGGTCCGCCAGTTCCCGCTGCCTGCTGACGATTTCCGGGTTCCAGTGGACCTTCTTCGTCAGGTCCGCGCAGGGGAAGCAGGCACACAGGCCGCAGAACTGGACGCAGTGGTCTCTGCAGCAGGCATGAACGGGACAGCGGCCGGATCCGGCCCATTCGGGCACGTATCCGTCCGCGGCGATGCAGCCTTCGCAGGCGCCGGTTTTTTTCTTTTCACAGCCTTCGCAGTTTTCACCGCAGGCGGTGATCTGGTTAAAGCAGATCTGATTCATTCCAGTCTCCGTCGTCATATGATTCACGGGAATATAATAATACATCCGCCCCGGGATCTCAACAGGCAGGTGCCCGCGGGGCGGATTTCATGCTATACTGAAGAAAACCGGAAGCGAAGGAGGGGATACGGCATGGACGAACCGCGGCAGGGCTGGGAAAGCGCGGCGGCATTGTTTGCGGAGGACGCGCGGGAAGCCTTCGGCGGGAACCTGGCCGGGGTCTACCTCCACGGTTCCGCGGCCATGGGATGCTGGAATCCGGCGAAGAGCGACCTGGACCTGATCGTCGTCGTGCAGGACAGCCCGGACGATGCCTGCAAACGGGCCTTTATGGAAAAGGTTGCGGCGCTGGACGCAAGCATGCCCGGGGCGGAAGGGCATTCCGGGATCGAAATGAGCGTGGTGCGCCGGGCAGCCTGCAATCCCTTTGTTTATCCGACGCCCTTCGAGCTGCATTATTCCGCCGGGCACCGGGAATGGTACGGGCGGGATCCGGAGGACTATATCCTGAAGATGAGGGGAACGGACAGGGACCTGGCCGCGCATTTCACCGTGATCCGTTCCCGGGGGCTGTGCCTGTACGGCCTGCCGGTGGAAGCGGTCTTCGGCGAAGTGCCCGCGGAGGATTACCTGGATTCCATCCGGGAGGATATTTCCGGCGCCCGGGAGGAGATCGACGGGAATCCCCTGTATGTGACGCTGAACCTGGCACGGGTGAAGGCGTACCTGGCGGAGGGCAGCGTTCTTTCCAAGAAGGAAGGCGGGGAATGGGGACTCCGGAACCTGCCGGAGAAATTCCTGTCGCTGATCCGGACCGCGCTGGAGGACTATGAGGGCGGCGGCAGGGTGCAGTACGACCGGGAACTGGCAAAGGAATACGCGGAATATATGCTCAGCGGGATGAATATTCACGGATGAGCGGGGCCTGTCCGCGGAAAAGCGAAACAGGGAAAAACCGGACGCGCGGAGAATATACAGAACACAGAACAAACGAAGAGGAAGCCTGAAATGAAAAACAAAGCCATCAGGTGGAGTGTCTTTATTCCGGTGATCCTTGTGCTGCTGGCCATGGCCCTGGCGCTGATCGCGATCAGTTACCAGACTTTCCGGGATTATGAGATCGAGGACCTGAAGAACTATGCCAAGGGACTGACCAACCTGATCGCCGGCGAGATTATCGACGTGAACGAGATCGACAGCTTCCTGGAGCAGGGCCGTGCCCATCCGGAGTATGAAGCGGTGGAGCATAAGCTGTACAAGCTGCGGGAGGCATATCCGGACGTCACGTATCTTTATGTCTACCAGATCCGGGAGGATGGTTACCACGTGGTGTTCGACCTGAGCACGGACGACTTCGCCGGTTCGGAACCCGGTACGGTGGAGAATTTTTTCCCGGCGCACGAACAATATATCCCGGACCTGCTGGCCGGGAAGGAAGTGCCGCCGATCTTTTCCCAGGAGAAATACGGAGACCTGCTGACGACCTTCACACCGCTGTATAACACGGAGGGAGCGTGCAAGGCTTACGTTGGCGCGGACTGCTCCATGGAAGCACTGAGACTGTATATGCGGAAAGTCATCGGGCAGGTCGCTGTCTTCTTCCTGGTGGTTGTGGCGGTTCTGCTGGGTGTAAGCATCTTCATGGCGGAACGCAACGTGATCCGCAGGATGGACAGGCTGGAGAACCGGGCATACCGGGACACGCTGACCGGGCTGCAGAACCGGACCGCCTACTATGAGTACAACGACGTCCTGAACCGGAAAGAGGACGAAGGGAACGCGGATTTCTCGATCCTGATGATCGACATCAACTACCTGAAACGGATCAACGACACATACGGGCACGAGCAAGGCAACCTTTACCTGCAGGGCGCCGCGAACCTGATCAGGGATGTGTTCGGGGAGGAATATACTTACCGGATCGGCGGGGACGAGTTCGTCGTAATCCTGGAAGGAAAGGCCCAGGAAGGCGCGGAACAGCGTATCCGGGAGTTTAAGGACCGGATCGCCCGCCTGCAGGAGGATGATTCCCTGCAGCCCTGGGAGAAGATATCCGCCGCCGCGGGCCTGGCGAAATACGAAAAAGGCCGGGACGCTTCCACGGAGGAAGTGCTCCGGCGGGCCGACGAGGCCATGTACCGGGAAAAGATCGCCATGAAGGCCGTAAGGACCGACAGCTGACAGGCACAGAGAACGCCCTCCGGGTTTCCGGAGGGCGGTTTTCTTTTTCCCTGTTTATTTGTTGTTGTCCGCGGCTTTCCTGCGGCGGGCATAGTACAGGAAGATACCGATCAGGAGACCGACCAGCAGGCCGCCGGCCAGTGCAATGGAGGAAACGCTTTCCGAGGTTTTTTCCGCGGGGGCTTCCGTTGCTGTCGGTGCTACCGTATTCATGGGAGCTTCCGTTTTCGCGGGGGCGGCGGGAGCGTTGCTGCCAATGGCCGCCAGGGCCGGGATGGCCAGGTCAGAATCTTTGAAACCGAGCTCGGAGGCCGTATGGCCGTTGAACAGGCCTGTGGACAGGGAATAGGTATAATGTGCGGATTCCGGCCGGTACTGTGAGATGGAGCCGCGGGTGATCTCCCCGTACCTGTTGAAATAGATGATCATGTCGCTTTCTTCCGCCCGTACGAGGATCCGGGAGGAATCAATCACGCCGTTGTCGTAATACACGGATTTCGCGACGCCGCCGGCGCCCATGCCGTTAAAGGCCTGCGCGTATGTCTTCTCGGAATAGCTCACATATTTTTTTCCGCTGAGGGAATAGGTCAGGAACCAGTCCGCCGTGTTGTTGAAATGGGCCGTGTTGATGACGACCGCGTCGTCCAGGGTGACGACGCCGTTCCGGATATCCTCATAGGCCTTGTCCAGCGGGCCGTGGCTGTCGTAGATGCTGCCGTCAAAGCAGCCGATCCTTGTGGTTCCGGCGGGATAGCGGTAGTTCAGCGTGACGGCTTCCCTCGACTCGCCCATGTTATAGGTCAGGTTCATCTCCGCGGCGCCGGTCTTGTCAAACGGATAGTCCGTCACGACGTGCGGCAGCCCTTCGTCGTCAAATTCGACGCTGAAGGTGAAATCCACGGCCATGGGGATCTGGGATACGCTGGTGTAGCCATAATCCGCCAGGGCCGTTCCCGCGAGCAGGACGCCTGCCAGGACGATGGTGAGCAGAAGCAGAATGCCTTTACGCATGGAAACAGTATCCTCCTTTTTGTTTTATGAGGACCGGCCTGTCCTCATGAAGCATTGTACTTCCGGCACGGCGCCGGTTAAAGGATGAGAAGCGAAAGATAGGGTCCGTTATTTTTCCGGCGGGAGGTCATTCCTCCCCGGCGGGACGGTTTTTCCTCCCCCTCCGCACCATGAATGCCCGGGCAACGCTGATGCCGATCCTGTAGGGCAGCGGACGGAGCGCCCGGTCTGCCTCCTTCAGTTTCTCCCGGATCGGGATCCCCTGGGGGCAGTGCTTCTCGCACTTTCCGCAGCCGACGCACTGGGTGGCGAAGGCTGGCCGGCGGGTCATGCCTACCGTCTGGGCGAACTGGAAGCGGCCGTCCGATTTTCCTTCGGTATACATGGCGTTGTAGCAGCGGAAGATCCCCGGGATATCCACGCCCTGGGGGCAGGGCATGCAGTAGCGGCAGGCGGTGCAGCCGACCTTCTCCCCGGCGCGGATCATCGCCTTCACTTTTTCAATGAACGCGAGATCCTCTTCCGTCAGGTCTCCCGGCCGGGCGTCGTTCGCGGTCGCGACGTTCTCACCCACCATTTCCAGCGAGTTCATGCCGGACAGGACCACCGTGACCTCCGGCTG
>JAEEGL011806571.1_pt1 | contig 20239 bp, 14 predicted proteins | sample 9134231 | NCBI WGS metagenome assembly JAEEGL01 (sample SAMN16246548, study PRJNA631951) | gut metagenome | biome: gut microbiome; feature: rumen; material: fiber-attached | host: Bos | place: Iran: Karaj | collected 2018-10 | reverse complement strand
CACGTGCACCTAAACCGATCGGCGCGAGACCGAAAGGTTTACCCACTTCGAAGAGCGCATCCCATATCTGTTTGCCTTTCTCGGCAGGGAAATAGAGCTCGAAGCCACCGGCACCGGTGTAGCCCGTATTACTGAGAATAACACCCGGCACGCCCGCAAAACTCCATTCGCGGAACGCATAGTAGTCGATAGACTTCAAATCGGCATCTGTCAACAGTTGCAGCATCTCGGTTGCTTTGGGACCTTGTACTGCTAGCTGACCGTACCGATTGGAAGCGTTTTCAAGTTTGACGGAAGCGCGAGCTTCATTGTCCATTGTCCATTGTCCATTGTCCAGTTGCTCGTTCACCCACGCCCAGTCTTTGTCGATATTGCCGGCATTGACTACCATGAGGTATTTGGTCGTCGAGTACTTGTAGATGATCAAGTCATCCACGATACCGCCTTTGCCGTTGGGCATACAGGTATATTGGCATTTGCCAGCTGCAATAACGCTGAGGTCGTTGGTGGTGATATACTGCAGAAAATCCAAGGCCTTGTCGCCTTTTACCCAGAACTCGCCCATATGGCTCACGTCGAACACGCCGACGCCCTCACGGACGATCATGTGCTCCTGGTTGATACCGGTCGGGTATTGGATAGGCATGTTAAAGCCTGCAAACTCAGCCATCTTTGCGCCTAACGCAATGTGAATGTCTGTAAACGGTGTTGTTTTTAACATAATATTCTAACTGTTTAACGTTTTTATATAATAAAAACCATTTTAACTGTTTAACGTTGCGAAGCAACCATCTTAACGATCTCGAGAACGACATCTCGTGCGGCCTCGAGAGACTTGACGGGCAGATACTCATAGCGGCTGTGAAAGTTCTCGCCGCCGGCGAAGATATTGGGGCAGGGTAGTCCTTCAAAACTGAGCCGTGCGCCATCCGTACCGCCACGGATCGGTTTGACTACCGGCGTGACGCCTACTGCTTTCATCGCCTCTTGTGCCAGATCGATGATGTGCATGACGGGTTCGATTTTCGCCCGCATGTTGTAGTACTGATCCCGCAGTTCGATCTCTACGGTCTTCTCTCCGTACTTGTCGTTCATCGCTTGCACGATCTGATACATCGCTCGTTTGCGTGCCTCAAAGTGTTCCCGGTCATGATCGCGGATGATATAACTCAGAGACGCCTCTTCTACCGTACCGCTCATGCCTACCAGATGGAAGAACCCCTGATAGCCTTGCGTGTGCTCCGGACTCTCTTGACGAGGCAGCATGGCGTTGATCTGGTGCGCCACCCACATCGCGTTACGCATCTTATGGTAGGCGTATCCCGGATGAACGTTCAGTCCATGAATCTTGATCTTGCAAGACGCAGCGTTGAAGTTCTCAAACTCCAACTCACCTATCGCCCCGCCGTCCATCGTGTATGCCCAGTCGGCACCGAAAGCGGCTACGTCAAAATGATCCGCTCCGCAGCCGATCTCTTCGTCCGGCGTGAAACCGATACGCACCTTGCCGTGCAGGATCTCCGGATGCTGGATCAGGTACTCACACGCCGTTACGATCTCTGCGATGCCGGCTTTGTCGTCTGCACCCAGGAGCGTCGTGCCATCCGTTACGATAACGTCCTGACCCTTATAACGAGGATCAATATAATCGCGTTCCTCTGCCTTCACGATGCTCGTCTTCACATCCTTTCCGCTTGCATCCGGACTGGTGTCCATATGGGCGATGAAGCCGATGACGGGAATCTCCTTTGTACATGGTACATTGTCCCTTTGTACATTGCTTGGCAGCGTCGCCATGATATAGCCGTTCTCGTCCAGCGTCACTTCGGTCAGACCGATGGCTTTTAACTCGTCTGCCAGGTACTTGGCAAAGACCATCTGACCGGGCGTGCTGGGTGTCGTGCCGGTATTCTCATCGCTCGTGGTCTCGAACGACACGTATTTCAAAAAACGATCAACGATATTCATATTACTTGCCGAAAGCAGAAAGGAGTGTACCTACTGCACCTGCGTATTGAGACGCCGTATTGAGATAGCCGGATGCTGCGCTTGCGCCGCTCTGGAGTTGCGATTTGCCTTCCTGAACGGTCTCGTTGTCAGCGATCATGCTTACCAGACTGTTCGTCACCATCTGTACGTTGTTCTGCGAAACCAGACCTAACGAACCGGTGATCAGACCTTTGCCGAAGTCGGTCAGGTAGTTCGTGTCTTTGTAGTTCTGTTTCAGACCCTCGCAGTTGGCGATCAGCGTCATGGTGTTGTATGCGTTCTGCATGTTCAGTTCGTACTTGCCGGCAGCTTTGTACTGTGTGTACAATGCCTGCAATGCCGCGCCTGCACTCTCTTCGGAAGTGCGTGCATTCGTGTTGGTCTGCGCAACCGGAGCTGCCGTCTGCGTGGTAGCCTGGGTGGTCGTCTGGTTAGTGGTTGCAGCGTTGTTGCTGCTACTGGTGTTCTGCATAAATCCGCAGCCGGTCATCATTACGACCGCTGCTGTGAGAAGAAATACTTTTTTCTTAGCCATAAAGGCACGATTACTTTTCGTTTTCATACTACTATATTCATTTTGTTAGTTTCGTTTTCCATAAAAGCAAGGATATTGTCCGTAACGTTCTCGCACATGGCGATGCGTCCTTCCCACGTGCCGGTACCGGTATGCGGCGACAGTACGACGTTCGGCAGAGTCAGCAAGGCCTCGCTTATCTGCGGCTCGAACTCATACACATCCAATGCCGCGCCGGCGATGATGCCGTTCTGCAGCGCTTCCACCAATGCCTCTTCGTGTACGTGCGCGCCGCGCGCAGTATTGATAAGGAAGGCGGTCCGCTTCATCATACCCAATTCGGGTTTGCCGATGATATGATGCACCTGAGGCGTGTAGGGCAGGTTGAGACTGAGAAAATCGCTGTCTTGCAGCAGCGTCTGAAAATCCACGTATTGTGCCTCTTGGATGACTTCCTTCGTCCATTCATCCAATCGTACATCCTTCGTACATTGTACATCTGTCCTTTGTACATCAATTTTGTGACGGTTGCAGTAGATAATGCGCATGCCGGACGCTTTGGCACGTCTTGCTAAAGCCTGACCGATACGTCCCATGCCCAAGATACCGAGCGTCTTGCCGTATAGCGAGTGACTGAGATTGTTCATTACCGCCATCGGTTCGCCGTTCTTGGCACGGATGGCACGGTCAAACTCCGATACGCGTCGTGCGACATCGATCATGAGTGCAAACGCCAATTCGGCGGTCGGTTCGATTACCGGCTGCGGAGTGTTCGTCACGCGGATACCTCGTTCGCGGCATGCGTCCAAATCAATATTATTGTACCCTGCACCGAAATTGGCGATCAGTTGGAGCGCCGGCATCGACTCGATCATCTGCCGCGACACTTTGTAATCGAACGTGCTGACCAACACTTCCGCCTGTTGCCATTCGGCATCGGGACATTGACCGATGACCAATGACAAATCGTTTATGCCTTTTGCTTTAAGGCGTCCGAATCCTTCGGCAGGCAATTGGGTGGTAAAAGCTATCCGCATGGTACTCATTTGAAAATTTGCGCAAATTTACGAAAATATTTTGACATACGCAAAAAAAAGTGTCTTTTTACGCAAAATTTAATCATTCTCCACTCTCCGTTAGCGATTGTGGCGAGCGGATGCAAGCCGTATTGGGCGGCACAAGCGATCAGTTGCTCGCAGTCGGATTCGTAGAATCCGCTTACCCATAACTGTCCGCCGTCCTTGAGACTTTCCGCGTATCGGGGCATGAACTCCATCAGGATATTGCGATGGATATTGGCGAGGATAAGGTGAAAAGTGAAAGGTGAAAATTGAAAGGATGAAGAGTGTAGCACTTCGATCTGTTCGCCGTTGAGCGCCGCATTCTCTTTGGCGTTCTCCACGCTCTTTTCATCTATATCGACCGCCACGACTTGTTTCGCTCCTTGGCGTTTGGCGAAGATGGCTAATACACCGGTGCCCGTACCATGATCGAGCACAGTCTGGTCATGCAGGTCCTCGTTCATCAGTCCCTCTATCATCATGGACGTGGTCTCATGGTGTCCGGCTCCGAACGCACAATGGGGTACGATCTTGATCCCCAACGGCAGTTCCTGTACCGGATGCTCCGCTTCCCATGCGGCATTCCAGTTCCTGTCCGGACAGGCTTCTACGTCCAATAGCCGGGCTCCTCGTTCTCTCCGAGCAAAGGCTTCGATCTTCTGCCGGTTCTCTTCCCAGCGTTCTGTTTTGATGTAATAGTCCGACCTGAAACCGTTGATGGGTTCACCTTTCGCTTGAATGGTGTCCACTCCCAATTCGCCCATATGCTGGTCGAATACATCATACTCCCAGTCATTTTCAAACCGGGTTTGAATATGTAAAACGTGATAGCGCATATCCTACTAAATAGTTACTGCCACCCACGAAGATGGCATCTTCTTCGTTCGCTTGTTTGTTCGCATAATCTATTGCCTCTTTTGGGTCGTTGATGGCGATGCCGTCTTTGCCCCATAGAGAGAGCATTTCGTCTGCTGTCCGGGCACGCTTGGTGTCGGGTGTCGTGAAGATATAATGATACTTTTCGCCGGCAGGCATGAGCCGCATGACGACATCTGTGTCCTTGTCGTTGACCATGCCGAACACGATCCATATATGCGGATTCGACAACTCGCGCAACTGCTTGGCGACGTACTGGAGTCCGTGACTGTTATGCCCCGTGTCGCAGATGACGAGTGGTTTCTCGCTTAACGTCTCCCACCGTCCCCTTAATCCTGTCATGCTGCACACATGCTTAAAGCCTTTGGCTATGTGTGAATTTTTAATTTTTAATTTTGAAACAATCGTTCCCTTGGGATAAGAATTTTGAATTATTGCACGAAGTGCAACGTACGCCGTTTGCAGATTATGCTCCTGATAGTTGCCTTTGAGTTCGCATTCGGATGCCTCGCGCAGGCGGCATTTGCGCAGATAACCGCATTGGTCGGCAAACCAGATCCGGCAGTCGGTCGTTTCCAAGCCGTCCCCTAAGATACCGCACTCGCGTGCCCGGTCAATGAACACGTTCATCGTCTGCGGATGGGTCTCGCCGATGACGCACGGCACACCGGGTTTGATGATGCCGGCTTTCTCACGGGCGATCTTGGTGAGCGTATTGCCGAGGAACTCCGTATGATCCATCCCGATATTGGTGATGACGGAAAGGAGTGGGGTAAGGACGTTCGTGCTGTCCAGCCGTCCGCCGAGACCCGTTTCCACAACGGCGATGTCCACATGCTCGCGTACGAAATAAGCGAATGCCATAGCGGTCATGGTCTCGAAGAAAGAGGGTTGCACGGCATCTAAGAAGTCCTTGTTCTCGCTTACGAAAGCCGCTACGTCCTCTTCGGCGATCGGTTGACCGTTGATGCGGATACGTTCGGTCAGACTGATCAGATGCGGACTGGTGAAAAGCCCCACTTTGAGTCCGGCGGCCTGCAAGGCGGCAGCCATCAGATGCGAGGTGGAACCCTTGCCGTTGGTGCCTGCCACGTGAATGGCACGCAAGCGCTCATGCGGATTGCCCACATGCGCCATCAGCCGCAAGGTGTTCTCCAGGCCCGGCTTGTATGCCTCCGCACCCACCATATGAAACGGCGGCCGCGAGGAATACAGATAATCTATGGCTTCTGAATAATTCAATCTAAAATCTTAAATCTTAAATTTTAAATCTCAAATTTTATTTCTCTACCACCGAGAAATCGAGCACCTCTTCCATCCGCTTGTTGCACAGCCATTTATAGAAGGTCGGCGTGATGCGGACGGCGTGCTGACGGCTGGTAAGGGCAACGTTCTGACGGTTAAGCGGATTATAAACGCTCACGTGCAGACGCGCCTTGCCCGGATTGGCATCCACCATGTCCGCCAACTCGTCTATCGTCTCCGGCGTCACTTTGTCCAGCACCAGACGGATATTGATGCCCTCCATGCGGTTGTCCTGCACCTCGGACAGCATATCCACACGTTGTACGACGAACTCGAACTCCGCTTCTTCGTCCTTGCCTTCCTTGAACCATTTCATGCCGGCACCTTTCTGCTGTACTACGCCCGTCACGAGCACGTACAGGTCCTTGAGCATCAGGTGGGCGAACTGGCTGTAAGCGTTGCCGAAGAGCACGAACTGGTAACTGCCCGTGTAGTCCTCGATCGTGTAACGGCCGTAGGGGTTGCCTTTCTGGCTGCGCAGTTGTTCCGCTTGGGTGATCAAACCGCCGAAGAGAGTGGCTTGGTTCTTATGGGCGGCGATGAACTCCGACGGGAGAAGGCTCTTCTCTTCGGGGTTCTCCGCCTGCTCGGTACGGATACGTATCTCCGCTTCGGAACGTGCATCCGGACGACGCCATTTGTCAAACTGCGCCAGTTCCGCTGCCGTCAGGTTGCATAACTCGTTGACCTCGAACGCATACTCGTCCAGCGGGTGAGCGGACAGATAGATGCCGATCAGCTCTTTCTCTTTGTTGAGCCGCTCGATTGTATCCCAACGCGGCACGTTCGGCAAGCTCGGATGCTTGACCTCCACTGCCAGATCCAGATCGCCGAACAGCGAATTGGCATTATTGGCTTGGTCTGCCTGCCATTTCTGTCCGTAGTTCATCAGCAGATCGAGACCCGTATCGCCGTACTCGTCTGCGCCGAAGAACTGCTCACGGTAGATGTCGTCGAAGCACTCGAAAGCGCCGGCCTGCGCGAGGTTCTCAATCGTCTTGCGGTTGCAGCTCTGGAGGTTGACGCGCTCCAGAAAATCGAAGATACCGCTATACTTGCCGTTCTTCTCACGCTCGGATATGATGGCTTCTGCGGCTCCTTCGCCGACACCCTTGATGCCGCCCAGACCGAAACGGATGTCGCCTTTGCTGTTGACCGTAAAACTCAACTCCGATTCGTTCACGTCCGGCTCCAACACGCTCAATCCCAAAGCCTTGCATTCGTCCATCAGTTTGGTCACTTCCTTGATATCGTCCTTATGGACGGTCAGGTTCGCCGCCATGAACTCGGCAGGGTAGTGCGCCTTCAGATAACCCGTCTGGTACGCTACCCACGAGTAGCATGCCGCGTGCGATTTATTGAACGCATAGGATGCGAATTTCTCCCAGTCTTTCCATATCTTGTCGAGGATGTTGGGATCATGTCCGTTCGCCTTGCCGCCTTCCATGAACTTGTCCTTGAGCGACGCCAGCACTGCCATCTGCTTCTTTCCCATCGCCTTACGGAGCTTGTCGCTCTCGCCACGGGTGAAGTTAGCCAACAGACGGCTGAGCAGCATGACCTGCTCCTGATAAACGGTCACGCCGTACGTGTCCTTGAGGTATTTCTCCATGACGGGAATGTCGTACGTCACGGCTTCGGTACCGTGCTTGCGGGCGATGAACTGCGGAATATAATCCATCGGTCCCGGTCTGTACAAGGCGTTCATGGCGATGAGGTCGCCGATGATGGTCGGTTTGAGTTCGCGCAGGTATTTCTGCATACCGCCGGACTCGAACTGGAACACGGCTACCGTCCTTCCTTCCTGGAACAGCTTGTAGGTCTCGGGGTCGTCAATAGGTATATGATCGATGTCGATGTCGATGCCTTGCGCTTTCTTGATATTGCGCAGACACTCCTTGATAATGGTCAGCGTAATGAGTCCGAGGAAGTCCATCTTGATCAGACCTACGCTTTCCACTACGTGTCCGTCGTATTCGGTCACGAGCACACGTTTCTTGCTCACTTTGTCCTCGACGGAAGACAGCGGAGCGAAATTGGTCAGATCATCAGCGCCGATGATCACGCCGCAGGCGTGTACGCCCACTTGGCGGATGGTGCCTTCGAGCCGTGCCGCGTACTCGAGCATCGACCGCGTGTTCGGGTCGCCTTGCTCGTACTCGCGTTTGAGTTCTTCGATATACTTGTAGCAGTTGCGCAGATTGACCTTGGGCGATTTGCCTTTCTCGTCTTTGATGTTACCCGGGAACTCACGGTCTGGAATGAGTCCTTTCAGTTCGTTCACACGCGCCAAGGGGATCTGCTGTACGCGTCCCACATCCGCCAGCGCGGACTTGGTCGCCATCTTGCCGTAGGTCACGATATGCGCCACGTGCGTATCGCCGTACTTGCGGCTCACGTAGTCCAGCACCTTGCCGCGTCCACAATCCTCAAAATCGGTATCGATATCGGGTAGGGAGATACGGTCGGGATTGAGGAAACGCTCGAACAGCAGGTCATACACCATCGGGTCGAGGTCGGTGATCTTCAGACAGTAGGCGACTACCGAACCGGCAGCCGAACCACGTCCGGGACCGACGGATACGTCCAGCTCTTCCCGTGCCGCACGGATGAAATCCATCACGATGAGGAAGTAACCCGGGAAACCCATGGAGATGATGGTGTTGAGCTCGAACTCGATACGCTCTTTCAACTCCTCGTCGTTCGCCAGCCGCTCCTCTCCGTAACGCTCCTTGGCGCCTTCCATCGTCAGATAACGCAGGTACGCGCTCTCGAAAGCCAGACGGTCGGGATAATCTTCCTCCTTGCCGAACGAAGCCGGGATGTCGAACTTGGGCATGATCGGTCCGTGGTCGATGTCATAAATCTCCACCTTATCGACGATCTCCTGCGTGTTCGCCAAGGCTTCCGGCAGGTCGCTGAAGATAGCCGCCATCTCTTCGGGCGTCTTGAGCCATTCCTGCTTGGTATAGTGCATGCGGTTGACGTCGTTGACGAAGTGGTTGGTGCTCAGGCAGATGAGCCGGTCGTGCGCCTCCGCGTCCTCTTCGTTTACGAAATGGCTGTCGTTGGTGCAGATGATCTTCACGCCGTGCTTGCGTGCTAGTTCCACCAATACCGGGTTCACCTGTTTCTGCCGCTCATAGACCTCCACGTCCGCACCGGCTTTCTGCGTCTCGTGCCGCTGCAGCTCGATGTAATAATCGTCCCCGAAAATGCCCTTGAACCACTCAATAGTCTCTTCTGCGGCAGCAAAAGCGCCCTGCTCGATGGCTTTCTGTATATCGGCTTCCGGTAACCCGTAACCCGTAACCTGTAACCCCTCCAGCACCTTCTGCGGAAGTTCTCCACCTAAGCACGCCGAGCAGCAGATGACGCCCTCATGCCAAAGCTCGAGCAGCTCTTTGTCGATACGCGGCGTGTGGTAGAATGCGTCGGACATGTAGCCGTGCGACACGAGCCGGCACAGGTTGTGATAGCCCGTCATGTTCTTCGCCAGCAGGATCAGGTGCCAGCCGGAACGGTCGATGATGTAGGTTCGTCCTTCGCCGTTGACCGCCTTGTCATCCCGCATGGAGTGTCGTCCGCGTCGCGCGCAATACGCCTCTGTGCCCACGATGGGCTTGAACGGCACGAACTCCTCGCCTTTCTCGGCGGCAGCCTCCTTGCGCTTTTTGTTCAGACCCTTGGTGTAGTCCAGCAGGTCCTTGATGCCGTACATGTTGCCATGATCGGTCAGCGCCACGGCGTTCATCCCCGTCGCAATACATTTATCCACTATCTCTTCCACCTTGGACAACCCGTCCAGCAGCGAGTAGTGCGAGTGCACATGCAAATGTGTAAAAGTCATATTCATCCAAATTAGCGTGCAAAGGTACAACTTTTTTTTGATATATGCAAATTTTTTGTCAAATACTTGTACATATAAAAAAAATGTAGTATCTTTGCACAAAATTTCTGATATGAAAAGAAAATTATTTATATCGTTTGTGAGCTACATCCTGGCGATGGGTCTGCATGCGGAGACGATCCGCGTATTGCGGTTTGTACCGGTAGCCGGAGAACAAACGGAGGTAGCGCAGAACAGTTTGCGTAAAGTGGTCTTCACTCAGGACAGCGTGGTACTCATCTCTTCCTTAGACGAAGAGCCTACGCCTATGTACAAGTATGACTACCAAAGCATCCTCTTCGCCGAAAGCACCACTCCGGAAGGATTACGGGTTACGGGTGACCGGTTACCGGAGAGAGCAGAAAAATTCATTAAGGACGGACAACTCTTTATCCGCCTCGATGAGCAAGTGTTTAATATCTTTGGAAACAAAATTCAATGACTATGAAACGCATCTTGATTATCCTTTCACTTTTCACCTTTCACTTTTCACTTTCCGCGCAGACTTACGTCTGGAAGAACGGTCATGCGCTGATCGAAGATCCGGACAGTATCACGTTTGTCAAGCCGGATATGGGAGCGCAGGTGTATGACAGCGTGAATAACGACACCCATTTCGACTACATGTTTACCTATCCTACCGTCGATCATGCCGGTAAGCCGTGCGTGATGTCAGGAGTGTTGTATCTTGCTCCGAAGCAGAAAGCGAGCAAGCATATCGGCAAGATGGCGCTGTACAGTCATTACACGATCATGCGTTCGGTTGACGCGCCCAGTGCAGGACAATTGTTCGACTTGCAGGGTATCGGTTTGACCTCCGGTATGTCTGTGGTCACTTCCGACTACGAGGGCTTTGGTGCGTCGGGTGACCGCATTCAGGCCTACTGCTTCGCCGAGGCGAATGCACGTGCTTCTATTGACGCGCTTCTGGCGGCTCGCGAATGGTTGGTCAAACAGGGCTATACGCTCAGCGACACGATTGTGAATTACGGCTATTCGCAAGGAGCACAAACGGCCATGGCTGCCCTCAAACTGTCGCAGACCGGGTACAGGGGACGCGTGCATTTCATCAAGACCATCGCCGGCGCAGGACCGTTCGATCTGCGTCTCACATTCCGCAAGTTCCTCGATTGGAAGAAGATCGGTCAACCGGCTGTGCTGCCCATGACGCTCGTCACCTTCAATGAACTATATAAGCTCGGGATCAACTACAAAGATGCGTTCTTCGAGCCGTTGGCATCGAATGTGAAGAACTGGATCATATCCAAGAAATTCAGCACCGCCGAGTTCACCGATCTGACAGGCACAGACAGTATCGCCAAGTTCATAAAGCCGGCATACTGCGATTCTACTTCTTCTGAAATGAAGTCTGTACTGACCTATGTGGACAAGATGCGGTTCACCGATGATTGGACGCCGGATGCCAATACCAATGTGAAACTCTATCACTCGCTCAAAGATGATATCGTGGCGCCGGAGAACTCGAAAAACATGTATCAGTGGCTCAAGAGCAAAGGGGTGCAGAAAGCTGTGATTGACACCACCTCGCTTACCGGAACGCACATGGGATCCGGAATGTACTTCCTCTTCTACGTAGTAATGAACGACATGAATAATTTGTAAACCTATTTGTTTAAGGCGCTCCATTAGTTTTTCTTATTGAATCATCATTACGAGCACGGGTATTGGCATTAGCCCGTTAATGGAATACAGAATATCGCCGGAGTAATTGGATCTCCCACGGTACAGATAGCCGTTTGCGATCGTATAGAGTATGTCACCGCCGTAAGAGGATCTACCCCGATAGATATACGTGCCGTCAAACGTAAGAACAATATCTCCGGAATAAGTGGACTTGCCGCTATACAAGTATTTGCCATCCCACGTATAAAGGATGTCGCCGCTATACGAACTACGACCTTTATAGATATATTTGCCGTCCCATGAATAGAGAATGTCTCCGGAGTAGTTAGAGCGACCTTTGTAAACACTCTGTCCGTCAAAAGAGAAGAGAATATCACCGCTATACGATGATTTACCACGGAATAATTGTGTCTGTGCCATAGTTGCAATGCTTATGAAGGTGAATATATAGATAAGAATGCGTTTCATATGGATTCTTTTTTCGCCGGCAAAATTAGTAAAAATAATTCACATACACAAGAAAATCAGCAAAAAAGTACGCATTTATTTGTGTGTTTGAAATCTTTTTTGTAACAGAAATGCACAAATTATACAAATAATTTACGTTGTTAGTCAAAAAAAGTGTGTGTTTACACAAAAAAATCGACTGAACTCTTGCGTATTTGAAAAAAAAGCAGTAATTTTGCACCGCGTAAAGGGCAGAAATTAAAATAATATGCCCTCCACAAAGGGCAGAAAGTTGCGGGTTCTCACCTTTGTAAGGGGCAAATAATACAAAAGAATATGGATACACTGATTAAAAAACATGACAGATGGTGGGATATAACACCGATGAAAATTGTGCGGCAATGGGCACAAAGTATCAACTGGGATGCTCGGTTGCTGTCCATACGTGGTCCTAAGGGCGTCGGTAAATCCACGATGATGCGGCAGTACATCAAGCAGCATTATGCGTACATGGACAGACAAGTGCTGTACGTGTCATGCGACGATGCGTACTTCTCTACGCATAGCCTGTTGGATTTGGCAGAGCAGTTCTATCTTAGTGGAGGTAAGCATCTATTCATCGACGAGATCCACAAGTACGACAACTGGAGCCGGGAAATCAAAGAGATTTACGACAGTTATCCGACAATGAAGATGGTGGTCAGCGGCAGTAGTCTGTTGAGTATGATGGAAGGCGATTCGGATCTGAGTAGACGGTGTATTAATCATGATATCCAGGGTTTGAGTTTCAGGGAGTTCTTGCATTTCTACAAAGGAATAGAGATGCCGATATATCCGTTGGAAGAAGTGTTGACGAATCCGGCTCCGCTGATTCAGCAGATGAACAAAATGGGTAGGCCGGTGGCACTGTTCCATGAGTATCTGCAGAATGGTTACTATCCGTATTATTTGGACAACGAGACGGATTATTATCTGGCGATTCAGCAGGTGGTGAACCAAACGATAGACAACGAGTTGACGAAGATATGCAAGGTGGATGTGGGGAACACGCGGAAGATTAAAGCGCTGATGACTATGCTGTGTGCGAGTGAGCCGTATCAGGTGGATATATCGAAGTTGTCGGTGCAAAGCGGCTTGAAGCGGGATACGGTGGTGGCTTATCTGACCTATATGGGCAAGGCGAAGTTACTCCAACTACTGTACTGCGACTTGGTGAATGTCAAGCGGATGCAAAAACCGGATAAGATATACATCGATAACCCGAACATGCTCTATGCGTGGGCGACGACACCGGTGAAGATCGGCACGGCGAGGGAGACGTTTGTGGTGAACCAGGTGGCGGCGAAGCATGTGGTGGAGTTCGGAAAGCAGCAAGGCGACTTCAAAATCGACGGGAAATACACGATTGAGGTAGGCGGCGAGGATAAGGACTTCAGCCAGATAGCAAACTTACCGAACTCATACGTGCTGGCCGATAATCTGGAGACAGCGATAGGGCATAAGTTACCGATATGGGTTGTGGGATTCATGTATTAGTGGAAAGGATACAAACTGCACAAATTATAAAAATAATTTATCCCTCTGCCGTAATTCGGCACTCTCAAGCAGTATCTTTGCAGCGCATAACAAAAATATCAACTTATGAAAGACTTTGTAGCAATAGATTTTGAGACTGCAAATTTCGAGCAATCGAGTATCTGCTCAATGGGGATTGTCATCGTCAAAGATGATGAATTGGTAGATAATTTTTATTCGCTCGTGCGCCCGATACCAAATTATTATAATGCAAAATGTAGTTCTGTTAACGGTATGTGCTATGATGATACGTGTGAGGAGCGCGAATTCCCTGAAGTGTGGGCAGATGCTGTGAAGAAAGTTCACGAGTACTTCCCATATATTGAGGATGGCGAGGTGCCTTTTGTAGCGCACAACAAAGCGTTTGATGAGAACTGTCTGAAGGCTGTGTTCCGTGCTTATGACATCGCCTATCCGGGCTACGAGTTTGACTGCACATTACTCAAGTCCCGCAAAGTTTGGCCGGAAGGTCATCATAACTTGGATATCATTGCCGGTTATTGTGGCTACGACTTAGCAAACCACCACCATGCCCTCGCTGACGCCGAAGCCTGTGCGTGGATTGCAAGAGAAATATTATAAAGGATATCATATGAAACTAATCAAAAAATCATTAAAAACACTCATCCAAGAACATGACAAGTTCTTCATTCCTGACTATCAGAGAGGATACAAGTGGACCAAAACGGAAGTGCTAAAACTCCTGAATGATATATGGGAATTTAAACTTAACCATAAAAATGAAGACGATAGTGATTTTTATTGTCTTCAACCAGTTGTTGTTAAACGGAAAGACGAACAATATTACGTTATAGATGGTCAACAACGTCTTACCACATTACTGATTATTCAGCAGGCAATTAAGGATCATAATGTTCTTAAGAACCAGAAAGCGTTTATTGAGGCACATCCGGATCTTGAAAAAGATCTTATGCCTCCTTTATATAACAATGAAACTTACTCTATAGAATACCAGACTCGTGACAAAAGTTCCGAATGGCTGAAGAATAGGCGTAATGAAGAAGAGATGCAAAAGAATAGTGATTATTATCATATCTTTTGCGCGTATAATGCAACATTGGATTTTTTTGAACAGATAGATAGCCAAAGAACAAATGCAGTAACAGAATTTGATACATGCATCAAAGAAAAATGCCATGTAATATGGTATGAATTGGATGAAAATAACAAAAATGACGACCATGAAATATTCGACCGTCTTAATACGGGAAAGATTCCTCTCACTAATGCTGAACTCATTAAAGCCATGTTCCTGCAGGAAAGCAACTTCCCTGTAACATCTAACGAGAACAAAACTAAAAGTGAGGATTACAGGACTAATATTGCAAGACAATGGGACAATATAGAGCATAAACTTCAAAATTCTTTTTTCTGGAATTTTATTTATGATGAAAAAAGTTCCGGATTAAAATATGAAACCCGCATAGAATACTTGTTTGATCTACTTGCTAATAAAGAAAAATCAAATATCGATAGGTTTTATTTTACATTTGATTATTACGATTCCCTATTTCATAAATACAAAGAAGAGGGGCATGACCCAATTGATTTTGTGAATACAGAATGGAAGCGTGTACGGGAACTCATTCAAACTATGCAAGATTGGTATGACAATAAGACCTATTACCATTATATTGGCTATCTCATATCTCAAGGATATTCAGTAAATAAACTCATTAGTATTCAATTTCCTAAAGACGAGCATGGAAAAGCATTGCCCATTCCAAAGAAAGCAGTCTTTATTGAAAAGTTAGAAGAACTTATTCGCGAACAAACATCAGGATACGAACATAAAGACCTAATGAAAAGTCAGCAAGGATTAACACCTATCTTGTTGCTTTTTAACGTTCTTACAGTACTTGATAATTCTGAAGAATCGGACCGTTTCCCCTTCCATTATTACAAAAATACAGTCTGGAACGAGGAACATGTGGCACCGGCTACTCCCTTTGAACCGGATAGAAAAGATCGCTGTTTCCAGTTTGCGGCGCAAATGCTTGAATACTATACAGATATCAGCTATTATGAAGTATTAGATGGCTTAACAGAGGAAAATAATAAAAAACCGAAAAAAGAACGTAAGAGAAAAGAAGCTCTTCGTACAGAAGCTATTGAAATAGTAATGCCTAAATACGAGGAGTTCATCATGGATATGGACAATTCAGTTATCTGCCAAAGACTTTTTGAAATTTTTAAAGCAAAAGGCGATAAACAGCAGGAAAAAGCAAACGAAGTATTTCTTATGATAATAGATTCTCTTAATATAAAAGAGGAGACGCTTAATGAAGATGAAGATAGTCGAGATTATATTTGGAATCAGGTGCTGCTTGACGAAAGAACAAACAAGAGTTATGGCAACACCATATTCCCCTATAAGCGAATGCGTATTATCAAAAATACCACTCGGGGAATATTTGTCCCGATAGGAACATACAATGTGTTTGTTAAAGCATATAGCCATAGAATGACAAATATGCTTGAATGGGACAAAATGGATGCCATGAGGTATTTGGCTGAAATTTTCAAAACACTCAATAGACATGGGCGCAACTTTCTAAACGAAAAACTCATTTCCGGTAATGACATTCCGGACTATATCGATAGTGACGAACTGAAAAAAATGATAAACTATGAGCAATAAAACAAATCCCACAGAGCGACAAGGGGAGAAAAGCAGTTTATGGAATCTAACGTCTGAGAATGCCATTGTGATTCCAATTATACAGCGTGACTATGCACAAGGAAGAACCAATGACGATGTTCGTCAAATACGTGAGCCTTTCTTGAAAAAAATATTCAAAGTATTGAATAGCGAAAACGAAAAGTTGGAGTTGGATTTTGTTTACGGCACATTAGAAAAGCCCAAAGACATTTCTCTCAAAAATGTGAATTATGAAAACTTTGTTCCATTGGATGGTCAGCAGCGATTGACTACTTTATTCCTGCTGCATTGGTTCCTTTCGGTATGGAATGATGATGATTTTCGATTAATGCAAGATCGTTTTAGCGGAAGATTTTCATATGCTACCCGGTTGAGTTCAAGCGATTTCTGTAATGAATTGCTTGAACATGTTTGTGCACAAGATGTTAGAGATAGTATCGGCCGCAAGAAAAAGAATGCTATCAGTACAATGCTGCAAAATGAGGGATGGTTTCACAATCAATGGAAAAATGATCCTACTATCTGCGGTATGTTAACCATGCTTGACACTATGTTACTTCTTTTTAATGAGATGGTGAAGGATCAAGACAAAGCCAAAATTGCAAATACTTATTTTAAGAGGTTAATTTGTGAGGACGTGGAAGATACAGCTATAACATTTAATATTTTATACATTAACAAAGGTGAATTTCATCTCTCGGACGAATTATACATAAAGATGAACTCACGAGGGAAACCCCTTAGTGACTTTGAAACCTTCAAAGCGAGATTCGAATCTTTTATAGCAAAAAATACACAAGTAAATAGCGATTTCTCCGGAAACATTGACGGGAAATGGGCTGATGTATTCTGGACTTTGCGCAACACCGTCAAACCAAGATCAGAAGAAGACAATAAGACATATTATAGAGATAATACCGATGGTATGATGATGAATGTGATTAAGATAGCTCTTTCTAATAGATTCGCTATCTTGACGGAAAATAATGATTCAGGTTTGGACGAGTTGTTTGAAAGCCAAGTAGCAATGAAAGCCAACCCGAATATGCATCTTACGTTCTATCGTTATACAGAACTTGGTGTCTTTAATGAGCCAGACGATGATTCCAGCGAAGAAGAGGATTTGGAACCACAAAAGAAGCGCATTAATGAATCTGTTTGTCAAAGCGTATATGATACATTAAGTTTTGTCTGTGATATAAAAGGCCAACATGCCGATAAATATAAAATAGATCCCGACATCCTTAAAGTGGACGAATTGTTGAATAATATCCTATTCTATGGAATAGATGGGAAAAACAGCAAAATAACAGGAGCAACATACTCAACACGATTGATGTTTTGGGCTTTGTCTGAGTTTTGTATCAAATACCAAGATGCTATTCACAATTGCAATTCTGGCACATATTGGCCTCTCATCAGGTGGATTCGATTTGCACGAAATATGATTGAATCGGCAGAGATAAATAGTGCTGCTGATATGCAAAAAGCACTCAAGTTTTTAGATTCGATTTTCCCTAAAGAAACAAATGATGATATCATCAAACATTTGTCTGCAATGACAAATGCACCGGAGGATTGTTCTCCGTTCCCTCAATCTCAGATTAAGGAAGAAATTTTAAAGGCACGACTGATTGAACATGAACCAAGTTGGGAAAATTATATTACAGAAGCCGACAATGTAAAAGCATGGCCGGGACGATCCGGATACCTCTTGTATTTCGCTGAACTATCGAATAAATTAGAGCAAGATATTCAAGCATGGGATGCAGTAACACATGCAACATATAAAGTATGCTTTAGCGAGTACAAACACAAAATGGACATGTTGCTTTCCTATCTTGAGGGGAACAAATATCAGGAGAAATGTTTGTTAGAAAGGGCATTATTGTCAAAAGGCTGTTATTTTAGGAAAGAGGACGACAGAAGCGATATTTATTCGATGATGGATCAATCAATCAGTTCTCGTTCATATAGCTTCAGGCAGATGGTACAATATAATGGTATCAATTGTGATAATGATAAATTTGTGTATAGAGAAGGAGTAGATTGCCTAAAAAAAGTACTAGATGATAGTAATTATAAGTATGCAAACACAAATGATGTGGCAGAATCGCTAAAAAACATCATTAATGAACATTTATCCAAAATAGAAGATTGGCGTTGGCCTCTTATTGTAAATCCGGAAATTTGGCATGAGGCATGGCAACGATTTGTGTGGATTCATGAGGATAATGATGGTAATAGAACAGCATGGGTCGTTAGACAAAAAAGTGGTGGAACCAATCAGTATGAGACATGGTCATATCATCTCTACTCAAATTTAGGAGGATTGAACTATAATTACTATCCGCATTCCTATCCTCGTTATACATTCTTAAATTTTAACGTGGAAAGCCAAAGATATCAATTGAGAATTAAGCACACATTCGAAGGAAAATGGAAGTTTCAGATGGTCGCAATTGATGAAAACTATCAGACTGTTTCATTAACTCAAGAAATGAGAAGTTTTATATTCAACTTAATGCCTAATAATTCATCAACCTTTTTTAAAGATGATATCCACGATGCTATCCTTTGGGCTGATGCGATGCAGAAGTGTATAATGAGTAACTATGAATTATTACAATAATCCACATTAATAAAGGATATGACCACCTACATCGCAGATACAGACCATTATAATCAAGTCATCGCTCAGATTCCGAAGGTCAAGCGGTTGCTATGGATTGCAACCGCTGACCTGAAGGATCTATACTTAGAGAAGAAGGGCGGAGCTGTTGTTCCGCTGCTTCATATTCTCAATGACTTGGTGAAGAAAGGTGTGGAGGTGCGTCTTATTCATGCCAAAGAACCGGGCACTGCATTTCGCGAAGATTTTGATAAGTATCCGGCTTTATTACGTCCCCGACAAGGAGCAAAAGCTCCGCTGCATCATTCACTTTGGCGATATTTTTATCGCCATTATCCGCATGGCTTTTCGTCTTCTTCGCCGATCGGCAATCGGAAAATTTCGTCTATTGTTCAGGATACTATCCGGTCGTTCAATTCATCAAAAATGCACTGAGAAAAGTGAGAATTCTCAGATTTCTCACAATTCTCATGCAAATTTTTGCATGACCATTTTGACATTTTTGACCATTTCCCCCCGATTTGGCCAATATGGTCAATTTGGCCATGCGATTTTTTTCTCAGTCTGTTTCGTCTGGATTGAATCCGGACATCTATAGTATTATATACTTTGTATATAATACAGAGCGTTCAAATCTTTAGTGATTAGTTATATATTGTTTATAGATTCCTTAATCATTGCCGGTGGTTCGTGCTACCCGGAAGCATACAGATAGCATGTGGAGCATTTGCGACCCACATGCTATCAATCTCGTATCAAAGCCGCGATATGACCGCGACCACATCGGGACCACATCGCGACCTCACCGTAGGGTGTGACTAAACCTGAAATAGGTTGACTCGATAACTGAGATAGAATCTTAAAAATCGTAAACTTTTTACTCGATTCCTAAAAAGGTTGACCGGAAAACGGAAAAGGTTTACAGATCAAAAGACGTTGCAAAGATACTACAAAAAATTGATATATGCAAATTTTTTTCATTAAACCTATACCTTTAACCTATAAAATTATTGTTTTCCCTCATACACCTGCGCAGGTGTGCGCATATTGAGGTTAAGATGAGGACGTAAAGTATTGTACGTGTGGACGGCATGGTCGACTAATGGTAATGCTTCAAGCAGATTTTTAGGAGTTTGTAAAGGCTCCAGAAACTCATTCTTGATGATACCATTCACCCGCTCTGCCATACCATTATCCGTAGGATTGCTGTCCTCGGTCATACTGATGCGTATATAATGAGCCTTGAGTTGCGAGATATACTCATCACAGCAGTACTGGACACCACGATCCGAATGGTGGATGGTTCCGCACAAGTTGCCGCTACCGGCATGGCTGATGGCTTGTTGCAAGGCCTCAATGGTGTACTTGGCTTCCAGAGTAGGCGCCAGAACGTAGCCGATGACCATGCGCGAGAATGCGTCCGTTACGAGATGTAGATAACAAAACTTATCATCTACGGTGTAGATATACGTTATATCACACACCCATAGTTGATTAACATACGTAACAACGAGTTCTTTGACAAGATTTGGATACTTAAAGTAGATGTGGTTAGAGTTAGTAGTGTGATGCGATTTGCGCGGAGGGATGATCAGCTTATGCCGGTGTAGCAAGTTTAGAAACT
>JAEEGL016437119.1_pt1 | contig 20241 bp, 13 predicted proteins | sample 9134231 | NCBI WGS metagenome assembly JAEEGL01 (sample SAMN16246548, study PRJNA631951) | gut metagenome | biome: gut microbiome; feature: rumen; material: fiber-attached | host: Bos | place: Iran: Karaj | collected 2018-10 | reverse complement strand
TTGGTAGCGCGGTTCCTCAGAACCGCCCCGCCGTAAGGCGGAACCGTAACTCAAACAACATTTTAGGAAAGCTTTTGTATTATCACGGCTTTATATATAAGGAATCGCATTGCGGGCGGTTCTGAGGAACCGCGCTACCATGATAATCGCTCCGCGATGTTTGGTTCCGTGAACATCTCGATAAACTGCAATTTCCCTTGACACCATCCCTGCCCGGGCGTATGATAAAAACGTAACCCCACACGCAAAAGGACGCCCTGCCATGGAAACCGAAAGACTTATCATCGACCCGGTCAGAGAAACCGACAAAGAAGACTATTTTATCAATATCTCCCACGATAAGAAGGTGCTTGAAACCTTCATCTGCCGTTATGCCGAAACCCTTGAAGACTTTGATTTTTCAACCTATCCCGCAAGGGAGGACCTGTTCGCGATCCGTCTGAAAGAAACGGGCAGGCTTATCGGCGTCATCCTGTATTTCGACGAGGCCGACGGCGCCTGCGAGATCGGCTACGGTATCGGTTCCGGCTGGTGGAACCGGGGCTACGTCACCGAGGCGGCAAAAGCATTCATAAACTATCTGTTTACCGAAAAAGGCATGCACACCGTTTACGCCTCGTTTTTCACCGGCAACGACGCCTCCCGCCGGGTGATGGAAAAGTGCGGCATGACCTTCAGCCGCTTCTCGCCGAAGGAGCTGAACTATCTGGGGGAAGACAGAGACCTGACCTATTATGAGATAAGGCGAAATAAAGAAACGCCCAATTAACAATGAACAATGAACAATTCCGCATTCCGCATTGTCGCCGCACTCCTAACTCCTCACTCCTAACTCCTCACTTTTTACTCTCGGAGGTATTTTATGATTTTTGAGACATCTCGTCTGCTCCTGCGCCCGTGGGAAGAAACCGACGCCGAAAGCTTATATGAATACGCAAAGGACCCCACCGTGGGGCCCGCAGCGGGCTGGCCCGCGCATACGAGCGTTGAAAACAGCCGCGAGATCATCCGCACGGTTCTGTCCAAGCCCGAGACCTACGCCGTGTGCCTTAAGGGAACCGGCGTTCCCGTGGGCAGCATCGGGCTGATGGTGGGCGGGCAAAGCAATATCGGCCTGCCCGAAAACGAAGCCGAGCTCGGCTACTGGATCGGCCGCCCCTTCTGGGGGCAGGGGCTGATCCCCGAGGCGGCGCGCGAACTGATCCGTTACGCTTTCGTCGATCTGCAGCTCGACACCCTCTGGTGCGGTTATTTCAGCGGCAACGAAAAATCGAAGCGCGTGCAGGAAAAGTGCGGCTTTACCTACTGCAAAACGGTGCCGGACGTTTTCTTTGCTCCCATCGGCCGCACCGTTACCGAGCACATCACCCGGCTCACCAAAGAAGAATGGCGGGCGCGTTTTGCGTTGCGAAACCTTGCCGAAGAAGAGATCCCCGCCGCGCTGGAGCTCGCCTGGAGGGTGTTCTCTGCCTATGAATCCCCGGTGTACACGCCCGAGGGCACCGAAGAGTTTTATAAAAGCATCCACGACCCCGCCTATCTCGCGGGCATCTCGTATTACGGCGCGTTCGACGGGCCCCGCCTGATCGGCGTTGTTGGTATCCGCCCCGAAAAAAGGCACATCTGCTTTTTCTTTGTGGAGGGCGCCTACCACCGGCTCGGCGTCGGCACGCGCATGTGGGGTGCGGTGAAGGCCGGTTTCCCCGGGCAGACCGTCACGCTGAACGCCTCGCCCTACGGCCTGCCGTTTTACCGGGCGCTGGGGCTGCGCGCGACGGGGGAGGAACAAACGGTGAACGGCATCCGCTTCACGCCGATGGTTTATGAAGAGGCGTGACCTTACAAAACCGTCACGTTTTCGGCGGAGTCCGGGGAATACGACGCCATCATGGGCGAATCCGACTCCGGCTAAACCGCGCAAATTGGAATTTAGCGAGCGGTTCGAGACGCCGCCCCCTACGGATATAATCAAAACGCGCAGCGTTTTCCGAAATTGTTACTTGTTCTTTGTTAATTGTTAATTGAACAGCGCGATAAACTGAAATTTACCGTACAAGGAGGTTTCACAATGACCCGTGCGAAATGGATCTGGTATCCCGGCGATTTTGAACTGTACCACCATCTGCTCCTTTCATGCAGGCGGCAGGAGAAGGGCTGCGATTACCCCTGCGCATGGCATATAAGCAGGCCCGAAGCGAGCGTGCGCTTCCGCGCCCGCTTTACGGCGGCGCGCCCCGGTTCGTTTACCGTATACGCCCGGGGCAAGGGCATGGTGCGCTTCGGCGGCAGGCTGTGGCGCGTCAACGACGAAGCGATCCCCTATACCGGGGGCGCGCACGAGGTGTGTGTGGAGCTTTATAATATCGAGGCTTTTCCCGCCATTTACGTGAACAGCGAGGCGCTGGTCACCGACGGCGGCTGGACGGTGGATCCCTATAACGCCGTCCCGGTCCCGGCGGCCTGTGAGCCCGCGTTTTACGAAAAAGAGGACGATCCCGCGGTGTTTCCCTTCGCCTACGAGCCGCTCTCGCCGGTAAGTACGGAACAAACGCAGGGCGGCGTATTGATCGATTACGGCAGAGAAACCTTCGGCCCCGTATGCGTTACGCTGCCGGAGGGCGCCGAAGCGCTTTTGGTGTACGGCGAGAGCCGCGAAGAAGCGCTGGACCCCGTCGACGCCTTTCTCTGGGAGCGTCTTACAAGCGCGGATAATTCTCCCCGCCCGGCGCGGGCGTTCCGCTATCTGTTCCTGCAGGGCCCCGCGGCGGCTGAAGCGAAGGTGGAGGCCTCTCTCGAATATCTGCCGATCCCTGACCGCGCGTCGTTCTCGGCGGAGGAACCGGGGCTGGACGCGATCTGGGATACCTGTTCCCGCACCTTCCACCTGAACACCCGCGAGTTCTTTTTAGACGGTATCAAGCGGGACCGCTGGGTCTGGTCCGGCGACGCGTATCAATCTTATATGATCGCCCGGTATCTGTACCACGACCCCGCCGTGACCGAGCGCACCGTCATTGCGCTGCTGGGCAGGCCCCCTTACCGGCTGCACGTGAATACGATCAACGATTATTCCGCATACCTGATCATCTCGGTGTGGGAGCATTTCGCCGCCACGGGCAGGCGCGCGTTTCTGGGGCAGATCTGGCAGAACCTGAAGGCGCTGTACGCCTTTATCGCCTCGCGGCTCGACGAGCGAGGCTTCGTGGTGCCGCGGCACGGCGACTGGACCTTTATCGACTGGGGCGTGCTCGATAAAGACGGCGCGCACTGCTTTGAGCAGATCCTGCTCTGGCGGGTGTATCAGTGCATGGCGCTGCTTTCTGCCGAAATGGGCGAGCCGGACGAATACACCCCTGCCGCCGACGCCCTGCGCGGGCGGGTGCTCGATACCTTCTGGGACGAAGAAAAGGGCGCGTTCATCGACAGCGCCACTTCCGGCAAACGCTTCGTCTCCCGCCAGACCAACGTGTTCGCGATCCTGTACGATTTTGTGGACGGCGCAAAGCGGCAGAGCGTGATCGGGCACGCGCTCCTGAACCCGGACCTGCCCGCCATCACCACCCCCTATTTCAAGCTCTACGAACTGATGGCGCTTTGTAAGATCGGCTGTATCGAACAGGCGCAGGATTATATCGCCTCTTACTGGGGCGGCATGCTGAAGGCGGGTGCCACCTCCGTTTGGGAGGCCTACGATCCCACGCTGCAGGGGGCGGAACACTACGCGATGTACGGTTCCCCCTACGGCAAATCGCTGTGCCACGCCTGGGGCAGCGGCCCGATATTGCTGCTGTGCAGGTACTGCGCCGGGGTGGAATACCTCGGCCCGGCGGCGTTCCGCGTTTCTCCCTCGCCGGGGCGGTACGCTTCTTTCAGTGCCTGCATCCCCGTGGGCGACGGCGAAGTGACCGTAAATTATCAGAAGCCCGTGTGCACGGTACGCGCCAGCGTGCCCGGCGGCGTATTCTTTGACGGCGTTTCCGAAACTCCGCTGGAACCGGATAAGATCTATACGTTCCGTCTGAACTGAGCCGCTATGTATTTTCCCTCTTCCCGCGAGAGGGCTTTTTTCCGTTTTACGTTTCTCTCATCAGAAAAACGCATAAAAAATCACGCCCGGGTTCCTTGTAATGCGCGCCGATATATGGTATAGTATAAAAAAAGGGAGGTAAGAGAATATGAATGCGATATTTCAGGCACTGAAAACGATTTTCGTTGTGTTTTTCCTGTTCGGGCAGATATTTGCCTCGATCCCCGCGGGCGGGGATTTCGAGCCCGCCGACCCGGCGGAACCCGGCGACCCGGCAAAGTATCTGCAGATCTCCGCCGACGACGAGGGCTTCGATACCTGGCGCCCCGTGGAGGGCAAGGGCGGCTACCGTTACGGCCCGTCCATGATCCTGAACGCGGACGGCAGCCTTGACGTGTGGAGCGCCGCCAACGGCCCCGGCGATATCGTGGACGTGGTGAGCTACAAGCGCCTTTCAAACGGCGGCAAAACGAGCACCAAAGAGGTGATCGCCCTCAAGCCCACGGCGGACAGTTACGACTGGAAGTGGACCTGCGACCCCGGCGTGATCAGGTTCGGCGGGTATTACTATATCGGCTACACCACCACGCTGGATGAGCGCGGCGTTGCCAACGTTGTGTGCATCGGCCGGGGCAAGACCCCCACCGGCCCCTTTGAGAAATGGACCGGCGCCGAATGGGGCGTGGAACCCGCGCCGCTGATCGAATACACCGGCAACCCCGAGTGCTTCGGCGTGGGCGAACCCTCCTTCGTTGTGTTGGGCGACACGCTCTATATCTACTACTCCTGGTGCGATGAACGCGGCGCTACCACCCGCGTCGCCACCGCGGACGCCACGGACGAAAACTGGCCCGCCACAATGGTGTATCACGGCGAGTGCCTCCCGCCGAAGCTGAACGGCGACTCCGCCGACGTGAAATACGTTGACGAATACGGCCGCTTTGTTGCGGTGTTCACCGCGAACCGCTTCTCGGATGAAAGCTACGTGGCGGTGTGGGAATCCTTCGACGGCATAAACTTCCGCCCCAGCGGCTATGTGAAGGCCAACACGGCGAAGAAGCTGCACAACTGCGGCATCTCCGGCAGAGCGGACGGCCATATCGCCGCCGGCGATCCGGTGTATCTCTCTTACGCCTACGGCGGGGCCGGATCCGGCGAGTGGGGCAACTGGGCCACGCGCATGCACACCGTAACCCTTTCGCTCTCGGACGCTCCCGTGCTGAACTCCTTGGAGGAGGAGAACGCCGGGATCACCGTGGAGCGCAAGTCCCCGAGCGCCATCCCCGACGTGATGACGGTAAAGGCCGAAAAGCAGGTATATACCCTCACCGGCGGCAGCACGCAGGTGTGGGCCATGGCCTTCGATGCGGACGGTTTCGTGTTCCCCGTGCTCTCCGGCGTCACCTTTGACGGCTACGATACCTCGGTGATCAACATCGTCGGCTCCCGTATTTACCCCGTGGGCGAGGGCTGCACCCGCGTTTACATCCACTGGCACGGCTTCTCGGGCGACTTCGTGGTTTACGTGAACCCCGCCGAATAAAAGAAGGAACAAATCATGGATCAGATCTCTGTTTTCGCATCGGCAAAGTGGGTCGGGCCGCCGCAGCAGGCGGGCGCCCCGCTCTATATCCTCCGCGGTTCCTTTACCGTGGATAACGTGAAAAAAGCCGTGCTCCGGGTGGTGGGCCTCGGCTTTTTTGAGTGCTTTATAAACGGCACTCGCGTGTCGGCGGACCGCTTTCTGCCGCTCTCTACCGATTACGAGCCCCGGGCGGATTACCCCGCGGGCGAAACCCTTACCGGGCACCGGATCTGTGTGCCGGAATACGACGCGGCGCCTTATCTGCGCGCCGGTGAGAACCGCATCGCCCTTCACTTCGGCGGCAGCTGGTACGACCGGCCCGGCGACGAAGCCCGCTTCGGTACCGCCAAAGCCATATGGCGCGTGTTCGGCGAGGACGCCGCCGGTCTGTTTGACTTCGGTTCCTCCGAAGCGGACCGGATCTCGGGCAGCTTCATCACCGCGTACCGGTTCACGAAAGGGGAGACGCAGGATCTGCGTTCCCCCGCCGTTCGCGCTTTTCTGTATGATTTTGACGACGCCGCGTGGCCCTTTGCCGTGCCCGTGCCCGCGCCCGAAACGGAATACGGCTTTTCAGATTGCCCGCCGGACCGCGTATGCGAAAAGCTGCAGCCGGTACGCGTCAGCGAAACCGGGAACGTGTTCGACTGCGGCGTGAATTTAACGGGCACGCCGGTGCTCCGGCTGTACGGCAAAGCGGGGGATACCGTTGCTGTCCGTTTTGCCGAAGAGCGCACGCCGGACGGCGCGTTGGACGAAGCTTACGTCCACGGCCAGTACCTCAACTTCGTATGCGGTGGCGCCGAAACGCAGGCGCGGGCGCTGTTCACGTGGTTCGGCTTCCGGTACTTTGAGGTGGAGGGCCCCGCCGAGGTGCTCTGCGTTGAGGCGGTGCATGCGGACGTCCCCGCTGCTGCGGATTTTTCCTGCGATAACGGCACCCTCAACTGGCTGCACGGCGCTTTCGTCACTACGCAGCTGATGAACATGCACGCGGGCATCCCTTCGGATTGCCCCCACCTTGAGCGCCGCGGCTACACCGGCGACGGGCAGCTTGCCTGCCACGCAGCGATGACCGTGCTTCACGCCGAGGCGTTTTACCGCAAATGGATCGGCGATATCCGGGACTGCCAGGACCTTCTCACCGGCCATGTGCAGTACACCGCGCCCTACGTGCGCTCCGGCGGCGGCCCCGGCGGCTGGGGCTGCGCCATCGTGGAGGTGCCCTACCGGTTCTATCTCCATTACGGCGACGCGGGCGTACTGAAGGACTGCTACCCGCAGATGCTGCGGTATTTCGATTACCTCGAGAGTAAATCGGAAAACGGACTTGTGACTGCCGATAAGCCCGGCGAGTGGTGCCTGGGCGACTGGTGCACGCCGCAGTCGATGATTTTGCCGCCGCCCTTTGTAAACAGTTACTTTTATGTAAAATCCCTGCAGCGCTCCGTTTCCATCGCCCCGCTCGTGGGCAGGGAAGCGGATATCCCGCTGCTTCGTTCGCGCATCGAAGCGCGCCAAAACGCGCTGCTCGCGGCCTATTATAACCCGATGGACGGCAACTTCCTCGGGTGCAGGCAGGGCGCCAACGCCTTCGCGCTGGATATCGGCCTCGGCGACGAACGCACTTATAAAAACCTTGTTGAATACTATACGGCGCTGGGCGGCTTCGATACCGGCATCTTCGGCACCGATATCGTCACCCGGGTCCTCTTTGAGGGCGGAAACGGCGATCTGGCGGTGCGCCTGCTCGCGTCCGAAAGCCCGCATTCGTTTGCCGCAATGAAGAACCGCGGCGCCACCACGCTGTGGGAATATTTCCCCGGCTCCCTGCGAGACCGTTCTCACAGCCATCCCATGTTCGGCGCGGTCACGGCGTATTTTTACGATTACCTGCTCGGCATCCGTCAGCCGCAGGGGGAGGCGGGTTACCGTTCGCTTGAAATCTCGCCCTGCTTCGTTTCGTCGCTTTCGCATGTTTCCGGTTACCGCGACCTGCCCGCCGGGCGCGCAGCGGTCTCGTGGGAGCGGGCGGGAGAAAACGTAAGGCTTAAAGTTACGCTGCCGCCGCGGCTGCCCGCCGTATTGCTGTGCAGCGAAAAGCGCGTTCCGCTCGCCGAAGGCGAAAACACTTTCGTTATTTCATCCGAAGAAATACCCCCTGCACACTGAAAACAGAAAAAACGGCGTCCGGGCCCTCTTTTACCGGACAAAACGAAAATCTTACGTTCGGCAGATATGAAAGGAGACGTTTATGAGCAATACCGATTCGATCCGCGCCCTGATCGAGAGCACGAAAAGAGAAAGAGAAGCCATCGAGGCGAAATTTGAAAGGGAAAAGCGTGCTTCGCTGCGCAGAGTGGAGATGACCACGATCAGGCTCTCCGATCTTACCCCGATGTATGAGATCCTTTCGGAGATCCGTTTGTCGTGTGAAGACCTGTTTTCTTCCTGCGAGGGGCTGATCCGCACCTTCCATCAGGAATGCACACTGCAGGTTGACCCCGATACTTCCGCGGATATCCTGCGGCAGATCGCAGACGAGATGAAGGCCATTGTGGAATTGAGCCACGTGTCTCTGAATTTCAACGGTTCGCTGGACAGCATCTCCCTCGGCAACCTCGGCGTGTTTGAATACACGGCGAGCATGGAGGCGCAATCCATCGCCAAAATGTGGGAAACGAAGTACAAAATGCGCGCCGACCGGGAAACGAAGCAGAAGAAGGACCTTGCCTTCGCAAAAGAAAACGGTATCGCGCCCGAGGACGCAGACCGTCACCGCACGTATCTTGCCCTTAAAGAAAAACAGAACGCCGTAAAAACGTCAAAGGAAGCCTCCGAACTGATCAATGGTTTCGAAGCGCTCAACGGCTATCTGGACGCCGGCGAACGCATCGCGGCGCTCACCGAACTGCAAGCGGCGCTGAAAGAAAAGGAGCAGATCGCCGAGCGCCTGCGCAGAGAAGAGGAAGAGAAAGCCCGCGCCGCCGAAAGAGAACGAAAGGACCAGCTTTTTGCCGAAAAGCAGGCATACAACAACGCATTCCGCGCATGGCAGCAGGAAGCGGACCGGATTACGGCACAGCGCAGCGACGAACTGGACCGCCGTGTCGCCGAAAAACGAAAAGAGCTCGAGAATGCGATCGGGCAGAAATTTGAAGCCGCCAGAACGGCGATCGGGGCAAGGCGCGCGGCTGCGGCGCAGAACAAGGCGGAAGCGGAAAAGAAGCTTGCTTCCCTCGGCGCGTTCAGCTTCGGCGAAAAGAAACAGCAGCGGGCCGTGATCGAAGACGCCGCGGCGGAAATGGAGTACGCGGCGGCGGAACTCGAACGTCTGGAGGCGGATCATAACGCCGCGCTGCAGAAACTTCGCGACGAGCTGCTGCAGTATTTCGGCAGCCAACGGCCTGCGGTGGAGCAGATGTATCCGCTTCCCCCTGAGCCCGAGAAACCCGCGTCGGTGCTTGAAGAAGAGAAGGCTGCGCGGCAGGCGGAGGAGCAGGCGGCGCGGGCAGCCGCCGAACGGCAGGCGAAGCTGGTCGGCGATATCACCGCCCTTTGTTTGCGCGGAAGGTATTCGCTGGAGGAGCTCAGAAAGAAGCTTCCCTCAGAAGAGACAGACAGCACCCCCATATCGCTCCGGTCGGTCTGCGATAAGCTCTGCGATATCGGCGCGCTGGCAAAAACGGTTGAACGGCGTACCGTGTATTATATGGGCGTTTACGGAACCGATTCGTTGGAGAAGCCGGTTTTAACGCAACAGGATGCGGCCATATGCCGATCGATCATGCAGCATCTCACCGCCGGTGTTTTTTATGAGCTTTCCACGATCCAGGCTGTTGTACCGGAGCTGTCAGACAGAGGAACGAAAACAACCGCCGTTCTCTGCAAAGAGCTTGAAAGAACCGGCAAGCTGAGAAGCTGGGTAGAAAACGGAACGCTGTATTTCGTGGTGAAAGAATAAACCGTTTCCGGTTGACCTTACGGCGCTCTGGGTCCTGAAAAGGAGAGCCCGACCGCCGGATCACAAAAAAAGCCTGCTGTGTGTTTTTTTGAAAAAGCATCACAGCGGGCTGTTTCATTTTTTGTAAAAATGAAGTGAAATCATTTGCTTCGCGAACGGTGAAATCTTCGGGTGAGACCCTCAGATGAAATCGTTTTTGTTTCGCAAACGGTGAAATCGTTCGGCTTCGCCTCACGGCGGAGGAAACTCCTCCACCTGCCACGCAGGCGGATTTCACCGCCGCAGGCGATTTCATCCCGAAGGGATTTCATTCTTATTCTATCCTCTCACGCGGTTCAGCACGATCCTGCCGCCCGCGGCCTCTGTTTCGTCCTCCCACAGCAGCGCGCCGTCCTCGGTGAACTGCATCCTGCCGATCCCGTTTCCGTATACGGTTTTACGGCTTGTTTCAGCGCCGTCTTCGCCGTAGGTGATCTCCTCTTTCACGGCGTCCTTGTAGTTTACCCGGTAGGTGTCGCCGCTGTAATAGCCGGTGATCGTCCACTCATACCCCACGTTCCCGTCGGGCTTGCCCGTCACGGTAAAGGTCAGCTCGCCGTCCGGGGCCTGCTCCACGTTCACGGTGTAATCGCTGTTGCGGTAGGCGCCGAGAAACGCTTTTGCCGAAACGGTTTCACCGGTTTCGTCTTCCCCGTCGTCTTCGTCTTCTTCGGTCGGGTCCGTCGGGGCCTCCGTTTCATCCGGGATGCCTGTGCTTTGGGTCTCGCTGCTTTCGGTCGCTTTTTCCGTTGTGGTGCCGCTCGTTGTTGCTGCGGTCGACGTGTCCGTCTCCGTGGGCGCGGGCGGCTCTTTTCTGCAGGCGGCAAACATACAGGCGCACAGGGCGATGCAGAGCATCAGCGCGATCATTATTTTTTTCATCTCAGAAACCTCCTTTGTTTCAGTTCGGCGGGGGCGTTATTCCTGCCGCAGCAGCGGGTCCGCATAGTCGCCGGAAAGGGCTCTCGATACCCAGCCTGCCACGCCGTTGCACACGATCTCAAAACACGGGTCCGCGCCGCCGATGCAACACCGCGTCACCTGAACCGTATCCCCCTGCGAAACGCTGCACCCGGCGGCGTCGTTTCCCGCAGGGGAAGAACTCGCGGTAAAAGATTTGTTTGCGGTAAACACGTAGTTCCCGCCCGCCGGTACGGTATCCGACCGGCACGTTGCCGTGCTGCCGACCAGGTCGTATACGGCTTCAAAAACGAGGGGCTCGTCTCTCGCGATCAGCCACTGCTCGTATTGGCCGGTGCGCATCTCTGCCGTAAAGCAGCCCGGCCCCACCTCTTTGATATCGCCCTGCGATAACCGGATCACGGATTCTTCCCCACACGCGGAGAAGGCGCCGTTACTGTATTTATAAATGAATTCCGCGTCGGAACCGCCCTTGAAAGCGTACTTGACCGCGAGAAACACGTTGCTTTTGTCCGGCGCGAGCAATATCGCTTTGGCGCTCGTCCCCGAAGAGAAGGTCTGCACTTCTTTGCCGTTTACGTAAATCACGGCCTCTCCGGTATTGCCGGTCTGGGCGTAAGTTCTGTATACGGCCCTGATCTCGTCCGCTTTGCCGTCTCCCGTTACGTCGTAGCCGGTATAGGTAACGCCGTCTTCCATCTGCAGCAGCTTCATCAGCGGCAATGCCGCCCCCGTCTTTTTCGGGAAAAATACTACGGTTAATATCACGGCAGCCGCAACCAGCAGAACCGCCAGAACCGCGATCAGCCGCACCGGCGCGCTCTTTTTGGTTTTCTGCGTGCCCGTAACGGGCACGAGAGGCGCTGCCGCCGGTTGCGTCGGCGTTTCTGCCCACGGCTGCGCGGGTTCCTGCGGCTGCGGGAACGCGGGCTCCTGCGGGTACGCGGGGGCCTCGGGCGGCACAGGAGGGGGCACGTTCCCCTCCGGCAGCAGATCGTAATCCGGGCATCCGCAGATCGGGCATCTGTCGAGCGCATCGTATTTCAGACCGCATTTCTGGCACTGTTTCATCTGGAACCTCCTGTTTTGTGGCTTTATATACAGTATAATACCATACCGGCCCGCTCCGCAAGCCCATTCTGCGCGGTAAACAGTTAAGTTCCGGTTTTTTTCTTGTTTTTTTCTCCGGCGCACTGTATAATTACCCTTGTAATATATGAAAAGAGAGGATCTGCGATGGATATTCAGATCATCAGAGCAACCGAAACCTGGCAGCAGGCGGGCGCGTATTACGTCCGGATACAGGGCATGGCGAGGCAGCATAATATCACGCTGCGGCGGGAATTCGACGAATTCGATACGCCAGAAACGAAGTATATCGTTCTGTGCGACGGTACGTTCCCCGTTGCCACCTGCCGCATCTGCGGGAAGGATGAGGGGGCCGCAATGATCGGCCGCGTGGTGGTGCTGCCCGAATACCGCGGCAAAGGGCTGGGCAGGCGGGTGGTGAAAGAAGCCGAAACCTGGCTCCGCGAGATGGGCGTTACCCGCGTCGCGATCGAAAGCCGCGACGTCGCCGTCGGCTTTTACGAAAAACTCGGTTACGCCGTCACCGATCCCCGTATCATCCACGGCGACACCTTCAACTGTATCAGAATGGAAAAAACGTTATAAAAGGGGCTCCCTTATGAAGAAAAAACTGATAATACTTATCCCCGCCGGTACCGTTCTGGCGCTGATCGCCGCGTTTCTGATCTATACCGGTACTTATTACCGGGCGGACGATATCGCGCTGGCCGCCGTGCAGTCAGAGCAGAGTGTGAGTGTTTCCGAAACGGAATACGGCCTGTATTTCAACGGGCCCTCAGAAGAGAACGTGCTCGTCTTTTATCCGGGTGCGAAGGTGGAAGAAACCGCTTATGCGCCGTTGATGCATCAGCTCGCCGCGCGGGGCATGGACGTCTGTCTGGTGAAAATGCCCTTCCGCCTCGCGTTTTTCGGCCTGAACAAAGCAAACGAAGTATTCGCTTTATATAACTACAAAAACCGGTATGTCGGCGGGCATTCGCTGGGCGGGGCCATGGCGGCGGTTTATGCCGCCGGTCACGGCGGGGAGCTTTCAGGCGTGATCCTGCTCGCCGCCTACCCCACGAAACCTCTTGACGGGCGTCTGACGCTGCTCAGCGTCTACGGCTCTGAAGACGGCGTCCTCAACACGCAGAAGGTCGCCGAAGGCCGCGGGTACGCCCCTGCGCGGTATAATGAACAGATCATCGAAGGCGGCAACCACGCGCAGTTCGGCAATTACGGGCCGCAGAAGGGCGACGGCGCCGCCCTGATCTCCGCCGGGGCGCAGCAGGAGCAAACCGCCGATCTGATAATGCAAACCGTAATGCAGGCGGACGCGGATTCCAATTGAGCATGGACGAAAGGAAGGGTATTATGAAAAACAAATGGTTATCCTTTGCGGCAATTGCGAGCGCTGCGGCTGCCTCCGCCCTCTTTTACGGCAGCTTTACCAAATGGATGCCCCTGCTTTACGGGCTCAGCGTTGTGCTCTACGCGGCGGCAGCGGGGTGCCTCACCGCACGGTTCACGTCAAAGAAGCCCCTTCTGCGCGGTATTCTCGCGGGGGCGTGCTTTACGGCGGTGTTTTTCGCCCTCACGTTTATCATCAACAACCTGATCCTGAAAGAAAGGCGCCCGGCGCTCTCGGGCGCGATCATCATCGGGCTCACCCTTGTGTTTTTCATCGTGTATTACTGCGTGCTGTCGCGGGGCAAGCAGAAGAGCAGGGCGCTCGCCGCGGTTGGCTTTCTTCTGTCGGCCGCGCTTACCCTCTGCGCGATGGCGCCCCTGCACGTTTCATATTACTACAGAAACCTTTATAAAAAGGAGGTGCCCGCGGTGGGCAAAGAGCTTTCTCCCGTGCAGACGACCTTGGCAGATCACGCCGATTTTTACGTTTCCCCCGGCGGCAGCGACGAAAACGACGGCAGCTTTGAACACCCCCTTGCCACCGTTGAAAAAGCCCGCGATCTGGTGCGGGCGATGGATAAAACCGGCAGAAGCGGGATCACCGTGGCGATCCTGGCGGGCGAGTATGCCGTAAAGCATCTTGAATTCACTTCTGAAGACGGCGGCACGGCGGCGTGCCCCGTCACCTACCGCGCCTACGGCGACGGCGAGGTGATCTTAAACGGCGGTATCACGCTGGATCCGGCGTCGTTTACAGCGGTGACCGACGAAGAAACGCTCTCGCGCCTTACAAACGAAGCGCGCAAAAACGTGGTGTGTACGGATCTTACGAAGCTGGGTCTTACCGTCGCCGACTGGGGCAGGCTCTATTCTGTGGGCGGCTACACCACCGCCTCGCATTACGACGGCGATACGGTGGGCCCCGTGCCCTGTGTGCTGTACCTGAACGGTGCGCCGCTCACCGTCGCCCGCTATCCCGATACAGGCACGCTGAAGGTACAGCGCGTTATCAGAGAGGGTGAGGGCAAAGAGAGCTCCACCAGCAACCATTCGCAACGGGCCGACTGGGATACCCTGCGTAACCCCGAAACCACGCTCTTCACCGTGGATTCCGCCACCGCGAAGCGTATCGATTCTTATGCCTCCCTCGATACCGTCTGGCTCTGGACCGCGCTGATGTACAACTGGGCGGACGGCACCTCCCCGCTGAAGAGCTTCGATTCCGAAACAAAAACCGTGGAACCCGCCTACGTCAGCTTTTACGGCGCGGTGCCGGGCGCGGATTACTACATTTTCAACGTGATCGAAGAGCTTGATTCCCCCGGCGAGTGGTACCTCGACCGGGATACCGGCCTTGTGTATCTCTGGCCGGATCGCGATCTGCAGACCGCCCGCGTCAGCCTGTCGCTCTCCACTGAGGACCTGATCACCGTGACCGGCGCCGACCACCTCCGGTTCGAGGGGCTGAGCGTGCGGGGCACCCGGGGCGGCGGCTTCCGTATCAACGGGAACGACGTCCGGATCTCCCGCTGCGTGATCTCCGAGGTCTCCGGCGTGGGCGTTTCCCTGAACGGGTACGGTAACGCCCTCTCCGGCTGCGAACTGGCGCATATCGGCGCAACGGGAGCGGATATCTCCGGCGGCGACCGCGAAACGCTCACCCCCGGCAACAACCGGGTCGAAAACTGCCTGTTCCACGATTATTCCGAGGTGGCGCTCACCGCGGGCCCCGGTGTGAACCTCACCGGCGTGGGCAACGTGTGCTCCCACAACGAGTTTTACAGCTCCCCGCAGCAGGCGATCTTTTACGGCGGCAACGATATGCTGGTCGAATATAACCTGATGCACGACGTGGCGCTGCTTTCGGACGACTGCAGCGCGGTGTACGCCGGCCGGCGGTGGGACTGCGGCGGCAGCGTGGTGCGCTATAACGTGATGTATAACCTCGGCGATAAAGACCACCGTCCCAACGGCATCTATTGGGACGACGGCATGAGCGGCCAGACCGCCTACGGCAACCTGATCGTCAACTGCAAGCAGAACGGCTTTTTGATCGGCGGCGGCAGAGATAACAGCGTATATAACAACGTGCTCATCAACTGCGAAACGCCGATCTGCTACGACGACCGCGCGCGCGACGGCGCCATGAACGAGGATTCCTGGTTCAAGCACAGCAAAGAGGGCGCGGATATGCAGCAGCATCTGTACGAAATGCCCTGGCAGAGTGAACTCTGGCAGAAGGCCTATCCCTACACCGCAAACTGGTCCTTTGATTATACCGACACCGAAAATGCCGATTTCGTCCCGAACCCCGCAAACAGCAAAGTGAACGGAAACCTGATCGTGCACTATGCCGGTTCCTTCGGCCGTGCGGACGAGAGCGTGTACCGGTTCTCCGATCTTACCGGCAACGCGGTGTATAAGCCCGGCGCAATGAAAAAGCTCTTTACCGACCCGGACCACGGCGATTACACCCTGCGTTCCGACGCGCCCGTGTTTAACGAGATCCCGGGCTTCGAGCCCCTGCCGCTTTCCGAGATCGGCAGATATTAATCAGTGGCTACTTAACGTCTGATAAAATAAAGATGAAAGAACCGGGGAGATACAAAATGACAAAACGAACGGCTGCGTATATTCTGATATTCATCCTTGCGCTGGGCAACTGCGCCCTGTTCAGCTACGGCTTCCGGAAGTGGATCGTGCCGCTGTACGCCCTTAGCGTAGCGGTGTTTGTGCTGCTGGCGTTTGCGCTGTGCTTTCTGCTGGCAATGGCGAAGCAGAAAAAGCATCCCGTTCTGCGCGGGCTCATCGGCGCAGCGGCCTACGCAGCAGTGGCGGAGGCCCTTACCTACGGCATCAACAACCTGATGTACAACGGCAAGCACCCCCACGCCGCCGTGGCCGTCGTTTCCTTCTGCACGGTCCTGTTTTTCTCGGTGCTGGCGTACCTCACGGCCCGCGCTTCGAACGAAAAGAAGCTGCCCGCCGTGCTTACTTCCGCCGTGGCGCTGGTCGTGTGCTTCTGCCTCACCGTGGTGCCGCTGATCCAAAACCCCGTGCCCCTTACGAAGGCGCAGCAATACGCGCTGCAGCCCACGCCCACGGGCTTCGGTACTTACACGGTAAAAGAACGCCCCCTGCTCACAAACGCTGATCTCTTCGTTTCGCCTTCCGGCAGCGACGATAACGACGGTTCTTTTGAACACCCGCTGGCAACCGTAGAAAAAGCCCGCGATCTGGTGCGGGCGATGGATAAAACCGGCAAAACCGGCGTCACCGTGGCGCTTCTGGCGGGCGAATACCGCGTTCCAACGCTCTCGTTCACCGCGGAGGACGGCGGCACGGCAGAGTGCCCCGTCACCTACGCCGCCTACGGCAACGGCGAGGTGATCTTAAACGGCGGCGTCACCCTGCCGCCCGAGGCGTTCCTCCCCGTGACGGACGAAAACACGTTGTCCCGCTTCCCGGAAGAAGCGCGGGAGCACGTTGTGTGCGCCGATCTGTTCGGTCTCGGCGTTACAAAAGAAGATTACGGCAAGCTGTACGCCATCGGCAGCTACAACACTGCCTATAAATACACCGGCGACTATACCGGCGACCTTGCCTGCGAGCTGTTTTTCAACGATACCCGCTGCACGCTGGCCCGCTGGCCGGACAGCGGCGAGTGGCTCTATACCGGCAAGGTGATCCGCACCGGCGAAGGGCGGGAAAGTAACGGCAACGCCACCAGAAACGACAACTGGGAGAATCTTACCGATCCCACGCCGGATATCTACGAAGTGAGCGCAGATCTTGCCGCGCGTATCGAAAGCTGGGCCACCCTTGACGACGTGTGGATGTTCGGCTACTGGAAGTACGACTGGGCGGACGCCTCCACCCTCATCGAAAGCTACGATCCCGCCACAAAACAGCTTACCCCGAAATTCGTGAGCCTCTACGGCACCAAAACCGGCGCGCCCTACTATTTTTACAACGTGCTTGAAGAGCTGGATTCCCCCGGCGAATGGTACCTTGACCGTGAAAACGGCAGGCTGTACCTTTACCCGCCCGAGGAGCTGTCCGCCGCTGCCGTGGATCTTTCGCTCTCCACCGCGCCGGTGATCAAGGCGGAAGACGCGGATTGGCTCACCTTCGACGGCCTCACGATAAAGGGCACGCGCGGCAACGGCGTTGAGATCACGGGCGATCATAATACCGTGAAGCACTGCCTCATTAAAAACGTGGCGGGTAGCGCCCTGCTGCTGAAGGGTTACGGTAACCTCGCGGCTGAAAACGAGATCACCCATACCGGCAAGGGCGGCATCAGCCTTTCCGGCGGCGACCGGGAGACGCTCACCCCCGGGAACAATATTGCGGATAACAACCTGATCCACGACTGGAGCGAGGTATATCTCACCTATCAGCCCGCCGTCTCCCTCGGCGGCGTGGGCAACGTCTGCTCCCACAATGAGATTTACAATTCCCCCCACGAGGCGGTCACCTATTCCGGCAACAACCACCTGATCGAGTATAACGTGATCCACGACGTGTGCCTGCTCTCGGACGACGCCGGCGCCATTTATTCCGGCAGAAGCTGGGTGATGTACGGCAACGTGATATGCTATAACGCGGTGTTCAACGTGGGGCGGGACGGCCACGAGCCCACCGGTATCTATATGGACGATGCCCTCTCGGGCCAGACCATCTACGGCAATCTGGTGGTCAACGCCCCGGACGTGGGCATATCCCTCTGCGGCGGGCGGGACCACGACGTGCGCAATAACATTGTGATCATCACCAATCAGGAGCCCTTCACCTACGACCAGCGCGCTCGTGACGTGGCGCTGGCGGGCAAGGATTATGACGACGGCATGTGGAACGAGCTGAAAAATTCCCCGTGGCAGACGCCCATTTGGCAGAAGGCCTTCCCGCAGATGACCCGGTTTACGGATGATTTCAGCCGGATCGACGATGCGGATTTCGTGCCCAACCCCGCTTACAGCGTGGTCTCCGGCAACGTGACCGTATGCTTTGCGGGGGATCTCGGCAGCTTCAGCGAGGGGGCGCGGAGCTACAGCGATATTTCCGGCAACGCCTGCTTCCGCTTAAAGCAGATGAAAGATATCTTTACCGATTACGAAAACGGCGATTATTCCCTGCGCGAAGATTCCCTCGTGTTCGCCGAACTGCCCGATTTCGAACCCCTGCCCATCGGCGAAATGGGCAGATACTGATTCCGGAGGAGACGAAATGAAAAAACAGAAAACGCTCTGGCTTCTCGGGTTATCCCTGCTCGCCCTCACCGTTCTCACGGCGTACTTCTATACGCGCGAGTATATAGGATGGAACGTGCCGCTGTACGGCGTTGCGGTCGCTTTGCTCTTTCTTGAAGGCGCCGGTATGTTCGCCCTGCTTGCCGCCGCGAAGGAAAGGCCGAAAAAACGCGTGGTTCTGTCCGCACTGCCGGGCGGCGCAATTACCGTGGGCGGGGTCTTCATTCTGTCTTACGTGATCAATATCACGGTCTTCCACGAGGGCGGCGCGCGTTTCGCCTCCATCGCCACGGCGGCGTTCGGCTGTTTGTTGGCGCTGTACGGCGTTCTGCGGCTGAAAAAGCTGACCGGCGTAAAGTTTCTCTGGCGGCCGCTGGTTGGCGTTGTTCTGGCGCTTTCGGTGTTCGCCGCGGGCATGGCGGGAACGCTCTTTTCCGGGTTCGTCATCCCCGGCCGGTATAATATGGATACGCTGCAGAGAAGCGCCGAAAAGGAGCTTTCCGCGGCTTCGGGGAAGCTTTACGGTATCGACGCGCTGCAAAGCGAGACCGGCGCCCTTACCGTGGCCTTCATCGGCGGCAGCCTCACCGAGGGACGCATCACCTACAAAAACGGCGCGCCCCACAGTACCAACGCCTGGACGGACGACGTGCTGCGCTTTCTTGAAAACAAATACCCCCGCAAAACGCTGCGGGCGGTCAACGCGGGCAAGGGCGGCACGAATTCCGCCTACGGCGCCTCCCGCTTCGGGCACGACGTGGAGCCCTACGCCCCCGATCTGCTGTTCATCGAGTTCTCGGTGAACGACAGCGGCTCTCTGCGAAACGAACCGGACGCCGCGGGTGCGGCGGAATCGCAGCTCTATCTTGAATACATGCTCCGGCGCTGCCTGCAGATGAAAAAAGAACCGGTTGTGATCTATCTGCACACGCCCTTTCCCACCGAAACGGATACCGATCTGTACCGCCTGTGGAAAGAGGGCGCCGATCTGAAAACGGCGCTGTGCGGCGCCTACGGCGTGCCGGTGATCGATATCTACGAGACCCTGCACGAAAAGTACGAGGCCGCGGGCGTCTCCCTCCTGCTGGAAGACTGGCTGGCCGATAACGGCTGGTATTACCGTTCGCCCTACGGCGGGCTGGACGTGCATCCGAGCCCGGCAGGGTACCGCTCGTTTTACTCTGCCGCCGTGGTGGGCGCGCTGGAACAGAACTGGGATGCGCTGATCCGTCAGCCCGAACACGCGCCCGTTTATTGCAAAAACGCCGCGCGGTACCTCAGCGGCACCTATTCTTACGTTGAGATCGGCGACCCGCGCCTCAGCTTTTCGGCGGGTTGGCGCACATACAAAAACCGGTTGGCGGCGTGGCTGGACGTCTCCGAAGACGCGATTCCCTACGGTTTTCTGGAATACCCCCATTTCGCGAAGGGCATCATGCAGGCCGAGCGCCTGCCGGGCGCGTCCTTTACTTATGAAACGGACGCCGATACCCTCGGCATGGCGATGGTCTCATCCGTGAAAGGGCTGAGCGCTTCTGTCCTGTGCGACGGCGAAGCGGCGGGCGCGCTGAGCTGCGGCTCCGTATACGGCAACATGGAGTTCCCCGCCGGTACCGTTTCTCTGCCGGACGACGACGCCGTGCATACGGTGACCGTTCGGGTGGAAGACCCCACGGAGGAAGCATATTTGTTCCGCTTCGGTTACCTGATCGAGTTCCGCTACGGCGAAAACTGACGTAACGCCGTATGCCTTCATATGCAAAAACCACCCGGCCATCGGGTGGTTTTTTATCGTTGAAAAAAGATGAACAATGAACAAATAACAATTGGGCACCTCTAAAAACTATCGCCCTACGGGCTAAGGCGCCCACTTGCTTGCATATTTTTGCCATATTGCCCAAAAACTCCTTGAAATACGTCAGTATTCCTGCGTCGTTTTTGAACAATCTGACTAAAAATCTGACGGCGCAATTGA
>JAEEGL015698465.1_pt1 | contig 20241 bp, 14 predicted proteins | sample 9134231 | NCBI WGS metagenome assembly JAEEGL01 (sample SAMN16246548, study PRJNA631951) | gut metagenome | biome: gut microbiome; feature: rumen; material: fiber-attached | host: Bos | place: Iran: Karaj | collected 2018-10 | reverse complement strand
TATGACGACCCTGTTTTTCCGCACGAACGGCCCCGCACAGGACGTTTACATTTCGGATATATCCTTTGAAGACAGCGACAGCGAAAAGCCGATATCCACGGCGATACGTATAGGTTTCGTGGCTCACGAGCCCGGAAACGATCGCCCCGCGGACCCTTCAAGGACGTTTATCTACAGCATAAACGACGCGGAGAACCCCGCGCGTGAATACAACACGATCACGGGACGGGAGGGCTACGTCCTCGACAGCACCAAGACCGACGGCTCGACCGTGCCGCTCACCCCGTTTACGAGCGCCAGTTTCTGCAATTACGATAAGGTCACGGGAGCTACGTCCTTAAACCCCGATTCCCGGGCGCTCTGCACCGTATACGGCAATTCCGGAGATTTCGGAGAGTCGGTGCAGGTCGACGTTTACATCTGGCTCGAGGGCTGCGATTCCGACTGCACGAACAGTCTCTGCAGTCAGACTCTTAAAAATCTCGCGCTTTCGTTCGCCGCATATTCGGCTTCATAAGCAAGCGAAAAAATAAACCCTGAAAGGAGGCGCGGACGGTGGACTCGAAAATAAACAAAAAAAGAACTCTGCTTTCGGTTGTTTGGATAGTTATAGCTCTCTTGGCTGTTACCTCGGGAACTCTCGCGTGGTTTACCTTCGCGCCGAGGACCACGGTCACACCGATGTACGGCACGGTGACCGGCGGCGACGGAAACCTTCTGATATCCAATTCCGAAAACGGCAGATTCGACGTTTCCTGCGAGCTTACTCCCGTGAGCGAGACAAAATCGCTCATGCCTGTCACGACAGGGGATCTCACGGGATTTTTCACCGTTTCCGAGCAGGCTCCCACGGGGATGGCGCTTAAGTATTCATATGCCAACGACAGGGTCGATTCGACGGCTATACACGGATACGTTTATCTCAAAGCCGAAGACGTGGCCCAGGACATATGCTTCGACGGATCGAAGCTCGACTTCGGAACAGACGGCAGCGTGCTCGCCTGCTTAAGGCTCGGCCTGCGCTTCACTACCCAGTCGGGGATAAAGACCTATATCTTCAGCCTTGACGAGATGGGAGACACGTCGGGGGCGGAAACGATGCTTACCGTTCCTTCCGCGGGGACGGTCGTCTCGGGCATCTATTCGGGCGGAGACCCGATATATATAAGCGATCCGGCAAGTCGGATAAGTGCCTTCTGCGCGTCTGACCCGGACGGCGCCCTCGTCCGCGGCAGAGAGACTCTGTGCAGACTAAACGCCGGAGAAGTGGCGCGGGTCGAATACTGGCTTTATCTCGAGGGCTGCGACGTAAACTGCATAAACAGCGTTCAGAGCAGAGATCTCGCTCTCAAATTGGGTTTCTGCGGCTTTACGGAGAGCTGAGGACCGATAATAAACTGTTTTCAGGAAAGGAGAGAAGGGCATGAGTTCAAAGAACTTTGTAAAAACAGCGGCGCTTGCCGTGATATCGTCGATCATATGCCTTGTCGTCCTCACGGCGTCGACCCTTGCCTGGTTCTCCTCAAACAGAAAGGTAGAGACCTCAAGGATAGAAGCGAGGACTGCCTCCACCGACGTGAGGCTCCTGCTTGCGGGATATTCTTCGGACTTTTCGGAGTCTTCGGCGACGATCGTTCAGGTCAACTCCGCCGACAGAGAAAACCTTCTGCCCGTTTCCACGGCAGATCTTGTAACTTTTTTATACAACCCTGTCACCGCCGATGGGATGGCGGCCTATTTTGAAGAGGTTCGTAACGAAGAACACATTTATCACGGAAGGATATACGTTCTTGCCGAGGCGGCGGAGTATCAGCCCGGAGCTAAACTCGCCGTTTATCTCGACGAGAGCACGGCGTCGGGCGGAGTCCTTGTCGACAAGGACAGCGAACAGACGGATGCGAGCATAATCAACGCATCCCGGCTCGGACTCGTTTTCGGCGACAAGAGGATAATCATGCGCGTGACCGAGGATGAAAACGTCGAGGGCGCGCAGGTGAGGAATACCCTTATCGACGGCGTGCTGCTTGAGGACGGCAAGGTCCTTACGACGTCGGGCGATCAGATAGTCGCGGCGGACGATCCGTCCGTACCTCTCAGTCACTATACCGTGAATACCGACTCAAACAGCGCCGTGCTTCCGGTCGAACCGCTTTTCGAGTTGGAGCTCAACAGGATATATCCTCTCGATATTTACTTTTATATAGAAGGCTGCGACCCCGACTGCTCGGACAACATAAGCCTTCTGGATACGAACCTGCACATAGCCCTTTACGGCGTGCTCAAGTGAGGGGATAAGCTATGGAAAAGAAAAAGAAAAGCCTTTTAGGACAAAAAGCTTACGTCTCCGTGATGCTCGCCTTATTTGCTCTCGTCGCCATAACCGCGGCGACTGTGGCGTGGTTCTCCATAGCCGGAAACACGCAGGTATACAGTATGCGGCTCGACATCACGGGCGGCGCCATCCTTCGTTTCGATCTCGTTCCTCACGCGACCTTGGAAGAATACAAACAGACCCTTTCCTTTGACGAGATCGCAGAGTTTACCGAAGAGAAGCTCGGCTACAATATGAAAAAAACTCCCTTAAAGCCGGTGACGACGGAGGACTGCTCCGTCTTCACCTTAAGAGACGGAACGGTCGTTGAAAATGAGACCGGCTCTTATTGGGAGTTCGTCCTGCACTTTATGTCAAACGAAGATATGATCGTCCACCTTTCGCCCTATAACAGCGAGGACAAGGAGGACTCTACTCTCGTCTGGTCAAGCAGGGAAAGAACGCCCGAAGCCATGAGGATAAGCTTCTCGGTCGACGGAAACAACATGATTTTTGATCCCGGAATGGGGGATGAATCGATTATTTCGGGCAATAATAAGAATTTTGGCTTGCAAAATGGAAACGAGCCGTTGTATAATGAAAATAGCATATTATTTTCTATTGAAAAAGAAGTGGATAAAGCCGTTACCGTCCGCGTCTGGATGGAGGGGACCGACCCCGCCTGCACAGATGAACTTAAAGGGACGGATTTTGCCATCCGCTTAAGGTTCGAGGGAACGGACGAAAACGGCAATCGTTTGAACAGTTATAAACCAAGCTGAAGACAACGTTACGGATGGCTTAACTTACAAAGATCGTGAGGATTGGTTGATGAAGACGGCGAAAAAAGTTATAGTCGTTATTTTGTCGGTTATTCTGTGGCTGATAATCCTGCTGGCGGCGCTCTTCGCTTTTACGACGCTGGCAACGAGAGATGACACGAAGGTAGCAAGCGTTTTCGGATATACGCCGATGGTCGTCAAATCGCCCTCCATGGAACCGACATTCTATCAGGGAGATCTTATCATCATCAAAAAGTGCGATCCTTCCAAGCTCGTTGTAGGGGATATCGTCACGTTCCATACCATCATTGAGAACGAATACGCTCTCAACACCCACAGGATCATAGAGATCGACGGAACGGGCGATGCGAGCTTATTTGTCACAAAGGGCGATAATAACCCGATAAGCGATATTCACCGTATTTCGACCTTTGACGTCGTCGGAAAATACGTGACGCGCGTTCCCGTTCTCGGCAAGGTCATAAGCTTCCTTTCCGGAGGCTTGGGCTTCGTGCTCGTCATAGTCCTGCCGATGGTCCTCTTCCTTATCTATCAGGTCTATCATCTGATCATGGTCAGCATGAAGCTTAAGAAGGCAATGGCGACCGAGAATGCAGAGGCTGCCGCGCAGGCGGAGCTTAAGATAAAGAACGAGGCGGCGGCAAAGAACGAAGCCATGCTCAGAGAAGCCGAAAAGGCCAAAGCGGAAGCCGAGGCGGCGCTTGCAGAGGCAAAGAGGATAAAGGAAGAAGCCGAAAAGCTCAAAGCGGCGAGCAATACTGCCGACGAAAAGAAATCGGAGTGATCCGAAAGCGGTCCGTTTTCGGATGCAGATATCTGCATCCGGAGACCTTGATCCGATCAAACAATGCAGGAGGCACAAGGCGTTTTATTCAACTTTCTTGTGAGCCTGCATTTTTTATGAAAGCATACGGGGTATGAAAGGAAATGCCTGATGAACGAGTTTTTGAAGTTTGCTTATGAGATGATAGCGCAGGTCGTATACAACCTGACCTATTGGGTGATCGCGATCGTCAACGGTTTTATAAAGTTCTTTATAACCGGTTGGGGAGAATACATCGCGATCTTCAATTCTTATTTCCGCTTTCTTACCTGGTACGGTAAGATACTTGCCGTTCTGCTTTGTATAATCCTGATCGGCATACCGGCGGCGCTCATATACCTTCTCGTAAGGCGTATAATCCTCAACATACGCCTCAAGTTCACCAAGGGCAACAATTCGGTGCTCTACCGCGAGATCGGACGCCTCAACCGTCAGGTCCTCGACCTTATGGAAGAAAAGAACAAGATCCTTGCCTTGAAGGTCAACGCGATAAACGGCAACGCTCCGACACAGGGTTACGCAGGCCCCTCCGCACTGCTTGACGAGGGCGTGACCCCCGTCGGAAAGACGGCGGTCTTGCAGGGCGCGGTCGCAGAGAGCATGCCCGTGCCGGGCGCCGCGGGTTACGGCGTTGCGGGCGGCGCTCCCATAGATCCGCTTTCGAGCGGAGCAGCGCCGGGCGCCATAGGCTACGGCGGCATCGGAACGATAACCATAAACAACGAGGGCGGAATAAACGAGGACGCGATCACGGCCGCCGCCGCCGCGGCTGCCGCTGCGGCTTCGGATATCAAAAACAAAGACAACGGCCCGTCCGAAGTCACCCGCTTCCCGAAGCTCACCATGGTCGACTCCAAGTATCTCGACTTCGATCCGCCTATATTTGACGATGAGATCACGCTTGAAGAGTTTGTCGAGAAATACAGGCTCTTTGCCTGCAGCCAGATGAAGCTTTATTACACTCCTGAGATCATCAGACGTTTCGTGTCCGGCATGGCGGCGAGCCGTCTGCTCATACTCGAAGGTATTTCCGGTACTGGTAAAACGAGTCTTCCGTATTCGTTCAGCCGTTTTCTCTGCAATCCCGCGACGATCGTTTCTGTCCAGCCGTCATACAGAGACAGAACAGAGCTTTTGGGCTACTTCAACGAGTTCTCAAAGCGCTTTAACGAGACCGAGTTCTTACGCGCCCTTTACGAATCCAATTACAGACAGGACCCGAACTTCATTGTTCTCGACGAAATGAACCTTGCCCGTATCGAGTATTACTTCGCCGAGATGTTGTCCGTCCTTGAAATGCCGAGCCACGAAGAGTGGGTGCTCGATCTGGTCCCGACGGCGTGGCCCGGAGACCCGATGAAGCTCGACGGCGGTAAGATACACGTTCCCGACAACATATGGTTCGTCGGAACGGCAAACAACGACGACTCTACCTTTACGATCACAGATAAGGTCTACGACCGTGCCATCCCGATAGAGATAAACCAGAGAGCAAAGCCGTTCACCTGCGAGCCTCAGTCGAGCGTTTGCGTGACAGCGGAACACCTCAACAAGCTCTTCGAAAAGGCAAAGGACGATCATCCCATAAGCGACGCAACTCTGACAAAGATGCTCAGACTTGACGAATATCTGCAGACCCGCTTCAAGCTGGCGTTCGGTAACCGTATCACAAAGCAGATGCACGACTTCATACCGGTTTATGTCGCCTGCGGCGGCACCGAGCTTGACGGTATGGATTACATACTTGCGCGTAAGGTGCTCAAAAAGTTCGAGAGTATGAACATAAGCTTCGTCCGCGACGAGATAAAGGGACTTATCGCCTTTGTCGAAAAGGTTTTCGGAAAGTCCAATATGCAGGACAGCAAGGATTACCTTACGAGGATACAGAATCTCTATTGATTTTTTTCCCGCGTTTGAACCCGTTATGAACGAGGGACAGGAGGAGAAGAAATGACGCCGTCCATCAATGATCTTTATCTTAAATATGTAAACAAGGTCGGAAGAGCGCTTGAAAACGACCGTTATTTCCAATACCTTTTCGAAATAGTCCAGGCGGGCTCGAACAACATCCATCAGACGAGCCAGGTCCTTCACAAGGTCGTAGACGAGCGCTGGCTCACGACCATAGAGGACAGCCTTGACTCTATAAACAAGATCATTGAAAAGCCGCGCAGATTCGTCGCAACGCATGAGGAGATCGTCCCCGTTGAGCTCGCAAAGAGGATAACGGCGGACAGCGTGCGCCACCTGAGCATGCACACTCAGTATATAGCCAGCAGTCCGGAAAGCGAAGAGGTCTATCCGACGCATATACTGACCGTAAGCACCGAGGACAGCTACGACCTTTACGAAAACCGTTTCATATATCACCTTATTCAGCGTCTTGTGACCTTCATAGATAAGCGCACGGACGTCATCTTCTGGTCGACGGGAGACGAAACGCGCAACTCGCTCAAGATTGAGAGCAAGATAGACGACGCGTATGAGCAGATAGATTATAAGCTCGAGATGTCGGTAAAGAACACGCAGAGCTTCGTCGATAACGACGGAGACAATATGCAGGTCTTCATGCGTATCGACCGCGTCCGCAGGCTCGTTATGGCTTTGAGGGAAAGCGCTTTTTGCAGTCTTCTGGCGGGATGCGCCAAGGTAAGGAACCCGATACAGAGGACCAACCTTTTGATGAAGGACCCCGATTACCGCAAGTGCTATAAGCTTTGGCACTTCCTTGAAAGCTACAACGAGGTCGGATATACGATAGAGGTGCAGGATACGGCTCTGCAGTTCGACGAGGAGTATATGATCCAGATGTATACCAACCTCATCGCCAACTATACCGTTTTCAAGAGCATACTCGAGGGCGACCCGCGCAAGCTCGAGAAGGTGGCCGAAAAGCACAGAAAGCCCATAAAGCCCAAGTTCATCAAAAAGGTCGAAGAAGAGATAGTAGACGACCGCAACATAGAAGAGGTCGAGGTGCGCCGCGTCTTCGTCGAGGAGGTCACGGAGGCTCAGATCGAGGCGGAAAACAAGCTTGCCGAGGAGCAGGCGCGCACGGCTGAGCTTTCGGCGCAGATAGAAGAGCTTGAGGAGCAGATGCAGAGCAATATGCAGCAGATCCAGACGCTCATGCAGTCGGTGACCGACGCGGAAGACAGAGCCGACATAGCCGAACAGCAGAAGGCCATGGCGGACGAGCAGAACGAGGCGCTTTCAAAAGCGCTTGAAGAAGCCGAGCAGGAGGCCGGCAAGGCGCGCGAGGAAGCCGACAAGATAATAGAGACGGCAAACGCCCGCGCCGAGGCGGCGGAGGCGGAGGCAAAAGCCCGCATAGAAGAAGTTACGGCGGACGCCGAGGCAAGAGCCAAGAACGCCGAGGAGGACGCTAAGGCGCGTATTGAAGAAGCGGCGGTAGACGCGGAAGTAAGGGCGAAGAACGCCGAGCTGAACGCTAAGACCCGTATAGAGGCCGCGGTCTCAGAGGCGAATACGAGAGCCGAGAACGCGGAAGCCGAAGCAAAGGCGCGCATAGCCGAAGCAAAGGCCGAGGCTGAAGCGAGATTTACCGAGATGACCGCCGCGAACAAGGCGCGCGAGGAGGCGGACAAAGCCGCCGCGGCAGCCGAGGAGCTCAGGGCAAAGGCAGAGGCTTTGGCAGAGGCAGACCGCAAGGCGCGTGCCGAAGCCGAGGAAAAGATGAGACTTGCGGAGAAAGCCATGACCGAGGCCGAGAGCGCGAGGACGGCGGCGATATCCGAAAGAGATAAAGCGCGTGAAAGCGCGAACACCGAAATAGCGGCAAGGTCCGCCGCGGAAAAAGACCGTCTCGAAGAAAAGAAGGCGAGAGAAGCGGCGGAAGCCATGATCTCGGCCGCAAACAAAGAAAGAGACGAAGCTCTTGAGAGCGCGAAGAGAGAGACGCAGGCGCGCGCGCAGGCAGAGAGAAGACGCAAGGCGGCGGAAGAAGCAAGGAACAAGGCGGAGGAACGCGCCGAGCGTGCCAATACCGAAAGGATAGTGGAAGAAAGCCGCAGTCAGGAATATGCGGCGGAGCTTGCCAAGGCAAAGGACGCGGTGAAGATGGCTGCTGCGGAGCGCGACGAAGCGCGTAAGCTTGCTGAAAGCGCAAAGACCGCGCGCGCCGCGGCCGAGAAGGCGGCGGCGGGAGACGCCGAGGCGAGAGCCGAGGCAGAGCGTATGCTCCGCGAAGCGACCGCAAAGACCGAAAAGGCGGAAAAAGCCTTCCTGGATGCGGAGCGCAGAGCCGAGGAGGCGATAGCCGCGAAGAACGCCGCGGACGCCGCCGTAAAGACGGAGACGGAGGCGCGCATAGCCGCGGAGATAGAGCGCGACAGAGCGCAGGCAAAGCTTGAAAGATCGGGCAAGATATTCGGGATCATAAACCGCAGGAAAAAAGATCAGTAAAATATAAAGCCGGAGCACTCTTATATGAAGACAGTAAAAAGGGTATTGAGCACTGCCGTAAACGTCATTTCGACGTTGATAATAATCGTGGCGGTAGTAATGCTGATCACCGTCATCATGACGCGTTCGAGCGGCGTCCCGAACTTTATGGGATACTCGGTATTCCGCGTCATGACGGGAAGCATGGAGCCGACGCTTAAGATCAACACTCTTATCGTCGTCAAACGGACGGACATATCGGAGATAAAGATGGGAGATATAATAACCTTTTATTCCGAGGATCCCGCGCTCAAGGGGCAGATAAACACGCACAGAGTCGTGAGAGCAGAGACAGAGGACGGCGAAAAAGTCCTTTACACGAGGGGCGACGCGAATCTTATAGACGATAAGTACCCGACCCGTCAGAAGGATCTCATCGGCAGGATGGTCTTTTCTTCCTTCCTGCTCGGAACGATAGTCAGGCTTGCGGCAAACCCGGTCGTGTTCATACCTGTCATAATAGTTCCGCTTGTCGTAATGCTTGTCATAAACATAATGAGATCGGTAAAAATAACGAAAAGCATGATGGCTGAAGAAGAAGAAAAAGCGATAGCGGAAGCCCGCGCCGCCGTGCTCAAAAAAGAAGAAGAACGCATGGCGCATGAGAACGGAAAAGCGGAAAACGCCGACGGACAGACTGCCGCGGAAGATAAAAAAGAGGATAAAGAGGCGTAAAGCCGTAATATACGGAGGATGACATGGCCGATCATTTCAATTTTTATCAGCTCAAGCAGTTTGCTGCGACCGTTGCCGATTGCATGGATTTTCCTCTTCCCGATACCTATGCGGAAGGGATAAGCTGGGTCGGCGCATTTGTCAGGGACAGATTGGGCGGTCCCGCGGATCGAGCCGTGCTGTATCATGCCGACGCGGTCGGTATGTATATGTTTCAGCAGTATCCTTATCTTTTTGCTCCTGTTCAGAAGCATGCCTCTTTGGTAGTGCCTTTCATCAGCACGGTCGAATCGGTAACTCCGGTCGCTCACGCGTCGATGTATACGGGACTTGATCCCGAGGGACACGGCATAATGACCTATCGCCGTCCTCAGCTCGAATGCGACACACTTTTCGACAGGTTTATAGCCGCGGGGAAGAAGGTCGCGATCCTTGCGACGGAGGACTCGACCTTCCATCACATCTTCACGGGCAGAGAGCTTGATTATTTCGCAGGGAAGAACGGGACCGAAATAATAGAGCAGGCGATCGGCCTTATAAAGTCGAAGAAATACGACGTAATAAGCATACACACCTTTGATTATGACGATGCGGCGCACCATTACGGTCCGGAATCCAAGGAAGCCAGAAACGCGCTTTCGCTTGAGGCAGAGGGCTTTGACTCTATTGCCGAGGCTATAAAGGAAAACTATAAGGGACACAGAACGCTGCTCACCTATTCTCCCGATCACGGTCAGCATCTTACGGCGGGCGGAACGGGCGCGCACGGCAGCAAGCTTATAGAGGATATGAACGTTATTCATTTCTTCGCGGCGATAAAGTAAAAGATATAAAAAATAAGGCGGTTTGCTTTTTGCAAACCGCCTTTTGTTATGCGCTTTTTCTTATTTCTTCTTGATGAGCTTGATGATGAAGAGGAGCAGGCATGCGCCGCCGATGGCAAAGAGGATGCTTACGATCCAGCCGCCGCCGATGCCGAGCAATCTCGCTATCCAGCCGCCGATGAAGCTGCCGACGATACCGATGATGAGGTTCCAAAGGAAACCGCCTTTGCTTTTCATTATCATGCCGGCGATCCAGCCGACGAGCGCGCCGATGAGTATCCAGACGATGATCGAGACAAGAGTGCCCATAGAGTTTACCTCCTATATGATTTGTTGTCTTTACTATACCATATTTTGTGTAAAAATGCAAGAAAGAAACTGTTGTCCGTAAAAAGTCCTGCGGGCTTTTGTCCGCCTTTTCCTGCCTCATTTTTTTAAAAGCTTAAAGCAACTTAATGAGATTTTTGCCGATTCGAACCCAAAAGGTAATTCGACTATATAATACCATTTCATCAATCAGAAATCAACATACGATGGAAGACTTGTGATTCTGATTTTTGACTGATATCGGATCACAGACTTCTCAAAAACGGACTTCCGGAGGTTCGGAAATCGGAATGAAAACAGAACGTTATCGGGAAAAGGGAAGACGTGTTGCGGGTCCGAAGCAGAGCACGGACACGGAGAACACAAATCCACAGGAAAAACAAGGCATAAATTACACTTTTCCATGGAATTTCTCTCTGGTTATCTGCACTTTTTCCGATACGCATATGTTCATTCGGAAGTTCTTTCTCAAAAACGGTAAAGGACTTTTTGTTTTAAAAACGGTTCAGCTTTCCGGAGGCGATCATGCCGTTTTACCCGAAGTAAAAAGTTGAAAACAAGTGCGGGCGCAGGATATCCAAATCTCCGCTTGAACATAAAAAAACCCGAAAGCCTTGTAAATCAAGACTTTCGGGATGGTGCCGGTGGCGGGGGTTGAACCCGCACGGTGTTGCCACCAACGGATTTTGAGTCCGCCTCGTCTGCCAATTCCAACACACCGGCATAATATATTGCGTACCGCAGCGTTACCCGTGACACGCACTATATTATATAACGAGTGAGCCGAAAAAGCAAGTGCTTTATTCTATTACGGTTATGAGTTTGGATGCGGCTTTTCCCATCATGAGCTTTTCGCCCGCCTTGTCAAAGGAGACGAGGAGCATCTGATCGTTGCCCATCGGCGTGACCTCGGTGACGGTGCCTTCTCCGAAGGAATTATGTCTTATACGCTGACCGACCGAGAAGGAGACGGAAGACTGCACCCTGCTTTCGCGCGGGGCGACCTTCGAGCCGAACAGATCGTCAAAGCTTGCTTTCCTCTTTTCTGAGAAGGGGACCTCGTATTTTTTGCGCGGTGCGGCGGAGCCGAGCTTTTTGACGAACTCCTCGGGTATTTCGGATATGAATCTCGACGGTCTCGCGTATGACGTCTGACCGTAAAGCATGCGGTGCTCGGTGCACGAGATATAAAGATTGCGTTTCGCGCGGGTCATGGCGACGTAGCAGAGCCGGCGCTCCTCCTCGATCTGCTCGCCTGTCTCCGAACGGTAGGAGGGGAATATGCCTTCCTCAGCCGCGCACAGAAAGACGTTTTCAAACTCGAGCCCCTTGGCGCTGTGTATCGTCATCATGGTCACGGCGTCGGCGTTCGCGTCGTATCTGTCTATGTCGGTGAAAAGGGCTATCTCCTCGAGGAAGCCGTGAAGCGTCGGCTCCTCGGTATCCGAGCAGTATTCCGAAATATTCGACTTGAGCTCCATCACGTTTTCGGTCTTGGTCTCGCTTTCGGCGCGCGGAAGCTCGGAAAGCATGGTCAGATATCCGCTTTTCTCCAAAACCGCGTCGTAAAGCGCCATAAGATCGGAATCTTTGCCGAAGGACAGTGATTTTATCATATCTGTAAAGGCTGAAAGCTTTGCAGCAGAACGGGACAGTTCGGGGTAAGAAGCGGCGTTTTCCATGACCTCGAACTCGGTTTTTCCGTCACGTGCGGCTATGGCGAAGACCTGATCCCGGGTCACTGCGCCTATGCCTCTTGCCGGTACGTTGAGTATCCTGTCAAGACGGACCGAGTCTGCGGGATTGTCTATGACGCAGAGGTAAGCGAGCATGTCCTTGACCTCCTTGCGGTCGAAGAAGCGGAGCCCGCTGACGATGCGGTAGGGTATGCCGTTTCTCTGAAAAGCGTATTCGAGCGGCTGTGAGAGCACGTGGTTGCGGTAAAGGACGCAGAAGTCGCGGAAGTTTGAGCCGGCGTCGCGCTTTTCATTTATTATCCCGGCGATGAACTGCGCCTCGTCCTCCTGGGTATCCCCGCGGTAGAGATAAACGGGACTGCCGCGCCCCTTGTCGGTCCACAAGTTCTTGCCCTTTCTTCCGCGGTTGTTCGCTATGACTCCGTTCGCGGCGGAAAGTATCGACCCGGTAGAGCGGTAGTTCTGTTCGAGCCTTATGGTCAGCGCGTCGGGATATTCTTTTTCGAAGTTGAGTATGTTTTCTATCGTCGCGCCGCGGAACTTGTATATGCTTTGATCGTCGTCGCCGACGACGCAGAGGTTGCGGTATCCGTCGGCAAGCTCGTGGCAAAGGACGTATTGGGCGTAGTTGGTGTCCTGATACTCGTCGACTAAAACGTATCTGAACTTGTGCTGATAGTATTCGAGAACGTCGGGGCAGGTGCGGAAAAGCTCGACCGTCCTGACGATTATGTCGTCGAAATCGAGGGCGTTTATGCTCCTCATCCTGTCGTCGTATCTTTCGTATATCAGCGCAGCAGCCTGCTTCAAAAGATCTCCGTCGGTCTCCGCCGAGTAATCCGCAGGCGATTTAAGCTCGTCCTTTGCGCGGGAAATGCGGCTGCAAACCGTCTTCAAATCGTATATCTTTTCCGAAAGCCCGAGCTCGCTCATCACTTCGGAAATGACTTTTTTCTTGTCATCCTCGTCGTATATCGTAAAGTTTTTCGAATAGCCGAGTCTTTCTATATGCGCGCGCAGTATCCTCGTGCACGCCGAGTGGAAGGTGTGCGCCCAGATGTCGAGGCCATGCTCGCCGCAGGCAAGCTCGAGCCGGTCGCGAAGCTCCTTCGCCGCCTTGTTCGTAAAGGTTATCGCGATTATCTCCCACGGCTTCGGAGGGTCGACGGCGCAGAGCCTCAGTATCTCCTCTTCGGGCACGTATTCGTCCGAGAGGTAAGCGGCAAGCGTTTCGAGCTCCTCGTCTCCGGCAAAGTCGGGAGCCTCCTCGCATTCGTAGCCGCTGCCGTAGCGCAGAAGGTTTATTATCCTGTTTATGAGCACGGTCGTTTTGCCGCTGCCCGCGCCCGCGAGTATAAGGACGGGTCCCTCGGTCTTGAAAACTCCGTCCTTCTGTCTGTCGTTGAGCTTTTCGAACTCGCGCTCTATAACGGCGCGCCTCAGCGCCGAATATCTTATGTCAAAATCGGTCATATGCTTACCTTCTGAACTTTATGACTATGTCGGGCATTTCGAATATCTCCGAAAGCTCGCGGAAAAGCTCGCCGCAGTCGGACGCGCCGAAGGGGAGCCTTTCGGTCTGCCTCTTGTCGGCAAAAAAGAGGTTGATCTCGCACGGGCCGGGGTATTTTCGGAGCACCGCCTCGGCTTTTGCGCGCCGTTCGTCCTGTTTGTCGCGCAGTCTCAGATAAAAGACTCTGTATTTCTGCTCGCCGCGTTTGTTCCTTGCCTGCAGCTGTGCCCGGATGCAGGGGAAGAAGAAGGAGCTGTCGTTGTCGAGCCTGCGGAAGAGGTCGCAGACTATTTTTACGGGCTCGTCCTCCTTTACCGATATCCTGCCGTATGCGGCGACTATATCGCCTTCTGCGGGGACCGAGCCCTGCTCGAGCGCGTTCTCGAAAACGAGGAGCTCTATCGAGCCGGTCTCGTCCTCTATGACGGCGTTTGCCATGAGCTTGCCGTTTTTCGTGTATTTGGTTTTTATCGCGGTCACGACTCCGGCGACGGTGACGTAGTCGTTGTCGGAAAACGCCTTTTCGGCAAGGCCGTTTTCCTCGTCCTCGGCTTCAATGATCCTGAGTATCGGGGTCGCTTCTATCCTGTTGAAAAGGGGCTGCACCGTCTCGGTCGGATGGCCCGAAAGATAAAGCCCCGTCGACTCCTTTTCCATTGAGAGCAGCTTGTTCTTGGGAAACTCGGGTATCTCGGGGAAGCGTATCTTCACGTCGCTTATCTCGGCGCTGTCAAAGAGGGTAAGCTGACCCTCGACGTTGCTGCGCTTTTCGCTCGAAAGCCCGTCGAGTATTTCCGAATAGGTCTGCAAAAGCTGAGAGCGGTATACGCCCATGCTGTCGAAGGCTCCGCAGAGTATGAGCCCTTCAAGCGCCTTTTTGTTGAGGTCGCGCCTCGACATTCTCGAGCAGAAGTCCTCAAAGTCGGTAAAAAGACCGTTTTCCTCGCGCTCGGCGACGAGGCTCTCTATGATCCCGACGCCGACGTTCTTGACCGAGGCCAAGCCGAAGCGGATATCCTTGCCCGATACGGTGAAGTTGGTCTGCGAAAGATTTATGTCGGGCGGCAGTATGCGTATCCCGAGCGCGCGGCATTCGGCGGTATATTCGAAGACCTTTTCGGAGGAGCCGAGCACCGAGGTCAGAAGCGACGCCATGTATTCGCTCGGATAGTGGCATTTGAGGTATGCCGTCATATAGGCGACGACGGCGTAGCAGACGGCGTGCGCCTTGTTGAAGGCGTATTCCGAAAAGTCCACCATCTCGTCGAAAAGGGCGTTCGCGTCCTTTTCCGACATGCCTATGGACAGACAGCCGTATATGTTCTCGTCCTTGTTGCCGTAAATGAAGTTCTGCCGCTCGGCCATGAAAACGGCGGTCTTCTTTTTGCTCATCGCGCGGCGCACGAGGTCCGCCCTTGCGAGCGAATAGCCTGCGAGCTTGCGGAATATCTCCATGACCTGCTCCTGATATACTATGCAGCCGTAGGTGACCGAAAGAATGTCGCGGAGCCTCGGATGAAGATAGGTCACTCTCGCCGGGTCGCGGCTGTTGGCGAGATAGGTCGGGATAGACTGCATCGGGCCGGGACGGTAAAGAGCGATTATAGCCGTTATATCTTCGACCGAATGAGGCTTGAGTCCGACGGCGACCCGCGTCATGCCCGCGCTTTCCATCTGGAACACGCCCTCCGTCTGCCCGCGTCCGAGCATGTCGAAGGTCTCCTTGTCCGAATAATCTATACTGTCCCAGCTCAGCTTTACGCCCTTTTTCGCCGCCATCTTGAAGGTGTCGTCGATGACCGTGAGGTTGCGGAGCCCCAAAAAGTCCATCTTCAGAAGTCCGAGCTCTTCAAGCGTCGTCATGCCGAACTGGGTCACGACGCCTTGATCGGACCGCGCGAGGGGCACGAACTCGTCCACGGGGGCGGAGGCGATGATCACGCCCGCCGCGTGCGTCGAGGCGTTTCGCGGCATGCCCTCGATCTTCCGCGCCATGTCGACGAGCTTTTTTACCGTGTCGTCGGCGTCGTAAAGAGCTTTCAGGTCCGAGGGGTTCATCGCGAGCGCCTTGTCGAGAGTCATGTTGAGGGCGAAGGGGACCGCCTTGGCGACCTTGTCGACGTCGGCGTAGGGAAGTCCCATGACCCTTCCTACGTCGCGTATCGAGCCCTTTGCCGCCATGGTGCCGAAGGTTATTATCTGCGCCACGTGATCGGCGCCGTATTTGTTCATGACGTAAGAGATGACCTCCTGCCGCCTCAAGGGACAGAAGTCCATGTCGATATCGGGCATGCTCACGCGCTCGGGGTTAAGGAACCGCTCAAAGAAGAGGGAATATCTCGTCGGCTCTATGTCGGTTATGTTGAGGCAGTATGAGGCTACCGAGCCCGCGGCGGAGCCTCTGCCGGGACCGACCGGAATGCCCTTGGACTTGGCGTAATTGACGAAGTCCTGCACGATGAGGAAATAGTCGGTAAAGCCCATCTTGTTTATCATCGCAAGCTCGTAGTCGAGCTTTTCGCGGATGGTGCCGTCGTCCTGGGGATAGCGCTTTGCAAAGCCCTTTAAGCAGAGCTCTTTTAAGTATTCGAAATGATCCTTGCCGTCCGGCGTCTTGAAGTTCGGCAGGTGATAGGTGCCGAAGGTGAACTCGAAGGAGCACTCGTCGGCTATCTTCTGCGTGTTCGCGATAGCTTCCGGAGCCTCGGGGAAAAGCGCCGACATCTCCTCCTCGGATTTTATGTAAAACTCGCTCGTGGGGAACCTCATCCGGTTTTCGTCTTCAAGGGTCTTGCCCGTCTGTATGCACAAGAGCACGTCGTGCATCTCGGCGTCCCCGCGGGATATGTAATGGGCGTCGTTGGTCGCGGCAAGGGGTATGCCCGTTTCTTTGGAAAGCTTTATGATGAGGGGCTTTATCTTTTCCTGCTCCTCCATGCCGTGGTCCTGAAGCTCGAGATAATAATTGCCCTTTCCGAACAGGGCCTCGTATTTTAAAGCGCATTCGCGCGCGCCGTCGTAATTGCCCGCCGAAAGGAGCTGCTGGACCTCGCCCGCGAGGCAGGCGGAGAGGACGATAAGCCCCTCGTGATACTGCGACAAAAGGGAAAAGTCTACTCTCGGATGCTGATAAAAGCCCTCGGTAAAGCCCTTTGAGCAGAGCTTTATCAGGTTTTTATATCCCGTTTCGTTCTTGCACAGCGCGATGAGATGATACGCCGAGTTGCCGAAGGCGTCGGAGGTCTCGAAGCGGCTTTGGGGCGCGACGTAAAGCTCGCAGCCTATTATCGGCTTTATGCCCTCTTTTTTCGCTGCCTTGAAAAAGTCCACTGCGCCGTACATAACGCCGTGATCGGTCACGGCGCACGCCGTCTGACCGAGCTCTTTCACGCGTTTGCAGAGCTCGTTTATGCGGCAGGCGCCGTCGAGAAGACTGTATTCGGTATGGACGTGAAGATGAACGAAGCTCACTGTGTTTTTTCCTCCGAAAGCTTGATGATCCGTCTGAACCTGTTGTTAAGGCCCTGCTTGGATATTGGGGGAGAGTGCAGCTCGCAAAGAGCCGAGAGCGAAAGCTCGGGATAGGTCCTGCGGAGCTCCGCCGTCTCGCGCAGAGAGGACGAAAGCTCGCGCAGCTTCCCGCTCTTTTCGAGCCTGTCTATGGCGGCGAGCTGCTTTGCCGCCGCGTCGACGACCTTGTCAAGGTTGGCCGTGTCGCAATTCACCTTGCGGTTTATGTTGTTGTTGAGGTCGCGCTCGACCTTTTTGAGCATGATCTCCATGGCGGCGTTGGTCCCGCCGGACGCGGACAGCACGTCCTCGATGACCGAGCTGTCTTTGTAATAGAGTATGTTGTTTCCGCGTCTGCGGACGGTGCGGGGCGGGATCCCCATTTCCGAGAGCAGGGCGGAGGTCTGCTTTGCGACGTGGTAGCGCCCGGTCACTATCTCGAGGTGATAGCCCTTTTCTGGCGAGGTTATGCAGCCGCCGACGAGCAGGACGCCGCGCAAAAACGCGTTCCTGCAGCAGTCCTCCTCCAAAAGCGCGTGGTTGAGCTGCAGCGGCGCGTTTATATTGTCGTAGCCGAATGCGGCAAACGCCTTTTTTATCTCGCTTAAGTCGTCGGTAAACACAGTGTTCCCGTCGGTCTTGAGCGAGACGCCGAGCGCCTGAGCCGATACCGAGACTATGCGTTTTCTTATGTTCGGGTTCTCCACCTGTATCTTTATGCCGTCCGCCGCGAAATGCTGTGCGTAGAGCATTATGCCGAGCGCCTCTGCGAGCGGGCAGTTTTTGCAGGCGAAGGTCGCCGTGCACAGCTCGTTTTTAAGATCGGAATTGAAGGACATGGCTTTATCCCTTGTCTATGTCGCGGTGACGGATGACCACGTTGTGCTTCTGCGCCGCAAGGTCGGCGTGAATGCGCTCCGCGAGCGCCACCGAGCGGTGCCGTCCGCCGGTGCACCCGACCGAGACGACGAGAGAGGTCTTTCCCTCCTTGATGTAGCGGGGGATGAGGAAGGTCAAAAGCTCCTTGACGCTCACCGAGAAGGTCTCCGACGCCGGGTCGGAGAAGACGAAATCGTAAACGTCTTTATCAAGCCCGCTCTTGGTTTTCAGCGCGGGGATATAGAAGGGATTTTCGAGGAACCTGACGTCGAACACCATGTCTGATTCGTGAGGGATGCCGTATTTGAAGCCGAAGGAAACGACGCTTATGACCATCGGGCTTTTCGAGTCCTCACTGCCGAACATGTTCATGATATGCCCCTTGAGCGTCGCGCTCGAAAGCGCGGTCGTGTCGATCACATAATCGGCGGCGTTCTTTATCGGCTCCATGAGCAGGCGTTCGCGCGCGATCGCGTCGGGTATGTCTCCGCTCGTGTCGAGAGGATGGCGTCTGCGCGTCTCCTTGTAGCGGTTTATCAGCGTCTCGTTGGAGCAGTCGAGGAACAGAAGACGGCACGGAAGATCCATCGCGTTGAGCTGTCTGCGCGCGGCGACGATGTTTTCCATGCTGCTGTCTCCGCCGCGGACGTCCACGACGAAGGCGACCTTTTTGTATTTTGCCGAGCTGTTCGAAAAAAGCTCGGCGAAACGGGGGATAAGTGACACGGGCATATTGTCTATGCAGTAATACCCGATATCCTCCAAAACGTTTGCGGCAAGGCTCTTGCCCGCTCCCGACATACCGGAAATAATAAGACTGTCCATTCCTTAAACCTCCCCGATGATCTTTACTTCCCGCTCGAGGCGGACGCCGAAACGCTCCTCAACGGTCTTTTGTATATATGAAATAAGCTCGAGAACGTCACTGCAGGTCGCGCCGCCGACGTTGACTATGAAGCCCGCGTGCTTTTCGGAAACGCACGCGCCGCCGATCCTGTATCCCTTGAGCCCGCAGTCCTCTATGAGCTTGCCCGCGAAATATCCCTCGGGACGCTTGAAAACACTGCCGGCGCTGGGATAGTTGAGCGGTTGCGAGGCTCTTCTGCGGGCCTTAAGCTCACGCATCTTTTCTTCTACTGTCTCTCTGTCCGCCGGGACGAGTTTGAAGGAGCTTTCCAGAACCACGGCGCCCGGGTTTTCGGTGAAAAAGCTCCTGCGGTAGCCGAAGCTATGCTCTTTGTTCGAAAGGGTCTTTATTTCGCCGTCAAAAAAGTATTTCGTCTTGGTGACGACCTGCGACATCTCGCCGCCGTATGCGCCGGCGTTCATGCAGACTGCGCCTCCCAAGGTGCCGGGTATGCCGTGCGCGAACTCAAGCCCCGAAAGGGACTTTTTAGCCGCGAAGGCCGCGAGAGAGGCAAGAGAAGTCCCCGCGCAGCAGGTGACCACGCCGTCCGAAAGCTTCGGCTTTTCGGGGAGCATGCGGACGACCGAGCCGTCGTAGCCTTCGTCGGGCACGAGCAGGTTCGTGCCGTTGCCGATGACCGCATACCTTTCGCCGCTTTCGCGAAGAAGGGTCAAAAGCGCGGGCAGGGAAGCGGAGGGAGTATTGAAAAAGCGCGCGGCTTTCCCGCCGACCCGCATGGACGTATGCTCGCTCATCGGCTCGTTGAAAAGTACTTCTATTCCGTTTTGTGCGGCGAACTCGGAGATGTCCTGCATAAAAAGCCTCCGGTATCAGTCCCAAAAGCCGAGGCGGCGGTTGAGATCGAGATATTTTTCGTATTTCTTTCCGTATTCCTTTTTACGGTCCGGGTCGGGCAGATATTCTTTCTTGAAGGAGATGAAGCTCTGTATTTCCTTCTCGTCCTTTATTATCCCGAGCGTGAGCGCGGCGCCGAGCGCGCATCCGAGCGAGGTCGATTCCTCGTTCTTCATCGTCGTTATGACCGTGTCGCAAATGTCGGCCTTGAGCTTTAGCCAAAGCTTGCTTTTGGCGCCGCCGCCGAGAGATATTATGCGCTTGTAGTCGATGCCGCTTTTCTTCAAAAGCTCGAGGTTCTCGCGGAGCAGGAAGGTGACGCCCTCCATTATGGCGAGCGCGACGTCAAAGCGGTCGGTGTCGAGGGAGAGCCCGTATAAAACGCCCGTCGCGGCGGGATTGGAAACGGGAGAAAGATAGCCGTTGAAGTGCGGGAGGGCGATAAGTCCCGAAACGGGCGCGTTCTTCTCGGCTATGCGGTCGTCGATATACTTGAAGATATCCTCTCCGCGCTCTTTGCAGAGCTTTGCGTCAGCCTCGAAAAAGGCGTCCTTGAACCACTTTAGAAGTATTCCTGCGGTGGGGCAGTAGGGCAGGGCGAGGAATCTGTTTTTGAGCCCGTGCCTGAGCACGATGACGGGAGACGGGAAGGC
>JAEEGL013211203.1_pt1 | contig 20241 bp, 7 predicted proteins | sample 9134231 | NCBI WGS metagenome assembly JAEEGL01 (sample SAMN16246548, study PRJNA631951) | gut metagenome | biome: gut microbiome; feature: rumen; material: fiber-attached | host: Bos | place: Iran: Karaj | collected 2018-10 | reverse complement strand
CTCTTCTTGGCACGTTTGCACTCCATTGCGTCTGGCAACGGTACTAAGCACCTAAAATACAGGTGCTAAGTGCCGGCCGCCGCAAAGGGCCTGCGAGAGAGGAACTGCTTTTATCTAATTCCTGACTCATTCAAACTCTAGACATTTACAAATCATATATGAAATATGCTTCAATGCACATGCCCGTATCATTCAAAAAAGTATATAATGATGTATGAAAAAACAGGCTATCACCATACAAAGGAAGTATAAAATGAGAAAAGCAAGATCTGAAAAAGAACATGCCATGAGAGAAAAGATGCTCTCTGAACTGTATTCCAATGAGTACAACCAGTTCATTGGCTTTGAAGTGCTGGAGCTTAGCCCCACCTACAGTAAATCCAGGGTGAAATGCGACGAAAGGCTTCACAACACCTATGGAAGCATACACGGAGGCGCACTGCTGTCCTTTGTGGACGCCATGGCAGGTGCCACAGGAAGCATGAGCGGCTATTATGTTACCACAGTGTCCGCCAACCTGAATTTCCTTCTGCCGGCTGTGAACACCGAGTACATTTACTGTGAGTGCATGAAACTCAAGACAGGCAAGCACATCCTGGTATTTGACATCAGGGTGACTGATGATGAAGGGAATCTGCTGGACAGCGGGGAGTTCTCTTTCTACGCAAGTAAGGTCCCTGTCCTTGACGGCAATCTGAAATTCTAAAAAATATGTCACGGGGAGTCACGGGGACGGTTCTTTTGACTGATATATCACATTAAAAAGGAGAGTCCGTGTATCTGACTCCCCAACTCCTGTTATCCGCTGATCCATTTATCGATGACCTCTGCCGTCGTATCAAGCTGCTCATAGTTGGTTATGGCCGGCTCGCCGTCTCCCTCCTGGATCCCATAGCTCCCGAAATAGGAATGGATCCCGCCATCAATAACGTACTCTGTGGAATCCTGTGGCCAATTGGTTCTGCTCTCCTCATAATTCTCTATGTTGATCACGCCATCATTTGATCCCAGAATGGACAAGAGCCTCAGATTCGTTTCTGCCAGAGAGTCCGCAGGATAGGAGGCGCACAGGATCAGACCTTTAAACCCTGCCACCAGATCCCCCAGGTCATTGTCCGCCTTGCCTGCAAGATATTCAGCTGCCGCAACGCCGCCCAGGGAGTGACCTGCCAGATACCAGTCAAGATTCTCCACAAGATGCATCTCATCTGCATACTTCTGACGTATGTCATCAATGGCACCAATACTAAAGAATGCCAGATTCCATTTCATCCTCGGAATAACACAGACATATCCCATATTCGCAAGCTCATACATGAGGCCGCTGTAGGCCGAGTACTCCACCTTCCCTCCGGGATAAAATACCACTACAGCCTTAGGGGCCCCGCTTTCCGGCAGGAACACAACACCGCTCTCGTCAGTATACGAAGCAACGCTGTCTCCAACACCAGCCTTTATCTTTTCTATTGTCTCTGTGTCAGCTGCGTAATAACTGCTTGTGTATATCCTGAAAGCCACAAATGCCGCCACCATTATCAGCACCAACACAAGCAATACTATTCCTATTATTCTTTTAACCTTCTTTTTATTCAAAAAAGATTGCCCCCTTGAAATAACATCTACAAGTATTGCAAAGAAGTATTATCACTTGATCAGCACATTTCTATATGAAGGCAGGTAAATTGATCTGTTGAGATCATTCCAGACCTCCCGCAGTCTACTCTTTATTCCGTTCGGCATATACGGTCCTCTTAAAAATACGCATTTTTCACGTCAACTACAATTAATAATATCATCCGTAAAGATTTCACACAATCAGAGGCGACCAGAATAAAGTCCAAATCCCATGGCAATAAGAGCAATCGCCCGTGTGAAAGCATCCATTCGCTTGCCGGTCTTGTGCAGCAAGAAAGGCGCCTGGCTAAAATAGCCAAGCGCCTTTCTTCATTGTTCAGGGAAATTACAGCTTATCACATTGGATAATTACTGCTCTTCCTCTTCCTTCTTTCTTCCGAGAAGCATTACTGAGATTGCTGCTGCAGCGGAAACAAGGATTCCGAATACTCTTGCTGTAGAGTTTGTCTCATCCTCTGTACTTCCTCTTCTGGCGCCAAGTACTGCTGCACCGTCAGTTGCTGCTGCAGCTTCTCTTCTTGCTCCAAGTACTGCTCCTGTAGGTGTTGCTGCTGTAGGCGTAGGATCGTCGTTGATAGGTGTAGGATCTGAAGGTATGTCATCATCGTCACTTGGTGCAGGTCTAACTGTCTGAGTAGCATTTACATATTCTACCCTGAAGTTACCCTGAATCTCGTCACCTGTAGGTATTATCTCGTACTTGCTGCCTGAAAGCTTCTTCTTATTAAATGTGTACTTGACAGTACTCTCAGCCTCAGGCTGAAGTGCTTCGTTTTCAGGAGTAGTTACTGTGGCAGTGAACTTATCCTTCTGTCCTGCTGTCTTTGTTGAATCCTGTGCTGTTACAACTGCTTTCGCATAATCAATTGAAAGATATCCAAGGTCATAATCAGCAATCTTGAACTCATCTGTTACATCTACGGTCTCTCCGTCAATTACAGTCTCGATGACAGGTGTTCCTGTAGCTGCAAAAGGATAATCACTTGTTCCGTCATCATTGATGCTTACATTCTTACCGGAAGCTGAAACTGTGATTCCGGACATTGTGTAGTCCTTGCCATCAGCTGTAAATCCAACGCCCTCTGCTGCAGAACTCTTGAAGCCAAAGAGCTCAAGAACTGTATTCAGAATTGCAGAGAAGCCTGTAGGCTTTTCATTGATTTCCTGGTCTACAGTATAGCCAATAGTTACATCCTGGATTTCACCATTGTAAACTCTGGTTGCTCCATCAGCATGAATGTGGAGAAGGTACTCATTTCCTGTGCCCTTTCTGGACTTGATCTCCATCTGTCCGGGAGCATAGGTTATAGCATAGTTGTTTGTTACGGACTTGTTCAGCAGGCCTTCTGTAATCTCTACAGATCCTACGGCAACTGTAAACTCGTAGCTGCCAACCTTGGTCTGAACGTTGTTCTGGAGTGTAGCCTTAAGAGTGTGCTTAGCAAGAAGTCCCTCTCCATTTCCTTCGTCCTTGGTCCATGTTATTCCCTCTGCTGTATGAGGTCTGTTATCAAACTCAAATGTCTGAGGTGTACCATTTCCAGCTGTTACTGTAACAGGTCTCTTGCTGATCTGTACTGTAGCCTGTGCTGTAGCTGTTTCATAGTTCTTGTTCTCAGCCTTTACATATACAGTCTGGGCTGCATCTGTAGCATCTTCAAACTCAGGAAGCTTATCACTCCAGTTAACGTTGTCGGTACTGTAGCTGATCTTTGTCTCAGATGTAAGCTCCTTATTGTAGTCTACTGTGATGGTGTGCTTCTCAGCATCATATACGCCGGTAAAGCCTTCTGCAGTAAGTCCAAGCTTGTCTGCTGAACCGGGCTTGATGGTGAGCTTTCCGGGTACAAATGTGATCTCGTAGTTGCCGTTAGCGTATGTTACATCGCTTGAATCACTGTTCTCAGTCTCCTTGGCAACCAGCTCGTTCTCATAGACACCGGCATCTTCCTTACCAGGGTTCTTTCTGCTGATCTCATAGCCGATCACATCACCTTCTACAACCTGCTTGAGGTCTGCCTCAACGAGCTTGAAGTCAGGATCTGTTTCACCCAGATTCTTTTCTGCATCATCCACATGAAGGGTGATAGGCTTCTTGGTAATCTGGATTTCAACAGTAATCTCCTTGTCTTTGTAGTTAGGATTTTCTGCTTTTACAGTTACCTTGGTCTTATTAAGAACATCAGTATACTTAGGAACTGTGGTTGTCCACTCGCCGTCGCCTACTTTGAAGGATATTGATGTTCCCTCAGTAACAGTTGCGCTTGCTGTTACTTCATGTGCTTCTCCGTTATATTCTACGTCGAAGCCCTCTGCTGTAAGGCCAAGACCATCTGCGTCTGCCTTGGTGATTGTAAAGGTTCCTTTGTTTACTGTGATGTTGTAGTTCTTGTTTACTGCATTGTTCTCATCGTACTCTGCTGCAAGGACATCATCATATGTTCCAACTGCCTCTGTATCGTTTGTTCTTTTAAGAGTATATACAAGGGTCTCGTTATCGACTGTCTTTCCTACTGTTGCTGTAAGTTCAGGATCTTTATCTCCAAACTTCTTGCTCTTATCATCTACAGTGATTGCAACGTCTGCCTTTTTAACTGTAAGTGTTACTGTGCAGGTCTTGGTCTCATAGCTGTCGCTTGTTGCCCTTACCTGATATGTCTCACTTCCGGCATCCTTTATTGTAGGTCTTGTCTCTGTCCAGTCTTTGCCATCCTTACTGTACTCAATCTTTACTCCGGCTGCTGTTGCTTCTGCATTAACTGTCGCATATCCCTCATGATCTTTGGCATCATATGTGCCTTCATAAGGATGTGGTGTAAGTTCCATATCATCAGCATCAGCCTTGGTGATTGTAAAGGTTCCTTTGTTTACTGTGATGTTGTAGTTCTTATTTACTGCATTGTTCTCATCATACTCTGCATCAAGGACATCATCATATGTGCCAACTGCCTCTGCATCGTTTGTTCTTTTAAGAGTATATACAAGGGTCTCGTTATCGACTGTCTTTCCTACTGTTGCTGTAAGTTCAGGATCTTTATCTCCAAACTTCTTGCTCTTATCATCAACTGTAATCGCCACAGGCTTGCGGTCTATTGTAACCGAGTTCGTATTCTTGCCATCAGCAAACACGAACGATACCTTGTATCCACCGTTTACATAAGAGAACTTAGAAGCATCCAGTGTTACAGACTTGCTTCCTGCATTTGTCAATGTAACTGTTGTTCCGCTCTCTGCCTGGCTCTTTCCGTCATAAAGAACTTTTGACGCATCGAATCCTGCAATATTAGGACAAGAAACACTGTACTGTGCTGTGTGAGGCTGTCCGTCATAAGTTGTGCTTACCTGCTGAGTAGTAACAGTAATTGTTACTGATATAGGTTTGTAAAGTACCGTTACAACATAGGTTCCATCGCTGATTTCTTCTACAGAAATCTTTTCTCCGCTGGAATAACCAGCACCTGCAGAAGCAAGCTTGAAATCAAGGCAGCCGTCTGCTGTTCCGTTACCAATGTTAATTGTCTTATCTCGCTCATATACCTCAGGGTCATATTCCTGCTCTGAAGACTCGCCAAGATACTTTTCAGGATCAACGCTTTCACCATAATAGTACTTTACAGTATATGTCATGGTGTTCTTCTGCCATACAGCATAGAGATCGTTAGGAACAGGCTCCTCGTTATCTGCAGCTATAGTAGCACCGCACTCGAAGTCTACCGTGTTCTTATCTCCGCTGGTACGGCTCCAGCCAAGAAGAGTATAGTGATTTCTTGTAAATGCTGTGTTTGAAAGTGCTTCAAAAGGCTCATTCTTACTCTTTGTAAAGTCTTTCTTTTCATCTGTACCATAATTTGAATGGAAAGAAATGGTAGTTGTCTCAGTAGAACCGGTTCCAAGCTTTTCATAATATGCTACCAGTGTCATCTTACCATCAGTAACATACTTCTTATTAACTACCACACAGTTGTCAGGATAGTAAATCTTACCTGAATTGTCGCCCTTGATGGTCCAGCCAATAAATCTGTAGCCCTCAGGAGCTGTGCATGCTCTTGCAACAACCGCATTTGAGCCGTATGCATAGCTGTACTCATCCTCGGTAGGTTTATCTGATCCGTCTTTTACATCATAGACAACCTTTACAAGGCCTGGGTAACGCCATCTGGCTTCAATATTGATGTCTACGTACCACTCTTTTTTCTCTTCGTCATACTGAGGTGTGCCACCGGTAATCTTATCAAACTCATAAGCTATGTCGGTGCCTTCATAGTACCAGCCAACAAGCTCCCACTCCTCATCATCGATGACGCAGAATACCCTGTCGGAAATTGACTGAGAACTGATGACCTGTCCATACTCCTCGTTGATAGTTGCACTCTTCTTGTCTTTATCAATGAAGCCCTCTCCGGGATTGAGATTTACACGGTAATGAACCGGTGCATATACAGCATAGACCTGCTTGTTCTCATCAGGCATTGTTATGGACCAGTCGAACTTCTGAGTGCCTTCAGGATCCTGGAACCAGCCAACGAATGTATATCCGGGCTTTTCTGCAGTTGCAGGAGCCTGAGCCTCGTAGGTTGAAAGAGATTTCTCATAGGGAATACCTGAGATCTTGCCTATCTGGTTCTTACCATCCATAAAGAATAGATCGTATTTGTTTCTGGTGTAGTAGAAATTGATTGTACCGGTTTCTTCATACAATGCCAACTTTGTACCATAATAATTATAAAATTCAGGATTCGAGCCTAATCTGGTAAATCCCTTTAATTCTATAAAGTCTTCCTCATAGGTAACAAAGTTATAATGTGCTTTTACAGTGTTAATCAAATCAAATTGCTTGTTTTTGTATTGCTCATCTCCTTTTACATCATCAATTGTTTGTGTATAGAAGTTCATTGTTTGTGTATATCGAGTATTGCCCTGCCCATAGAAAGTAATATCCTCATCGGGCATAGAATCAATAATAACTAATACGACATCAAAAGTTTTTGAGTTATATGGTTGCCAGTTGTACTCATATTTCTTTCCATCTGTTCCAACTATCGGAAAATTCGAAGAAATATCCTGTCCATAAAGTGCAGTGATTGACTTAACTGTGGTCCATTCAGTATGCCACCCTATAATAGTCCACCATCCTTTATCAACCTGGAATGTCAGTGTATGCTTGTTCCTGGTATAGTAAATATTTACTATAGTATCGCCCTTAGCACTTATATTTCCGGATGTAGCAGTTCCACCATTTAAGTCAATTTTCTCAAAGCTGAATCCTGTAAGATCCGTACTTGGAATTGTCTGGTTCTTATTTGCCACCTTTACAACAGGTTTTTTATTATTGCTGCTTACATTGATAGCAGCCCCTGTAGCAGCCGTATAATTCTCACTTACCGCATACTCATATGTTTTTGTAGTTGCATTAACATCATCTGTCACCTTCTGTTTCCAGATGACAACAGTATAATTTGTTTTTTCGCTAGGAGCCCACTTGGCATATACAGTTACATCTTCTGTACGGGTTTTAGTCCAATCAAACTTGTTTCCAAAGACAACCTGATTTTTGGAATTCTTTGTTCCTTCGTACCATCCCTCAAAAACATATCCCTTCTGAGTAGGGTCAGCGGGCTTTGCTTTCTCCCCGGGTGCTGTGCCTTTCTTTACAGCAATAGGAGCTGTGTAGGTTGCACCTCCGCTGGAAATCTTGTTGCCATTGTCATCGTAAACATCATCATTCTCATCAAAACGGATATAGTATGCGTCATAGACTATCGCATAAACTGTCGCATTGTCTGTGAGTGTAATCTCATTTACGTCCTTGGGTATGATGTCATCTTCGCTGTCCTCTACTGTTGACCAGCCTTTAAATGCCTGAGTAGCAGAAGAAACTGCATACTGAACATCATAAAGTGTCTCTTTGGCCTCAAGACCATCAGTTGCCCTTACTTCCTTAACCTTAACCCTGTCCTTGTGATCTCCGACAAAGGTAAGGTAGTAGGTTGTTGTGATGTTTGCATAAACATCAATCACAACATCATTCTGAACTTCAGAAATAACACCAAAAGTTACAGGTGTATCCTTAAATCCTGTCTTATCCGCATTAAGCTCATACCAGCCGTTGAACACTTCTCTCTTGGAAGAATCCAGATCTTCAGGTGAGCCGGGATTTTCGAGAGTGTCACCTGATGTTATGTACTGAGTGTTGACAGGAGTTTCATCACCAATGCGGCTGTAGAAATTGTAGGTAGCTACCTTTTTCGTGTTTTGACTTGATGAATCCTGCTCGGCCACAATAAACACCGAAAACTCCTCAACATCAAACTCAACCGCCTCAGCGTTACCCTCATCATCCTTGGTAACGTCAACGTCGATTGCCTCGACCTCATCGCCGTGGTCATGGAGAACGGTAAGGTTCTCAGGTGCGATGGTCTCCTCGAGAGCAAGTGTTACGTGAACGTAGGTCTCATCTGCAGGCTGAATCTCCTGGCCATTGTACCAGAAAGTGATATCAACACCCTTAGCAGCTGTAACCTGCTCACCAAGCTCGTCCTGAGCAGTTGAAAGAGCATCTGACTCAGAGATGCCTGTGATGCTCAGTGTAGTGCCGGCAGGGAACACACCCTCCTCAGCGTCTACGGATACGATCAGTCCGCCCTTGTGTACGTCGGTTGCGCCGATTGAAGGCATGTCAACATCGATGTCTTCAGATGCCTCGAAGGTAGCTGTGAACACAGCGTCCTCAGTGATATCTGAAGGAACGATGGTCTCATCCTCTTCTACTACTACGCCTTCCTCATCAACCCAGCCAAGGAATGTGTATTCTTCATTCCATGCTGCAGCGGTTGATCCGGCGAAGGAAGCATCCTCATCATTGATATCGATAGTCTCTGACTTAAGTGAAACTGTTCCACCCTTCTGAGACTTATATTTTACAGTTACAAGCTTCTCGTCAGCCTTGGACTCCTCAGTCTCCTCTGCGGCCACGTCGCCATCAACGGGCTCTGCCACAGGGTTTCCATTCTCATCTACAGCAGGAGTCTCCTCTGTTGCTGTATTCTCTGTTGCTATATTCTCTGCAGCTGCTTCATCTTCTGACTGTTCCCCTGAAGCATCAGCCTCTTCGCCTGAAGCTTCTTCTGTAGAAGCCTCTGCTGCATCTTCCTGAGTATCCTCATCCTCGTCTAAGTCAAGGTCATCAAGAGAAGCCTCTTCGGCACTGGGAATGCTGCTGTCAATGTGCGGCTCTCCATTGCCTTCTGCAGTTTCTTCTATCACTTCGCCTGCTTCAGCAGCGTATGCTGTTGCAGATGCAAGGTCACCGCCAAAGGTAGTGCTCACAAGAGCTACAGATAGAATTCCTGCAAGAACTCTGTTCCATTTCTTTAACATGGTAAAATCCCTCCCTAAGAATTTGTGAATCTATGATTAAAGGAAAAAAATTTCCTGAATATCCGGAATGTGACTTATCATCAGCCCGCTGAAGTCTTAAGTTCAAAGCCTGCCGCCGAAGCGCCGTTGTTCATGGCTTCGTCCATGAGCTTGATGAGCTCTAAAGCACTTCTGAATCTCTCTGACCTGTTCTCGTCTGCCCAGACGATCTCGCCCTGCCAGGTGTCTCTCTGGAGATTGTCCAGTTTAACTATGAAAGTGTTTTTAGATTTTAAATGTCTTGGCTTGTTCATAAAAATACCTTTCTTTCCCAAGTACGTTATTACGCAATTTAAAAGCCATTCTAAGACCCGCCCCATCATACTACCCATCATAAAGAATATTATTTTTGTGATTTTCCGATTTATAATGATTAAAATTCTATAAACTTTTTATTAACTATTTGGTCCTTATGTCTGTTTTGCGCGGAAAAGTCACTGTTCTTCGCCCGTAAGAACAGTGACTTTTCCGCGCAAAAAAAAGCCGGGCTGAAGCCAGCCCGGCCTTGAAAATCCGAAAAAAGTGCTCACTTAATAAAATATAAAACCAAAAATCAAACCGCCGAAATCTCCTGATCAGAATCAGACGCAGCAGCGCTCTTGTTCATGGCCTCATCCATGAGCTTGATGAGCTCTAAAGCGCTTCTGAATCTCTCGGTGCGGTTCTCGTCTGCCCAGACGATCTCGCCCTGCCAGGTATCCCTCTGGCGGTTATCCAGCTTGACTATGAAGGTGTTCTTCTCTTTATAACTATGTTTAGCTCTGTTCATTGTCTTATCAACCTTTTCTAAAAAGGAACAACTGCAATTTATAAGGACATTCTTCAGATTCATTTTATAGCATACCCAATCATAAAGTCCATCATAATTATAAATATTTTTGTATATTTATTAAAAAAGTATAAAAAAAGCGGTCGGAAACCTTGACTTTATAAAGGCTTCCGACCGCTCCATTCAGGGATTATTCATTTCCCTCCGGAAAAATATTCTGTTTACTTCTCCTCTTCCTCTTTCTTTTTGCCTGCAAGGATAAGCGAAAGAGCTGCTGCCGCTGTGATGATTATTGCAAAGACTCTTGATGCTGAGTTGGTCTCATCCTCGGTTCTTCCTCTTCTTGCTCCAAGTACTGCAGGACCATTTGTCACTGCCTCTTCTCTTCTTGCTCCAAGTACCGTTCCGGTTCCTGCTATAGGAGTGGTGACAGGTGTAGGAGCTGTAGGAGTGGGATCATCCGGTATTGTGGTCCCGGGATCATCGGTTCCGGAGCTGGGCGCTGCAGTGATAACCAGCTCGCCGTCCTCATAGGTCACCTTGAAGTTACCCTGAAGCTCTTCTCCTGCGGGAGTGATTGGATACTTGCCTGTACGCTCGCCTGCCTTGCGGCTCAGTGAGTACTTAACTGTTGAGATTGCTTCTGCGTAGAGTTCAGAATTCTCGGGAGTTACCTTAGCTGTGAACTGAGGATCCTTTGCTCCTGCTCTCTTGGACTTGTTCTCTGCTGTAACTGTCACAGGTGCGGGTGTGATGGAAAGGCTGCTGGTGCCTTTGGCCTTTACTACGAACTGCCTTGTCACATCGTTGCCGTTTTTGTCTGTTACAGAGTAGTTGCCAAGTGTTGCCTCATCCATCATCAGAGTGTATTCGCCTGCATCTTTGGCTGTTCTGTCTGCCTTTACTTCTGCGTTGACTACTGCACTGAAGGTCCTTGCGCCGTCTGAATAGGTGTCAGCCTTTTCTCTTGCATCAGTCCTTATTGTGAAGAGGTCTGCTATGAAGTCTGCTACTGCAGTCACGCCGTCTGCTATGGCCTGTCCTGCTCTTGTAAAGAAGTTGTCATCGCTTCCAGTCCTTCCTGCTTCAGGAATCTCTATATCTGCGGACTCGCTGCCAACCTCCCAGCTGATGGTGTAGTCGAAGTCTGTTCTCTCTTTACCGTCGTATACTGATGTGCCTGCGGAAAGAGGTGTTGCGTAGATCACGAATCTCTCATCAAGAGGTCTGTCGGTTACTGTAAGGGTTCCGATGGATTCGATCAGCTTGTAGTTGGACTGCTTGCCCTTGTTCCATACAAGCCTGTAGCTGTTGGGCACTGTTCCCTCGGAAGGACTTGTTACTGTTCCTGTGGTGATGAGGTCTGCGCTGTCGCCTGCTACCAGGCCTGTAAGTGTTCCTGCTGCCGTGAGAGGAAGTCCGTCGTACTTCTTGGTAGCCGTAGGTGTTGTAACTTTGAGCTCTGCAGGTGTTACCTCCAGTGTTCCCTTTACGAACTCCGGCATGTTGAAGTACTCTGTAACCTTTTCGCCGTTGATGTAGATGTCGTAGGTCTTTATAACGTTTTCAACTGTTGCTACATCTGTTGTTGTTCCTTCTGTTGTTGCGCTTACTGTGATGACTGCATCTACTTCGGGAAGTCCCTCTACTGTCAGCTCATCTGTAAGTGTCTGTCCCTCGAAGGTAAGAGGTGTTCCGTCATAAGGCTTTGTAGCTGAAGGAGCTGTGATCTTTATTTTGGCTGTCTCGTTCTTAGTGATGGAGAGCTTACCGATGTTTTCAGCTATTTCGTAGTTGGTGGATATTGCTGAGCCGGTCCACTTGATCTCATAGGTGTTATCAACCTCATTCTCATAAGGATAGGTAACTGTACCTGTGGTTCTGAACTCAATGGTCTCACCTTCTACCAGGCCCTCGTAGCTTCCTTCTGCTGTGAGCGGTGTTCCGTCGAAAGGCTTGCTGGCTGTAGGAGTTGTCACTGTAAGGGTCTTGGGAGTGATCTTTACGAACTGATCCTCAACCTTTGTGATGTGGAGCTTTGTTGTGACATCCTTGCCTTCAGCATTCCTGATCACAAGCTTATCCAGCTTTGCGGGGATTCCATCGCCTGTGGTTACATTTGTTGCCTTGGCATTTGTTACAGCCTCAACAACTGTATAGCCGTCAGGAACTATGATGGGTTCTACTGTTGCTGTGTGCTCTGCTCCGTCGTACTCGCCGCTGTAGCCTGTTACTGTTACTACGATCTCTTCTGCGTACTCTGTTACTGTCAGAGTTCCGATGGTCTCTGATGTAACCTTGTAGTTGGATGCCTTAGCTGTTGAAAGAGCATCTTCCCAATTGAAGCTGTAGCTGTTAGGTGAGCTGCCTGCTTCGGTCTGTGATCCGTCTATGCTGACAAGAACCTTCTCTCCGTTAAGGAGGGTGATTGCCTTCTTAAACTCTCCGGTCTCAGGATTGTAATCATCAGCTACTGTGATGGTATCACTGCCAGTTACTCCATTGTCCTTGCCGCCAGCTACCGTGAAGCTTCCGCCTGCTACAAGAGGCTTTCCATCGTAAACCTTAGCCTCAGGAGTATCGGTGGTTACTGTGATGCTTGCCTGGGTTACCTCAAGGGTTCCGTCAACTGTGGTTACGCCTGTAAAGAAGCTAGTGACATCCTTTGTAAGGTCGTCTGCAAGAACGATCTTGTATGTAGCCACCTTGTTGGCTGCTGTTCCTACATCTATAAGCTCTTTTTCTGCCTCTGCTGATGCGTAGAACTTAAAGCCCTCAGGAAGTCCTGTTGCATGTACCTTTTCATCATCTGAAAGTCCTTCGCCGATGCCTGTGGCTGTAAGAGCTGTTCCGTCATAGGCCTTTGTGGCGCTGGGTGCTGTCAGAGTGATGACTGCTGTGTTTGCTGTTACTGTAAGTGTTCCGAGAAGGCTCTCATCCTCTACCAGCTGGTAGTTGCCTTCATCTGCTGTTTCCCAGGTTACTGAAGCAGGATCATAGGTGTTGTTGTGCTCATCTCCGCCGACCTCAGTCTGGGATCCGTTTGCCTTAACTGTTGCGCTCTCACCGTCCACGAGGCCTTCTATGGCTGCTTCTTCATTGGTAAGAGGTGTTCCGTCGTAAGCTTTTGATCCGGATCCTGTTGAGATCTTAACTTCCTTCTTGAAGATGTTAAGAGGAACAGGGTCAAGGATAATGTCGTTGTAGTTAGCGTTCTTGATAGTTACTGTTACAAGTCCGATGCTCTCGGCAACGTTCTTTATTACAGGAGCGCTTTCTGCATCTACTGTCTTGCTCTGGTCAGCGGGATCAACGTAGGTGAAGATGTACTCATCGCCTGCTACTCTTCCGCCTTCTGAAAGTGTTACGGTGTGGTCTGCTCCGTCATATTCTCCCTCAAAGCCTGTTACTGTAGGAACAGGACGATCGTCTGCGGGAGTGATGATGAGCTTTCCGTCTTCCTTCAGAACTACTGTGATCTTCTCGTAGTTGTCTGAGAAAGCTTCGAAGTCTGTGGACTCAAGACCCATCTTGTATCCTTCAAGATTTACATCTGTGCCCTCTGCGTGAGCCAGCTTGTCAGCCTTCAAAAGAACTGTGATAGTCTCGTCAATGGTTCCGTCAACTTCCCATCCGTCTACTCTCTTAAGTGTTCCGTCGTAAACTTCTGTTGCTGAATTGCCCTTTACATAAACTGTTACTTCAGTCTTGCTGGGGATGATCTCCAGTGTTCCGGGTGTTACTTCGAAGGTAACGTCGAAGTTTGCGTTTGCGGGATCGTCATTTGCTGCGAAGTCGTCAGCTGTTACTGTCATTGTGTAGGTATCAACGTTTGTTCCCTTTGCTGTTACTACTGCAGCGTCCTGTGCAGGTCCCTTGTAGTAATCAGCTGTGTAAAGAGCTGAGTCTGCGCTTGCTGTGTAGCCGTTTACTGACTGCTCCTCGCCGTTGTACTCCTTAGTTGCGCTGTTACCTGTTACCGTAACTGTTACAGGAAGCTTGTCGATCTTGATCCAGCCGTTTGTTACGTTGAAGGTTACTTCGAAGTTTGTCTTATCGGTGTTTGTGAAGCTCTCAGCTGAGAGATTCATAGGATATGCTTCCTGCCTTGCATCCTTACCTGTAGCAATTGCTGCGCTCTGCTCAGGCTTTGTGAATGCTGTGTAAAGAGCTGTTGCATCCTGTCTGTCAGCTGTATTTACGAGCCATACTCCGTCGATCGTATATCCGGTTACGCTCTGGTCGTCGCCGTTGTAGTCGACAGTGTCTGTATTACCGGTTACATCTACTTCGATCTTTGCCTTTTCGATCGTGAGCTTTCCGTCTGTAACCTCAAAGGTTACTTCGAAGTTCTTATCAGTGTTGCTGAAGTCAGTTTCTTTGAGGCCCATGTCGTAGGTGCCTACGTTTGTTCCCGCCGCCTCGGATGTGTTCTTGTCAGGTCCTTCTACCTTATTTAATGTGTAGAGTCCTGTGGGATCTGCTGCGATCTCGAGCTCGTATCCCTTTACCGACTGTTCCTGTCCGTTGTAGATTACTGTATCGCTGTTTCCGATTACTCTTACAACTACTGCCTCTGCAGGAACGATATCCAGGTATCCGTCTTCTCCTACGAAGGTTACTTCGTAGTTGGTGTTGATGTTTGTGAACTGTGATCCGTCTTCCTTGATTCCGAGAGGATACTTGCCAACCTCTGTCTTTGTTACAGAGATCTCATCCTGTGCAGGTCCTACGTAGTCGAGGGTCTCGCCTTCTACTCTGTAAGTCTTGTCATCGGGATCGTCCGAAAGAACTTCCATATCGTAGCCTAATACTGTGTGAGGCTGTGCATCGTAGGTTATAGGATCGGGATTTGAAACATGTCCTGTTGCCTTAACTGTGATAGGTCTGGGCTTAACGATGAGTTTTCCCTCTTTGGAGTTATCCCAGTCTACATAGTAGTTAGCAGGATTTGTTCCCTCATCGAAAAGAACTACCGGTGCTTTTACAGTGTTCTTGTAGTAGTGATTTCCTTCCTCATCTTCGAGGTCATCATCATCGATCACGTTGTACTTGGTTCTGTCACAGGCATTAAGCTTACCGCTGTCATTTCCAACCCAGCCCTGAACCGCAGCTCTTGCGTCTGCTTCCGGAAGTTCACCGGTTGTTGCAGGTTCAGGATAGATCGTGATCTTATCCGGTGTTGTTACCGTAAGAGCCTTAGGAGTGATCTTCAGGCCGCCGGTTCCTATGTTGAACCGTACGTTAATGAAGTTATCTGCATACTCATCGAGTACGAAGAAGTGTGCTGCAAGAGTCTCATCGATAACGTCAGTGCTTGTTATCTCGATATCTCCTGTGTGTCCGATGTACTCCTCCTTGAAGGCATCACCCACAATGCTTGCAACCGTGTATTTTGCAGTGTGAGGTCTTCCATCATAAACCACATTGATGTTATCAGCCGCGATGTTTACTACTACTCCCTCAAGAGCAGTAACTGTAAGGGTTCCGCTCTTGTACTCGATTATGTAGTAATCATTGACATTAGGTCCTCCTGTGAGAACTGCGTCCTTAGGAGTTGTTGTGCTGCTGCCAACATTTGTCTGGCTTCCGTCGAAGGACAGGCCTGTGAGTCTGTGGCTTCCTTCGAGACCTTCAATATAGTAATCATCTGCCGTGAAAGTACTTACAAGAGGCTGTCCGTCATAGGTCTTGGTCTTTCCGTTTGCTCCGATAACGAGCTTCTTCTGGTAGTAAACGGTTCTTTCAACTGTTCCGTCTATAGCGATAACTCTTGTTGAAGTTACCGGATTCCCGTTTTCGTCTTCAATCCTGTTGAGTACATAGTCCCTGCCGAGGTTTGTATTGATCACATACTGTCCGCCGGGCATCATGCTCTTTGTAACCCGGTCAGCAATACTGTTTCCTTCCATATCAACGAAGTTGACAATGATCTTGCCCATCTTATAAGGATGGTAGTAGAAGGTGATCACATTGCTGTCTGCCGAGTATGTAAAGATGTGGCTGAGTACCACTTCCTCAGGATAATAGCTGTTATCTGCATAAGCTGCATACTCAGGATTTGATCTCATAAAGTCGGAATCTGCCGGTGCTGCAGCAACCGTGATACTTGCCTGGCTTCCGGGAACTGTTCCGTTATGCTCCTGTGCTACCTCTATCTCCTTATCGCCAACCATGTAGATGTAGCGAACTTTGTATCTGATCTGTTCAGGTTTTGAAACGTAATAGAATGTAAGGATATTCTCGCCGTTTGTTAAGGTGATCTGCTTCTCGCTCTCATCAGGAAGCATTCCAACCACTGTTGCTGCCTTTACAACCTTTACATCTCCGGCCTTGAAAGCAGGACTTCTCTCTGTCCTTGAAGGAGCTACATCTGCCTCCTCACCATCTTCGAGTGTCACGAATCTTACTGTGTAGCTGATCTCCTCAGGAATCCAGTTTGCATAAACCGAGATGTTTTCTGTCAGAGGCTTATTGAAGTCATACTTCTCACTGAAGTTATCGTCTACATACCATCCGCCGAAGGTAAATCCGGAGGTTGGGGCAGGGGTTATTGAAGCTGCCGTCTCGTTGTGATGGTAGGTCTTTGTATCTATTATGCTTGATGCGCCGGTTACAGGATCGATATTTACAAAAGAGATCTTCCTGTCGGGAACGGTCCACTTTGCATAGAGTACAAGGCCCGAAGGCATCTTGTTGCCGCCGTCATAGGGCTCATTGTAGAAGGAGTCTGTGTACCAGCCGCCCCAGGTTGCATCATTAGCGGGACGCTTAGCTGCCTGCTTATTCTGCTCAAAGTAGCCGCTGATGTCTGATCCGAGAGCAACCTGCTGTGTACTGATGTTTGTTCCGTCGTAGTTTGTAAAGGTCAGAGGATATTCTTTTGCGAAGTAGAAGAAATCCAGTACCAGACCCTGATAGTAACTTGTAGCGGATTCCATCTGATAGTCTACAGGACCATATACATCGATCCAGTCTTCGCCACCCCACCAGTTCTTTACCAGATATTTGTCTGCATAAGCAGTGTAATCATCCTTATCGTATCCGAAGATAACAGGGAACTCGGAGTAATCATAAATGTAGTTGAATTTTACCGTGGTGCTCTGGTACAGACCGTAATTATGGCCGTTGCGGCTCATACTTCCCTTGGTCGTATCATAGTTTTCCAGCCAGTAATTCAGGACCTGTGTGTTAGTGGTTGAGAACTCGTGGTGATAAAGCTTGATGTTATTGCCGTCCCACTGAAGCTTAGGCTCTCCCTTGCCTGGCATTGTATTGTAAATAACAAACTTATCGTTATTCTGCCCCGTGAAGCTCCATGCGTATTTGTTGTTATATGCAGAATTAAAGGTAGTATTAAACTGATCGATGATGGTTGTGCCGTATTTTGCTGACAAGCTCGTGCCTTGAACAGGTTTTTTGCCGCTGATTCCATCCCATTTCAGTGTATAGATATTTCTTTTGTATCTCACGGTAACGGTTGTGGTACCGTTGGCGTTTACAGTCTCCGTTGTGGAGTCATAGAACGAGAAGTTGTCTGTGTCCAGTCCTGCAGGCTTAGGGCTTGCTGCCGTTGCCTGAACTTCTGTACCAACCTGGCCCTCAGTGTCAACATCTCCCAGGTATGAGAATCCGTTGTCGTTGGCATTCTCTATCATGTAAACCAGTTTGTAGCCAACAGTTGCAGGAGTCCACTTTGCATACAGAGTAGTATCTTTTTCCAGCTTATAGTTGTCTGATGCAGGAACTGCAAAAGCTTCGTCTGTGTACCAGCCACTGAAAGAGTAGCCTTTATACTCAGGAGCTTTTCCGCTTATATTAATAACTGTCTCATAGGGAGCCGTCTCGGGTTCAATGTATCATCCGCCGTTGGAATCAAACTCAAGACGATAATTTGCACGTGTGTAGTAAACAGGAAGTTCCTGTCCCTCTTCGGTCACTGTGTAAGTGCTGGTGCTCTCGAACTCACCGCCTGTGATGTCGATGACCTTGGGAGTAACCTCAGTATTCTTTACGCCGAATGCCTCTTCTCTCTTAACCTCTGTGTAGCCGTCGCCGACAAGGTCCTTGAGCATATATACATAGTAGAAAGAGAACTCGGTGGGCTTATATTCTACCCGTTTGGGTCTCAAGATACCAACTGTAACGGAGCCTTCCTGTCTGGTGCCAATGATGTCTGAAATATCATCGCTTGTGATCTGTATGGAAGTTTCTGTAGGATAGTAAACAGGGAACTGCTCATCGTCTTCAACCTGAGTCTCTGAAGGAGATACGATAGTTGCGGGAAGATCGTACTTCTCAACTTCTATTGTCTGACTGTCAAAGCCAACTTCTGCACCGCCGGGGCTTATGTAGAAGTACTCAACAGTTGCCTCAAAGATCTTTATCTCTTCAAGCTCAGCATTGAGGACCATGTCCTTGTTTACCCTGATGTCGGAAGCGTTATCGGCTGTTATGATCTCCCCATCATAATTCCAGCCTCTGAAATAGTACCCTGCCCTGAAAGGATCCTGGGGAGGGATGGTGAGCTCTTCGCCCTTGTCGAAAGCTCTGGTGTCAAAAACAGAGTCGTCCACCATAAATGTAACTGTAAAATCGCTCTGTTCAAAGTTGGCGTAGTATGTGGCGCCGTCCACAAGCAAGTCGCCCTCAGGAACAAAGAGTCTTACGCCATCATCTGCAACCGGATCCCCGTCTTCATCTGTCCAGTTTACGAAGCTGTAGCCCTCGGTATCCTCTGCTTCTGAACCTTTGGCATCCTCGTCTTCCTTTATGTCCTCTGAAGATCTGGATATCTTTCCACCGCCGCCCTTTACTTCGTAGTTGATGGTGATGGTGTTCTCTTCAGGAAGTTCTTCCTCTACCTCTTCAGGAACGATGCCTCTGGTCTGCTCAGGCACTGCTCCATCTACAGGGATCTCATCCTCTGAAGGCATGTCTGTGTCATCGAGAGGATCTCCATCAGCCGGAGCGTTTTCATCAACCGGAGGATCCTGATCTTCAGGATTGTTATTGTTTTCAGGAGGAGTGCTGCCGCCCTCGGGCTCTTCAGAATCATCTTCATCCTGGTCCACATCCTCCGGATCATTGTCACCTGATCCTTCCTCTGCTTCGTCCTCGTCTTCAGACTCGTCCTCTTCTTCAGGCTCATCTTCATCTTCAGAATCTGCCTCATTGTCCTGAGCATCATCTGCATCAAAAAGAACGCCTGCCTCTTCAAGTGTTTCTTCCTGCGCAAGATCCTCTGCATATGCCCTGACGGTGGCGAAGTCACTGCCAAAGGTGGTGATCAGTAGAGCAAATGAGAGTACGAATGCAAGAATTCTGTTCCATTTTCTTAACATAGGTGGGTCCCTCCCTCACTAGAACAATTTGTTAACAGTTACTGCAAGATTTTTTACTACAGGTACCTCAGGATGCGTGCCAGTCGCGGTCAAGTCCTACAACCTCACCGGTGGCCATGGCTTCGTGCATGAGCTCTATCAGCTCCAGAGCACTTCTGAAACGGACCGCTCTGTTACCCTCAGCCCAGATTACCCGGCCCTGCCAGGTACCCCTCTGATAGTGTTCTACCTTCACGAAGAAAGTAGCTTTTTTGTTAGCCACATTTCTCTCCATACCTGTAACATTCCTTTCTGATTATGATTATAAAGAAATGTCAATCATGTAAATCATCATAAAGCCCAGTATCCATGCGGGTTTCACATTAAAGCTTTGTAAAGCATTTATGAAGGGAATTTCGTACAAAATAAAGAGGGAATGAACAAAATGTTATATATTTATAAACTCAGAAGACAAAACCCAGTATTTTCAAGGGTTTGAAGATGGAAAGAAATGCAAGATTACAAATCATGAAAATTTATGTTTTTACGGTTTTAAATGATGTTATGATTTATGGACATGATCACAGCCACAAAATGTGATAGACATCGCAGGAAAAAACGGAAGAATTTGTGGGAAGAATCCCAAAAACTTTTACCAACTTTTTTTGAAAATCTTCTTTACATCGTTATAATGCTATGCTATAATTTCCTTCGTCGGCGCGACAGGGTATAGTTTTCCCGTCTTTGCGCCGTTCACATATAAATATAGGGGAATCATACAATGGCTAGTATTGCGGTCTCCAAAACCGTTCATGCGGGTTCGAATCCTGCTTCCCCTGCTCAGATCAAGAAAGGCTCAAATCCTTATGAATACAGGGGTTTGAGCCATTTTTATTTCTGTTATTGATTGTTGTTTAGCGTCATTTCAGACTGTTTTTCGCTTTACACTCGTTCCAGTTACTGTGGCAGTTTAGCCCTGGGTCTGTTATTCGGGTAAGGTCCCTCCAGCTTATACTTAATACCAAGTTCGTCCATGACGTTACAGAAGGCATCGACATATACATTCTTTTTAATGAGCTGCATAAAGGTTACAAATAT
>JAEEGL012878843.1_pt1 | contig 20241 bp, 16 predicted proteins | sample 9134231 | NCBI WGS metagenome assembly JAEEGL01 (sample SAMN16246548, study PRJNA631951) | gut metagenome | biome: gut microbiome; feature: rumen; material: fiber-attached | host: Bos | place: Iran: Karaj | collected 2018-10 | reverse complement strand
TACGGTGTAATTGGTGTTGCTACACTTGTAGTTGCAATAATTGGTGCAACATTTGCATACTTTACTGCATCACAAGCTAGTAATAATGGTGATATTACTGGTAATGCAGCATCTGTTTCATTCGGTTTAAGAGTTCAAAGAGCTGAAACAACAGACCAAACTAATGGTGGATTAATACCAATGTCTAATTCAATGGTTCAAGCTGCAGTTAGTTCAGGTGGAACTCCATCTGCTGGTGGAAATGCTGTAGCTTGTGTAGATGATAACCATAACTCAGTATGTCAAATATACAAAGTAACAGTATATAATACTTCATCTGCTGCATTGTTCCTAGATGGATATGTAACTCTAAATGGTGGACTTGCTACTGCAACTGCTTCTACTGATGTTGCAAATAATCCAACTGTTATGAGATGGGCACAAGTATTTGCAAATGAATCTACTACTACTACTTATTCAACAGGAACAACAAATTTTGCTGATGATTTAGGTGGAACTGGTACTCTTGCAATTACTGCAATTGGAACTGGAACTGTTAATGATGGTAAGAATTTATCTAATATTTATAAGAATGGTGGAACTGGTACTATTGCTTCAAGTAGCATATATAGTACTACTGGTGTTACAATTAATAATAACCCAATGGATGCAATTACTGGTAACTATATTAGATTAAGTTCTGAAGGTCAAGAAGCAAACCATGTATATGATAGAACTGAATTAGAAGATGCCTTAGTATTTAATTTATTAGTACCTGTAGGACAATCTAAAGATTTATATTTTGTTGTATGGTTACATGAAAATGGATTAAGTCAAAATCCAACTGATGGTGGACCAAGTGAAAATAACTTCTTTGGTGGAACAGTTACTTTCCAATCTGGTCAAGGTGGCGAGGTATCTGCTACATTTACTGGTGTTGCTAAAGTTCGTTCTGATACTCTTGGTAGCTAATTATAAAACTAAAAAAGCAATAATTATATTGCTTTTTTTTTGGCTCTTTGATATAATTTTAATAGATAATAGGTGATTATTATGAAGAATAATTTTGATAGAAAAATGTTTTATATTTTAGTTACTTGTTTAGTATTATCAGTAATAATAATTGGGGCAACATTTGCATTTTTTACTGCTAGTGCTTCTGATGACAGTGTTGTTATAGGTAATACTGCTGCTTCTAGTTTTGGTATGTCAGTTTCTAAAGTAACTTCTTTAGATATGACTTTTGGTTTAGTACCTATGAAAAATACTGAAGCTCCTTATGCAGCTGAACAATTATGTTATGATGATAATAATAGTGTTGGGTGTCAGATATATAAAATAACTTTATATGGTGATTCTTCAGATGTAATGTTTGTTGATGGGTATATTACTACTGATGTTATTTCCGGAATAGAGACGAGATTTACGAGGGTATATCCTTATGATTATACTTATGAAGATCCTACTACTCATGAAGAAGTTACAGAACATATTTTTAGGACTAGTTATACTAAAGAAGAAATGTTAGATGTTAACTTTGATATGGATGAACATATTAAGAGTGGACAGATCGGTTCACTTGATACTAATAGTTTAAATAGAACTGATGATTATAATTGTTTATTTGCTAGTGATGAGATGATTGGTGGTACTGCTGGTGATAGTGTTGATTTATATCTTATGATATGGATTTGGGATGATGGTACTAATCAAGATTTTATTCAGGGTGCGCAGATTGTTTATACTGGTACGGCTACGTTTATATCATCACAGGGTAATGAGATTAAAGCTACATTTGATTAGAAAAGTACAAGAATTTTATTCTTGTACTTTTTTTCCTTGATAGGTATCTCTTTTTTTCATTTCTTTATCAATGTCGTTTAGGACACAGAATTTTTTTATTAGCCATTTTGGTTCAATTAATTCTTTTGGGTCAGGATCTGATGTAATTCTATGAATTACTATTTTTTCGTTTAGTAATTCTAGTTGTTTTATTACGATATTTATATATTCTTCTTTGGTTAGAAGATGAAATTTTTCTTCTTCGTATAATTTTGCTAGGGGAGTTTCTTTTATAATATTTAGCATATGTATTTTAATTCCGTCTATGTTTAGTTTATTTAGATATTTTACGGTATCTAACATCATTTCTTCAGTTTCATATGGTAAGCCATTAATGATATGAACTATTGTTTCAATATTTCTTTCTTTTAGTTTTTTATATGTTTGTTCAAATTCTTCTAGAGTGTGACATCTATTTATTAGTTTAGCTGTTTTGTCATGAATTGTTTGTAAGCCTAATTCGATGGTTAGGTTTGTTTTTTTGTTTAATTCTTCTAAATAGTCTAGGCATTCATCTGTTATGGCGTCTGCTCTTGTAGCGATTGCTAGACCTATTACGTTATCTATATTTAATACTTGTTCATATTTTTCTTTTAAGATACTTACTGGAGCATAGGTGTTGGTTCTGGCTTGGAAATAAGCTATGTATTTGCTGTTTGGCCATTTTTTGTCTATTATTTTTTTAATGTCATTGAATTGTTCTATTAGGGGTTTGCTTTTGTCTCCAGCAAAGTCACCACTACCTAGTTTGGAACAGTAGATACAACCACCATATCCTTTAGTTCCATCAATATTTGGACAGGTAAAGCCAGCGTTAAGGCTTATTTTTACTACTTTGTTATTGTATTTTTCTTTCATGTGATAATTAAGGGTATGATACCTTTTGTTATCTAAAGTATATTTGAACATTTTATCACCTTTTTTAATTTTAACATAGTTTGGAAAAAGATACAAATTGACTTTTTTGTTGTTTAGTGTTAGTATATGTCCTGTTTTTGGGAGGAATTATGTTTAATTATAAGCGTTTATCAGTAGTACTTGTTGTAGTTATTATTGGTATATTTATTTATGTTTGTGATAATTATAATTTTGATAATAGTTTAGTTGTTTCTTCTGAATTTGTTGAGGATATTACTGTTATTGAAGATGATTTTTTTAAACCAATTGTTTTTGATGGACTTACTATGGAAGAACTTATTACTAAGTTAAATCGTAATTTATATAATGAATTATCAAATAAGGGAGAATTATATGCGAGATATTCTATAGAGAAGGGTGTTGATCCTTATTTGGCAGTTGCGATTAGTTTAGAGGAAACTGGTTGTAAGTGGGGATGTAGTGGTTTAGTTAAGTATTGTAATAATGTTGGGGGAATGATTGGTAGTGGTTGTGAGGGATTTTCAAGATGGTCTTCTTTAGATGAGGGTATAATGGCTTTTATAGATAATATTTATATTAATTATGTTCGTTATGGTTTATTAGATGCTACTCATATGGGACCTAAGTATGCAGAGAATCCTTTGTGGTCTACGAATGTTAATAGATATTATCAGATTATAAAAAATAATTAATAGAGAGAAATAGTAGATATTTTTCTTTTTTTTTGTTATAATTTTATAAGAAAAGAGAGTTTGTATGAATACAAAAGATATTAGAGTTGTTTTTATGGGTACACCTAGTTTTGCTGTACCAATACTTAAGAGTTTAATTGATTTATATAATGTTGTATTGGTTGTTTGTCAACCTGATAGAAAGAAAGATCGTCATGGAAAGATTGAATATCCGGATACTAAAGTAGTTGCTTTAGAGGAAGAAATAGAAGTTTTTCAACCACTTAAGTTAAGAGAGGATTATAGTAAAATAATTGATGCTAAACCTGATATTATTATTACTTGTGCTTATGGTCAGATAGTTCCTGATGTTATTCTTAATTGTCCTAAATATGGTTGTATTAATGTTCATGGTTCTTTACTTCCTGAGTTGAGGGGTGGAGCTCCTATACATTGGGCAATAATTAGGGGTTATACAAAAACTGGTATTACGATTATGGATATGTCTAGTAAGATGGATGCTGGAGATATTATTGCTCAGGATTCTATTTTGATTGATGATGATATGATATTGGGTGAACTATATGATAAGATGTCTATTTTGGGTAGAGATTTACTTATTAAGACTTTGCCTAGTATAATTGATGGTTCTTGTAGGAGAATTAAGCAAGATGAAGATAATGTTACTTTTGGTTATAATGTTAAGAAAGAAGATATGAAGATTGATTTTTCTAATGATGCAGTTAGTATAAGAAATCTTATTAGGGGATTAAATCCTATTCCAGGAGCTTATTGTTATTTAGATGGTAAGAGAGTTAAGATATATGATGTAGAAATAACAGATAATGATTCTAATGGAATATGTGGTGAAATAATTGGTGTAGATAGAGATAGTATTATGTGTAATACTGGTAGTAAGGTAATCAAGATTAAAGATATAGCAGTAGAAGGTAAGAATAGGTGTAAGGTACATAATTATTTAAACGGGGTTAAGAAGGATGATTTAATAGGTAAGGTGTTTAGTTAATGGAAAAGAAGAAAAAAGAAGTTAATGAAGAATCTTTCTTTTATAAGTTTAAGAATGATAGTAAGTATAATGCTAAAGTACAATTAATTGTTTATGCTGCTTTTATTCTATTTGTTGTTATTTATCTTAATATTAGTGGTTTAAAGGGTAATTATGATTATAATAGTGTTAGTAAGACTATAGCTGGTAATAAAAAAGTAGAGAGTACTAGTTTATTAGATACTATTAGTAATAATTATAATTATGTTGTTACTATTGGGATAAAGAAGGGTGAAGAATCTATTAATTTAGAGTATTCTGGTAAGTCTTATGGAGAGAATATGGTAATTAATAGAAAAGATGCTTCTAATACTACTTTTTATAAAGTAGGTGATGAGTATTATAGTAAAGAAGAAGATAGTTTTAAATATATTGATGTAGAGACTGTTTATGAAATGTTATCTTATAAATATGTTGAAATAGAAAAAGTTAAGGAACTAATTAAAAAAGCAGAATTAGATCATATGGATAATGTTTCTTCTGGAGAAGTTAATTATAAATATACATTACCTGTTAAGGATGTTGTTAAGAGTTATAATGGATCTGATACTATTATTATTGATGTTAATGTATTAAATTCTGTTCTTACTATTAATATTGATTATACTAATTTATTTAAAGAGATTTATAAAGATTATAGTGAGTGTAATATTAAGTATGTTTATACTGATATTGATAAAGTAGAGGAATTTATAGTTATAGATAAATAAAAAGTCTTGTTTTAAGACTTTTTTATTTTTATATGTTATAATTTAGAGGGATGTGGTAGTATGAGTCATATTGAATATGAGGTTAGAGTACTAGAAATTGATACTAGGGATATTAAGAGTAAATTAAAGAATTTAAAAGCTGTATTAGTGGAAGATGTTCTTCAAAAGAGGTATGTTTATGATTTTAAACCTGTAGAAGAAAATAAGTGGATTAGATTAAGGACAAATGGTACTAAAACTACTTTAACTATTAAGAATGTTGAATCTTCAAATATTGATGGAACTAGGGAAATGGAAATTGTTGTAGATGATTTTGATACAACTAATGAGATATTAAATGAACTTGGTTATTTTCCTAGAGGTATCCAAGAAAATAAGAGAATTAGATATGATTTAAATGGTGTTGAAGTAGATATTGATACTTGGCCAGGAATTCCTACTTATTTGGAGATTGAGGCTTCTAGTGAAAAGAAAGTGTTTGAAATTTTAGATTTGTTGGAAATACCAAGAGATAAAGCTACATCTTTAGATGTTCAAAGTATATATACGGAAGTATATGGTATTGATTTAGAAAAACAGAAAAGATTATCTTTTTCTGATTTTGAGCAAAATAAAAAGTCTTGATAATCAAGACTTTATTTTTTTAGTGGTCGGGAAGACAGGATTCGAACCTGCGACCCCTTGGTCCCAAACCAAATGCTCTACCAAGCTGAGCCACTTCCCGAAAAAATGGTGGAGAATAAGGGATTCGAACCCTTGACCCCCTGCGTGCAAGGCAGATGCTCTAGCCAGCTGAGCTAATTCCCCATCAACATGATAAATTATATCAATTATTGGTATTATTGTCAATGTTTTTTTAAAAGTTTTATTAAAGTTGCACTAAATTAAAAAGTGTGTTATAATCTTTTCTGTTGGGAGGATTATGATGGAAACTATCTTATTGATTATATCAATTTTATTAATATTAATTGTTTTATTACAAAGTGGTAAGGCTGAAGCTGCAGGACAGATTGTTGGTACTGAGAGTGGTGGCTTATTTGCAAATAGAAAAGAAAGAGGATTGGAGTTATTTATTAGCAGATTAACTATGACTTTAGGTTTTGCTTTCTTTGTTATTGCGTTATTTTTATCTTTAAAAAATTAGATCAATATTGGTCTTTTTTTTGTTTATTTTATTGAAATAAGATGGTATTTATATTATAATAAATTAAAAGTTTGCTAGGAGGAATTATGGAAGAAGATATTATTGAATTATTGAGTAATGAAGATACACCAGCGATGAGTTCAATAGAGATAAATGATGCTTTAAAACTAGAGACTATAGAAGAGTATAAGGAATTAGAAAAAGTACTTGAAAGAATGACTAGAGAGGGAATTCTTTATTATAGTGAAAAGAAGAAGAGATATTTGCTTTTAGAAAATAGTCATTTAGTTAAGGGGAAATTGATTATTAATCCTAAGGGATATGGTTTTGTTGAAATTGGGGAAGGTAAAAAAGATATATATATTAATTCTGATAACTTAGCAGGTGCTAGAAATGGTGATACGGTACTTATTACTCTTATTGGTGATAAGACAGAAGGACAGATTATTAAGGTTATTGAACATGATGAAGGTTCTTTTGTTGGTACGGTATATTTTAGTGATGGTAAGTGTTTTGTTAGGCCTGATGAGAAGAAATTATTTGATATAGAGATTTCTTCAGAATATGTTAAGGGATTAGTTGAGGGACATAAGGTTGTTGTTAAGCCTATTAGTGGTAATAAGTATGAAGGGGCTATTCTACATGTTATTGGACATAAGAATGATGTTGGTGTTGATATTTTATCTTTTGTTTATAAATATGGTTTTCTTCCTAAATTTAAAGATGAAGTGTTGGAGTCTTTAAAGGAGATTCCTGATAATATTGATAATGAAGATATTAGTGATAGAGTAGATTTGCGTGATTCAGTTATTTTTACTATTGATGGTGATGATACTAAAGATATTGATGATGCAATTAGTATAAAGAAAATTGATGAGGGTTATGAACTTGGTGTTCATATTGCTGATGTTAGTTATTATGTTAAGAAGGATAGTGAATTAGATAAGGAAGCTTATGCTAGGGGTACTAGTGTTTATTTAGTTGATCGTGTTATTCCTATGCTTCCACATCAATTATCTAATGGTATTTGTTCTTTAAATCCTAATGTTGATCGTCTAGCTATGTCTTGTGTTATGAAGATTAATAATAAGGGTAAAGTTGTAAGTTATGATATTTTTAAGAGTGTTATTAGAAGTAGAATTCAAATGACTTATAATTGTGTTAATGATATATTGGATAAGGATGTTGTTGCACCTGGTTATGAGGATTATGTTGATGATTTGAAGTTGATGAAGGAATTATCTGATATTCTTAGAAATAAAATGGTTAGTAATGGTTATATAGAGTTTTCTAGTCCAGAGCCTAAAATACTTGTTGATGATAATTGTCATCCGTTGGAAATTGGTTTGAGAAATGAGGGTACAGGAGAAAATCTGATAGAGAATTTTATGGTTGTATGTAATGAGACTGTTGGGGGATATGTTTTTTATCAGGGATTACCTGGAATATATAGAGTTCATGATAGACCAGATGAGAAGAAGTTAGCTAGTTTCTTTGATTTCTTATCGATTAGGGGATATGTTGTTAAGGGTAAGAGATGTGATGTTACTAGTAAGGATTTGCAATATATTTTGAATCAACTTAGTGATAAGCCTGATGCTAAAATTCTTAATGATATGGCTATTAGGAGTCAGGCAAAGGCTGTTTATTCAGAAGAGAATATTGGACATTTTGGTTTAGGTAGTAAGTGTTATTCACATTTTACTTCACCGATTAGGAGATATCCTGATTTAATACTTCATAGATTAGTTAAGGACTATATGAGTAATTATTCTAATGAAGTTATTAGTTATTGGGAAGAGAATCTTCCAGAGATGGCTAATCATTGTTCAGCTAAAGAACAGGATGCACAGAATTGTGAGAGAGATGTTGATAAGATGAAGATGGCTGAATATATGGAAGATCATATTGGTGAAGAATTTGAAGGTGTTATATCTGGTGTTCAAGAATTTGGAATGTTTGTTGAACTTCCAAATACAATTGAAGGATTAATTAAAATAGAGGATATGCCGGGGGGAAGTTATTCTTATGTTGCTAGTTCAATGGCATTAATTAGCAAGAATAAAAAACATAAGTATACGTTTGGTGATGTGGTAAAGGTAAGGTGTATTAAGGCTTCAAAAGATACTAGTATGATAGATTTTGAATTAGTTGGTGATTAGGAATGGATGAAAGAATTATTAGTTTTTTTGAGGCAAATAGTAATAAGCTTAATTTTACTTTAGAAGAATTGATTGCAAAGCTAGGAATTAGGGGAGAAAAGAATTTAAAGAAATTTAAGAAGTGTTTAGATAGGTTAGTAGTGTCTGCAGTATTATATTATGATTATAGGGATAAAACATATATATTGTTTAAGAATACTTCTATTCATAAGGGAGTTCTGTCTTTTGATAAGAAGAAGAAATATTATGTTTTAGATGGTGATACGAGATATTATTTGAATTCTAATAATTTACATAATGCTTCTTATGGTGATTTTGTCTTGGTTGATTTTAATTATAAGAAACATGGTTATGAAGTTACTAAAGTGTTAAGAAGAGATGAACGTAAATATGTAGCGACTGTTTGTTATAATGATGGCGTTTTGTGTGCATATGAAGAAAAACTTGGTTATTTAGAAATAGTTAATGGAGAGGATTATGCTCCTGGTAGTATAGTTCTAATTGATAGAGATTTTGAAAGAGCTAAGGTATTAGAGGTTATATGTCATATGGATGATCCTAATGCTAGGATATTAAAAATAGTTTATAGGCATGGTTTTTCTAATGTGTTTTCTAATGAAGTAAAAAAGCAATTAGTTAATATTCCATCATTTTTGGATAGTGATTTAATTGAACGTGAATTGTCTTTAGGTATGGTAGATATGCGTGATAAGGATATAGTTACTATTGATTGTGATGATACTAAAGATATGGATGATGGAGTATATGTTTCAAAAAATGCTGATGGTACTATTAGTTTATATGTTCTTATAGCAAGTGTTGGATACTTTGTTAAAGATGGAGATCCTCTTTCGGTAAGAATAAAAGAAAAGGGTACTAGTGTTTATACTCCGGGAGGGGCAATTCATCTTCTTCCTGGTAAATTATCGAAGGGAATCTGTTCTTTAAATCCTGATGTTGATAGATTTGCTATTTGTTTTAAGTCAACTTTTGATAGTAATGGTAATACGGTTGATTTTGATATTTTTAGAGCGGTTATTAATTCGAAATTAAAGATGTCTTATGGTGCTGTTGATGAGATTTTGGAAAAAGATAATATGGTATCGGGATATGAGAAATATTATAAGCAATTGTTAATGTTTGAAAAATTGTATTTGCTTATTCAAAATAATTTTATTAAGAATGGTTTTTTAGAGTTTTTGAGTAGTGAATTAAATTTAGATATAGATGAAAATGGAATGATAACGGATATTAAAAACTATAAACAGGGGACAGGAGCTAAAATAATTGAGTTTTTGATGTTAATAACTAATAAGAATGCTTGTGAATATTTTGATAATTTGGGTATTCCTTTGATATATAGAGTTGATGAAGAACCTAATTATAAGAAGATTAGTGAAATTGTTAAAATGCTTCAAGATAAGAAGTATTTAGATAATAGTATTAAAGTATGTGATGAAGAAAATGGTAAGGAAGAGTATTCTAAAGAAGAAATTCAACATATACTTAAAGAAGTTAGTAAAATTAGATATCCAGAAGTTTTTCATAAAATGTTAATTAGAGCGATGTCTAAGGCTAAATATTCTGCTGTTAATACTGGTCATTATCCTTTAGGTCTTGAGCATTATGCTCAGTTTACATCTCCTATTAGAAGAGGTGGAGATTGGAGAAATCATACTATTTTGAATTATTATTTGGATAGTGGTAAAGATGTTCAAGCTACTATTAGGAGATTTCCGGTTAATTCTTTAATGAAGGAAGCTGATGTTTATAGTGAAAGAGAAAGAGAAGCAGAGGCTTGTGAAAATGAAGTTACGCAAATGTTATTAGTTGAGTATATAGATAGGCATTTGGATGAAATTAATAGTGAAGAATTAATTGGAAGAGTATCTGATATTGGATTTAATGTTAGGGTATTACTTGATAAGGGAATTAGTGGAAAATTAGTTTTTCCTGATAGTTGTAGAATAAGTAATAATAATGTTTTTTATAATGGTAGAGTAATATGTAGTATTGGGGATTTGGTTAGTGTAAAAATCGAAGGGGGTAAGTATAAGAATGGCGATGTATTTTTGGCATTAGTTAAAAATTTAGATAAGGAGTATGGTTTAGATGGTGAGAAGAAGAGTGAGGAGAAGGTTAAAATTAGGAAATATATTCCTCACAATTAGTTTAATAGTTTTGTTTTCTTTAGTAGGAATTTATTTGAGTAAGAATAATATTTTTAAGGAAAAAGAAAGTAATTCTGTTGTAGAAAAGAAAGAAAAGCCAGCTAAGAAAGAAGATAAAGAGGTAGTTAATAGTGTTTCTGTTATTGCTGTAGGTGATAATTTAATACATTCTAGTGTTTATAAAGACGCTAGTGCACATGCTAATTGGAATGGTTATGATTTTAAACCTATGTATGCTTTAATTAAACCTATTGCTTCACAATATGATATTGCTTATTATAATCAGGAGAGTATTCTTGGGGGAACAGAATTGGGATTAGATGATTATCCAACGTTTAATTCTCCACAAGAAACTGGTGATGCAATGATTGATGCAGGTTTTAATTTGGTTAGTTTAGCTACTAATCATACGATGGACTCTGGAGAAAGAGCAGTTCTTGCTAGTCGTAGTTATTGGAATAGTAAGAGTGATGTTTTAGCTGTTGGTAGTTATAGTTCAGAAGAGGAAAGAAATAAAATTGATATTAGAGAAAAGAATGGTATTAAGTATACAATGTTAAATTATACTTATGGTACTAATGGTATGCCTGTACCTAGTGGTAAGGATTATTTAGTTAATGTTTGGCCTACAGATATTGATAATATTAATAATCCTGAAAGAGATACAAAGTATCAGAATTATAAGAGTGTAGTTAAAGAAGATGTTGAGAGAGTAAGAGATAAGGTAGATTTACTTATTGTTGCTATGCATTGGGGTGTAGAGTATACACATGAACCTACAGAATATGAGAAAGATATGGCTAAGTATTTGTCTAGTTTAGGGGTTGATGTTATTATTGGTACACATCCTCATGTTATTCAACCGGTTACTTATGTAGGTGATACCTTAGTTATTTATTCTTTGGGTAATTTTATTTCCGCACAGTATCAAAATAGGGATTCTTGTACTTATTATAAGTGTACGGTTGAACTTATGACTAGTTTTAAGTTTACTAAGACTTCTAAGGGTAAAGATGTTAGTTATAAAGTTAGTGATGTAAATAATGAGCTTATATATAATTATTATAATCAGAGTACTTGGAGAGGATTTAAGGTAATTCCTTTCTCTAATCAAGAGATAGCTAATTATTTACCTAATTATAAAAATGTTTATGAACAATATAAGGCAGTTGTTCAAAAGTATAATAGTGATATGCCTGTAGTAGGTTATTATGAGTAAGAGAAGAGTAAGAAGAAGATTAAGTATTGTTAAAATAGTTAGATTTGTTTTGGTTGTATCGGTTATTGTATTTTTATGTTTATTCTTTTTTAATAAAAAGAGTGATATTAAGGAAGTAAAGAATAAGAAAGAGACTATTGTTTCTAAAGAGGAAGAAGTTAAGAAGATTTCTTTAGTAATGGTAGGAGATAATTTGATACATGATAAGATATATAATTATGCCTATAGAGATGGAAAGTATGATTTTAGTTCTATTCTTACTTCTATTAAGCCTATTGTTAGTAAGTATGATTTAGCTTATTATAATCAAGAGACTATTTTGGGTGGTAGCGAGATAGGATTATCTAGTTATCCAGCGTTTAATTCTCCTTATGAGGTTGGAGATGCAATGATAGATTGTGGTTTTAATATGGTTAGTTTAGCTACTAATCATACTTTAGATAGGGGAGAAAAGGCTGTTATTAATTCTTTTAATTATTGGAGTAGTAAGAGTAATGTTATGACAGCTGGTAGTTATAGTTCTAATGAGGAAAGAAATAAGGTTAATATTAAAGAAGTTAATGGTATTAAGTATACGATGTTAAATTATACTTATGGTACTAATGGTATTAGTGTTCCTAGTGGTAAGGATTATTTAGTTAATATATGGCCGGTTACGGGATCTAATCCTAATAGTGATAGTAAATATCAGAATTATAAGAGTGTTGTAAAAGAAGATATAGATAGAGTAAAAGATAAAGTAGATTTACTTATTGTTGCTATGCATTGGGGAATAGAATATGAGAGTAGTCCTAATAGTTATCAGGAAGATATGGCTAATTATTTGTCTAGTTTAGGGGTTAATATTATTATTGGAACCCATCCTCATGTTGTTCAACCGGTTACTTATGTAGGTGATACTTTAGTTATTTATTCTCTTGGTAATTTTTTGTCAGCTCATGAAGTAGTTAATATTGCTAATAGAGTTGGTTTAATGAGTATGGTTGATATTACTTTAAAAGATAATAAAATAGAACTTGCTAATTTAAATAATGAATTATTGTATACTTATTATACTTCTAGTTATGGTGATATTAAGGTAATTCCTTTTAGTGAAATTAGTAGTGATTATTTGAGTAATTATGAGGAAGTATATAATAGATTTAAAAGTGTTGTAACAAAACTTAATACTGATATTAGTGTAGTACCTTTAAAATAGGTACTATCTTAATAATAGAGGTTGATAATATGACTAATTATGAGCAAAAAAGGTATAATTTTATTAAAAAATCATTAGAAGATGATTCTTTTTCTGGTGCTAGAGATTTAATAGATAGAAGAATAGTTAATGGTACTGATTTAAAGGATATGGTTTGTGATTTTATTATTGCTCATGATGGTAATGTAAGTGATGATATTTTTAATTTGTTTGTTTATGATGATTATTTAAAGAATAAAGAATTATTACAACTATATTTTAAACATTTAATTGATAGGGGAAGTTTTAGTCAATATGAGGTAGAAGAATTTGCGAGTGATCCAGGTGCTCTTTTAAAATATTTTTTACAGAAAGTAAGTGATAAGAATTATGTTGTTAATGAACTTCATGGTAGTCTACTTAAGGATGATAAATTTATTAGATATTGTTTAAGTAATGATAGACTTGATATTTTTAGATATGTTAGAAAAATAGATAGCAAGTATTATCAAGATATTGTTAATAGTATTGAAAGAGGTAATGGTTTTTTAGTAAATACAATTGGCGATGATTATGATAAAAAGATGTATGATGATTTGTTTATTTTAAATTTGAAACAAGGTTATATTGGTTCTTATTTAGATAATTATATTTATAGAAATGATAAGAGAGTTAGAGAAGTTACTTCTATTGTTAAAGATTTAATTGAAAGAGATGTAGATATTAAAATAGATGATGAGTGTTCTTCTTTTGAAGGAGCTTATGAATGGATTAATTATATTTTAGATAATAAGAAATATAAGTATTTGTTCTTGACTAATTTAGTGTATTTGAGAAGTCTTGTTGATGGTGATAAGATTAGAGAATTATTGATGGAAGAACCTAGTTATTATAAGTATTTTGCGGAATTTTATTATGATATAGTAGCAGATGATGAAGAATTATATTTGAAGTTATTAGAGAGTAATGAAATGGGTGTTCTTTATAAATTAGATAGTGTTCATTATCGTAAATACAAGGATGTTCTTAATAAGAAGATTATAGAGAATAAGTGTGATATTAGTGATTATTCTATAATATGGTTACTTACTTTTTCTGATAAGGATTTAATTAAGACTTTAGTTAAGGGAAATATTAATAATTATTTTTTTTTGTCTGATTATCTTAAAATATCAGAACCATTAAGTAGATATTATGATAATAATTTATATGTTGCTAGTAGAGATTCTATTTCTTTATATTATGGTCTTAATAGAAATCATTTAGATCGTTTTGTTAAGAAGTTTGGTCCTTTGTATATGCGTTATTTAGATAATGAAAATATGAGGAATGCTATTAATTTAGATGATAAGAATTTTGAGTTATATCTTTCATTATTTGATATTAGTGAGTTAAATGTCGAAGATGTTAAGAATATTTATGATTCTTTAGCTCAATATAGATTTAAGGAATTATATAAAGGGGATATAAGTAGATTATCTAGAATTAAAGAATCTTTAACGTTGAGTGATATAGATAGTTTAAGTAGTGATTTAGGTGTTTTAGCTAAAAATATTAATATAAGTAAATTAAAAAATATTGATTTTAGTGAAGAAGAACTAAAAGAGATAGAGAGTAATCCATATAATTATTTAGTTAAAATATGTAGTAATATTAGAAAGGGGATAGATGCTAATAGATATAGTGATATTCTTTATAATATTAATAAACAATATTTAATGCTATTGAGAGAGAAATATCGTGATAAATATAATTATTTGGATGAAATTAATTTAGATGTTTCTTATGATAAGAGTAGTGTTAGAGATTTATACGTTAAGTATTATTTTTGTGATGCTTCTTTGGAGGAATTAGATAATCGTTTAAATGATGTAGTTAAGTCTTTAAATGGTAATTTAGTAAATGGTATTGATAATAAAGATTTAATTAAGAGAGTAATTAGATTTATTAGCTCTAATGGTAGAGAGTATAATACTAAGGAAGTAAAGTCTAATGTTAATGTAGTTAAGAATTGTTTAGTTAAGTATTTAACAGATAGAAATGTTTTGTTACCGGATAATAGTTTAAAAGATTTAAAGAAAGTTTATAGTGTTCCTGCTAATAATAGTGATGATATATTTTCTATATTGGGAGATATTAATCCTAAGGAATTAGTGGATACTGTTTTTAGTGATTATAAAAAGACAGAGAAGTTGTTAGAGTATTTAAATAAGTATAAATTTATTTATTGGAAAGATTTGTTTAGTAATACGCTTTCTAATTCTAATTTGTCTTTTGACTGTGGTAGTGTTTCTTCTTTTATTTCTAAGTTTAATGAAGTATATAATTATGTTAATGATTTAGAGAGTAATAATTATTCAGTTGGGTTAGCTCAATTAGTTAATTTTGCTAATGTATTAAGTAGTAGTTCTTCTAGATATTCTTTATTGTTTGGTAAGAAGAATGCTAGATTGATTAAATTAAATCCCCATCCTAATGAAGGAGTTACTAAGAGAGATAGAGAGAAAGTATCAGTTTCTAATTTAGTTGAGGGATATAAAAGAAGATTTATTACTGTTCCACCAATAGATAAGGTAATTAATGTAAATGGTAAAGATATTAGAGTTAATTTGGGTAATTTTACTAATTCAATTAATTATGTTTATGGAGAATTATCTGGATCTTGCATGAGAATTGGTGGAGAAGCTGAAAGTTTATATAATTTTTGTTTAAATAATCCTAATGGGTTTCATTTGCGCTTTTCTGATCCAGAGAATGGGGATTTTATTACGAGAGCTTCTGGTTTTAGAAATGGTAATTCTGTTTTCTTTAATGAACTTAGGTATAGTTGTTCTAAGAATTATAGTAGTGAAGATATAGTTAGTGCTATGAAAGAGGTTGCTACTATTATTTGTTCTTCTGCTTTAAATAGTGCGTTTCCTATTGATAATGTATTTATTAGTAGAGATTTTGCTATGAAGAGTGAAGAGTATAATTCTTATTTTGATTTTAATATTAAAGAGGGATTTCCACCATTTTATTTTGATATGATTAGTAATGGGGTATGTTTATATACTAATTCTTTAGATGATGATTATGTTCCTGTTAATATGGATAAAGATGGTGTTCCTTATTATTTAGTTCTTAGAGATGGTATTGTTAGGACAAGTAATAAGGGAGAAATGTTTAGTATTATTAATAGATTTAGAATGTTAAAAGAAATGGTATTAAAAAAAGATTATTCTTTGTTTGAAGATTGCAAGTTGATAACATATGATGATGTTGATAATATTTTATATTTGATTTCGGGAGAAGATTTTATTGTATATTTAGATAAAGATATGAATGTTTGTTATGATTATTTTTCTAGAGGAGATAAAAGAATGAAAGAGGAAATAGATTTAGCTTTAGAAGAAATAAATTCTAAGAAGGAGGAATACTCTGATGTTAGGGGAAGTCGTAAGTTATAATGGTTATAGTGGAAGAATAGTAAGTGATGATAAGGAATATATTTTACTTGATAGTAATATTAGTGATAATGAAAAAATAGAAAAGGGAGATAAAGTTAAATTTGTTCCAGAAGAGGAATCGGGATTTTTAATAGCTAGATTTGTTAAAAAAGCTTAAGGAATTGTGATATAATATTTTTTGTTAGGTGATATTATGGAAATAGTAAATAGAAAAGCAAGATATGATTATTTTGTAGAAGAAGAATATGAGACTGGTATTGTTCTTACGGGAACAGAAATAAAGTCTATTAGAGATGGTAAAGTTAATTTAAAAGATAGTTATGTTATTGTTAGAAATGAAGAATTATTTTTATTAAATACACATATTTCTAGTTATGATAAGGGTAATATTTTTAATCATGATGAAGAGAGAACAAGAAAATTACTTATGCATAAGAATGAAATAAAAAAGCTTAAGAATAAAGTTACTTTGGAGGGATATACTTTAATTCCTTTGAAGATATATTTTAAGAAGGGGAAAGCTAAAGTATTAGTGGGGTTATGTAAAGGTAAAAAGAATTTTGATAAGAGAGAGACTATAAAGAAAAGGGATACAGAAAGAGAAATGAGGGCTAATTATAAAAATTAGTTCTTTTTAATACGAATTTTTGTTCGTATTATATTGACTATTTTATTTAAGATTGTTATAATTTATATACTGAGAGTGGAGGTAGAAAAATGGACGATAGAATTATTACTGGTGAAGAATTAGAAGAAGATATGGATGAAGCTAGTATAAGACCACAGAGTTTAGAAGAATATGTGGGTCAAAGTGATGTTAAGGAAAATATTGGTATTTTTATTAAGAGTGCTTTGATAAGAAATGAAGCTTTAGATCATGTTTTGTTATATGGGCCTCCAGGATTAGGAAAGACTACTTTAGCTTATATTATTGCTAATGAACTTGGTAGTAATATTAGAACTGCTAGTGGTCCTTCAATTGAAAAAAGTGGTGATTTAGCTGCTATTTTGTCTTCTTTGGAAGATGGGGATGTTTTATTTATAGATGAGATACATCGTATTCCTAGATTTATTGAAGAGATATTATATCCAGCAATGGAGGATTTTTGTTTAGATATTGTTGTTGGTAATGATGGTTCTAGTAGGAATATAAGAATTAATTTACCACATTTTACTTTGATTGGAGCAACGACAAGAGCAGGAGATTTGTCTAGTCCTTTAAGAGATAGGTTTGGAATTGTTGCAAAGTTAAATTATTATACGGAAGATGAATTATTTCAAATTGTAAAGAGAACTAGTAGGGTTTTAAAGATGCCTATAGATGATGATGCTGCTTTGGAATTAGCTAGAAGAAGTAGGGGAACTCCGCGTATTTCTAATAGATTGTTTAAAAGAGTTAGAGATTTTGCTTTAGTTGAAGAGAGTGATAAGATTACTTTAGATATAATGGAAAGATCTTTAGAGAAATTAAAGGTTGATAGAGCTGGTTTAGATGATACAGATTATAATTTGTTAATTGCAATCATTGAGAGATTTAATGGGGGACCAGTTGGTTTAGAAGCTTTAGCTGCTTCTATTGGTGAAGAAGTGTCAACTATTTCTGATGTCTATGAACCATATTTGTTGCAAATTGGTTTTCTTAAAAGGACTGCTAGGGGAAGAATGGTTACAGATATGGCATATGATCATTTGGGAATTGTAAAGCCTTTAAAATAAAACATTGACTAGTAAGGTCTTATAGAGTATAATAAATTTTAAGTAAGTAGGTGGTAGGGTGAAAAAGAAATTTTTTGTTTTGGTTATGATTATGATGTTTATTCCTCTTAGTGTAAGAGCTACTACTTTGCAGGATTTATATGATGAACTTTCTAATTTGGAGAGTAGTTATAATGCTGCTAAAAATAAAGCTAATATGACACAAGCGGAAATTAATAAAGTTAGAGCAAGTATTACAACAATTGAAAATGAAATTACGCAAGCTCAAAATGATATAGTTCAGGCAGAAAAAGATATAAAAAAGAGTGAAGAAGAAATTGCAAAGAGAAAAGATGAAACTAATCAGATGTTAAAGTATTTACAAATTGCTAATAGTAAGGGTAGTAGTATGATTGAGTATATTTTTGATGCTGAGGATTATACTGATTTAATATATAGATATTCTGTTGTTACACAGTTAAGTGAAGCTAATAAAAAACTTATGGATGAATTAACAGTGTTAATTTCTGAATTAGAGACTAAGAAAGCTAACTTGAAGACAAAACAAATAGAGCTATCTAATAAGAAGAAAGAGTTACAAAATAAGTCTACTTTGTTGCAATTGCAGTATCAAAAAGAAAATGATTCAGGACTTAATATTGCTGAACAGATAGCTGCTAAGAAAAAGAATATTAAATATTATGAGAGTATTGGATGTAAGAGAAGTTCTGATATTACTACTTGTAATGGAATACCTGCTGTTACAGGATGGACTTATCCTTTAGCTAGTTTTAGACAATCTTCTAATTATGGTTGGGATGAGAATAGATATCACTATGCAGTTGATTTAGGAACTCCTGAGGGTTCTACGGTAAGAGCGGTAGGTCCTGGTAAAGTTATTTTTGCGGGATCTGTTGGTTATAAGTCAAGTTGTTATTCTTCTTATACTGGACAGTATTATTCTGATTGTCATTGTGGTGGCTATGTTATTCAGATATTACATACTTATAATGGTCAGGAATATGTATCATTATATATGCATTTAATAAATAGTTATGTTGGATATGGTACTAGAGTTTCTGGTGGTCAAGCGATTGGTACTAGTGGTGGAGGAACACAGGAAATTAGTAAATGGCATGATCATTGTACGGCGGGAGCTCATTTGCATTTTACAATGTCAAAGGGACCTAATTTAATTGGAAGTTCTGGTGTTAAAGGTAATACTTTTGATCCAGTTAGATTCTTCCCAGCTATGAGAGGTATTGGATCAACATTATAAAAAGAAGCTTAGCTTCTTTTTTTTTCTTTATACTTGGTTTTATTGTTTGATAGTATTTGTTCTCTTTGGTTTAGTTTTTTTATTGGGAATTTAATAATGCTATTTTTTAGAGCATAGATGTTAGTTGGAATAAAGGGATACATATAGGGAAGGCCAAAGGAAGTAGTTCTTATTAGATCTATTAGTAGGATTATTAGTGTTATTATTATTCCTGTTAGTCCTAAAAATTTGGCATTAATCATAAAGAGAAGTCTATACCATCTTATACTGTTTGATAGTTCTGGTTCTGTTAGTAGTAGTGATGATATTGATGTTATAGCAATTATTATTATCATAATTGGGGATACTATTCCTGCTTCTACTGATGCTTGGCCTAATATTAGGGCTCCTACTATAGATAGAGAACTTGTGGTGAAATTTGGTAATCTTAATTCACTTTCTTTTAGTATTTCAAAGGATACTAACATGATTAAAGCTTCGGTAAAGACAGAGAAGGGAACATTCTTTCTTTGAATTAATATGCTATTTAGTAGTTTGGGGGGTAATAATATTTGGTTATGTGTAGTTAAGGCTATGTAGAGAGCAGGTGTTAATAGAGTTATAAAAAAAGATAAATATCTTATTATTCTTGTTAGGGATATGTTTATACTTTTGCTATAAGTATCTTCTGTTTGGAGAAAGAAATCGTTCAGGCAAATTGGTAGTATTAGGGCAAAGGGAGACGTGTCTATTAGGATTATAATTTTTCCTTTTAATAAGGCATTTGATACTTTATCTGGTCTTTCGGTTGTTAGGGTA
>JAEEGL012507325.1_pt1 | contig 20241 bp, 17 predicted proteins | sample 9134231 | NCBI WGS metagenome assembly JAEEGL01 (sample SAMN16246548, study PRJNA631951) | gut metagenome | biome: gut microbiome; feature: rumen; material: fiber-attached | host: Bos | place: Iran: Karaj | collected 2018-10 | reverse complement strand
CCTTTTGGTAAACAATGCATGACACTCTTTGGCTTCCTACTTACAAGCATATCTAATACATTATTATAGCACTTACCAAACACAACCCAGATATACTCATGCATTAAACGTGATTTAGATCAATTCTACAACTTTTGTAAGCAGATTCATAATCACACGGACTTAAAGAAAGCAGTACTAGCTTCAGGTACAGCGCGGAGAAGTAGAGGAAATTTCCCGCCAGAAACGAGGCCAGATATTCATGAGCGGGCGTTTTGTGTCCGCACATTAAGCCCAGAACCGGAATGCCCAGATAAAGCAAGGTCAGAGACAGGTAGGAGGTCAGGAATTTTAGCGGCGGTCTTACTGCGGTATACACCAGAACTGCAAACAGCATGGTCAGCTGGCAGATGAAGGAATTTGAGAGAGCGTTAAAACCGTATTTGAAAAGAATCCGGTAAGCAAAAAACAGCGCGGCAATGAGTAATGCCGGGGGCAGGTATTTTTTTATGCTGATGGTCATGGGAATATGAGGAATGGAAAGGCGTGGGATAAAAAAGGCCCTTTCACTTCATTTTTTCAAAATCCATGAAAGAGCCAGACTCGAGATGTGATACCTGTGCATGAAGGGAGTCTCTTACAGAGAACCCGTCACCTCAGGCGAGCTTCAGGAAATCCCTATTACCACCAGGCTTCAACCTGAGAGCCGAAGGTGTATTGGAAGTTATGACGTTTTTTGTTCCATCCCTTGTAGCCAAAGCCATCTCTCCAGCCGTCTGCGAACTGATCGCCGCCGATGTAAGAAACATAGAAGCGGATAGCAGGACGCTGCCAGAAGCCCTTGCCCGGAGTGAACTGCTGAGCAAGAGTGATCTTGTGAACTTCAGGATCCTTGATGGTATCCGGAGTTACCCAGCCGGTGGTCTTCATCTGAGACAGACCGAGTTCAAGAGTGGTACGGGTGTATTCAGTCCACTTGTACTCAGGACGGAGAACAATGCTGTATTCCCAGCCAGAACGGTCATATGTGAAAGCCCAATTATCGTTAGCATTATGCTTCTTTCCGCTGTTCAGGTGCGCCCACAGGAGGGAGTAGCCTAAACCGAAGTTGCCCATATCAAAGGTACCCCAGTCGATGAGACGGACACCTTGCAGATCAACATCAGGAGTGTAGTTGCCGCCGGCGTGGTTTTTGAAAGCGCCAACATAGCCAAAGCCGTTAGTGCCAAACTGGAAGATGAAGTGATTCATAAGACCATAGCTGTCACCGTTCAGATTGGAAGCATGATCAAGAGTAAGGAGAACACCAGAATCCTGCTGGCCGCCACGGGATTTCTGTTTACCAGTAGCAATGCTATTGACCTGATACTTGGAAACTGAAGGGAAAGCATAAATCAAAGAAGCATCCAAGGTACCGAAGCCAACAGGAATTGCATCCCAGCGAGCATCAACCTTGTAAATGTTTTTCCACAACTTATCCTTGTTGTCCTGATCAATTCTCACGCATGCATCCGGCCGACCAAGTTTATCAGAATAGCACTTAGAAAGATCAGCGTAGTCTGGATCAGCCGGGTCATCTGGATAACCATCTTTTACATGGTAAGCATTGGATTCGTTGTAATCAATGGCTGATTTCACAACAGCAAGAGAGACTTTACCAAGGCCCACATCGATATCTTCAATACCGGTACCATAACCAGAATTGTTAAGGTAGTAAAGGTCAAGGATGTGGATATCCTTACGCTTGTAGTATCTCTTACCAGCCCAGATGGTATAGCCTTCAGCGGGGGTATAGCCGGACCAGAGCTCGCGAACGGACAATCTCTGACCATCCCAGGGACCATTGCTGCCAACACCCTGCCAGTCGTTCCCCTGACGATCCACGTAACCTTCCTTGGTGCCATAGGCTATGAGGGCGTGAACATCAAACTTGGTGTTGTTCTTGTTGTAGATATCCTGAGCAAAAGACAGTTCGGCATAGGAATCGCACTCGTCACCAAGACGGCCAACCTTGTGACCGTCATTACCGTTGCCAAGGCAGAAAACCTCGCCCTTGGAGAATGATGCCTGAGCACCAGCACGGAAGTAACCGTGAATGTCAGTTGCGGAAGCTGCAACAGAACCAGCAGCAAGAGCTACGCCAGCTGCTAAAGGAAGCCATTTTGCCTTCATAATAATTCCTTTACCCTATAGGGTTAAACATTATATTATTTGCGAAAGATATTGCTTTTCTTGCTCTCTGGTTAGGTACCTGAAAATCCTTTAAAACAAAGGTTCTCCGGGGATATGGATAATTACGGGGAGACGGGTATTTTCCGGATGCTGTAAGGAAGACGTGACTAAAACGTTTCTCGGAAATCATTCTGCATCGTAATGGAAGCGTGATATTGCCGGCTTTGCAGGGAGCGGACAATTTCAGTTGTTAAATTCTGACGTTACTAAAACGTGACTGATCCCGCCGGCAGGGATTTGTGTAATGAGGCCGACTTGGTGGTATTTAAGGATATGGGATCTCTTAAACCGGTAATCAAAACTCAGAAGGATGTGAAGGATCTGGAGCATTATGATCCGGGGGCCGGAAAATCAGTGATGCTGAAGGTTCAGGGAGTAAGAAGGCTTTTTGTGCGAATTCAGAAAAGCACTTCCCGCCTGTCGATTTCATATGTTTTCCGGTATTCGGAAAGAACTCCGGAGACGGGATCCGGAAACTCCGGCCGCCGTTCCCGGGCCAGGTACAAGAGTCTGGGCATTGTCTCGGAAATCTCTCTCCGGGAGGCCCGGAAGCAGGCGGGAAAGCTGAACCGGCAGATCCTGCTCCGGGGGCTTACGGTGTTTTCCGGAGAAAATCAGGAAGAGAGCGCTTTGGGGGATCCGGCCCCGGGGATTACCCTGAGAGAGCTTTTTGAGCTTTACGTTCAGAATCATAATCTCAAGGAAAGCTCCCTGAAATCCTACCGCTCCGTGATCTGCGGCTTTTCCGGCCAGTTTGCGGACACTCCCGTGGCGGAGATCAATCCGGAGGATCTGGATCTCTCCCTGCATCATAATACCCGCAAGTACTATATCTGCATTCTGAACAGCATCGCCGCCTGGGGAGTGAAACGGGGCACGCTGTCCCATAATCCCTTTCTGGGACTGTATCAGACCTGCGAGAGAGTGCCAGCGCGGCACCGTTATGCTCTGTCCTGCCATAACTTCGACAGTCTGGAAATTGCGGCGGAGAAGGTGCGGGAGTTTCTGACGGCTCTGGCTTTGGAATGTCCTGAAACGGTGTTCCTGACCTGGATCTGCCATCTCATTTTGGGCACCAGAATTTCCGAGACATGCAGGGTGATTATGAATGCGGAGAGCATGAAGCTCATTCCGGGCACCGAGAGCTATGTTATGGCCATTGAAGTGAAGTCCACCAGAAGGGGCGACAGCGCAGGTTTCCGGATTCCGGTTATTCCTCTTCTCAGGAGGCTGATTTTGCGGATCCGGCCCTTTTATCAGGACATGAAGCCGGATTATTTTCCGAAATTTCTCCGGAGGAGCATTCCCGGAAGCTTCCGGGAACGCATGAGTCTCCACGGATCCCGTTCCGTGTTCCGGACAGTAATCGAGCTTATGAATCCCCGGGATATCTCCGGAGCGGCCCGGGAGCTTTATCTTTCGCATGATATCCGGAACGCGGTGCAGCAGGCCTACAGCCGGGGGGACTATCTTGCCGATCGCCTGAAGCTCCAGCAATTGTACGGGGACTGGCTACTGAGCCTGCTTTCCGAAAAGACCCGGGGCATGATCCTTTCCGCTCCGGCTTCCGTTCCTGCCGTAACCGATAATTCCCCGTCCTGAGCTATCCGGCATGAAATATGCTGGATACGCAAAATGCGGTGGTGCCGCTATTCTGCTGCTCCGCCATGCCGTCATGCTGCTTTGCGGGAGATTTTTCCGGTTTTGTTTTTCCGGCGAAACACGATCCCTTTCATACATTTGAAGCGCCGGAGGGGCGGGGCAACCGTAAAAAACCGCAATGATCATATAATGCAGATCGGTAAAAACATGGGAAGCTTGTAGTTGCAATATGGCTCTGGATATCTGGAACAGGATTAAGACTCTGCCGGTAAAATCAGTCGGCACGCCGATACTGGTGCTGATGTGCCTGGGCATGGTCATGCTGCCGATGCCGGCTTTCCTGCTGGACATGTTTTTTACCTTCAATATCACCATTTCCATGCTGATTCTGTTCGTAACCATCTATACGAAAAAGCCCACGGAATTCGCCTCCTTTCCCTCAGTGCTGCTTATAGCCACGCTGCTTCGTCTCTCTCTGAACGTAGCCTCCACCCGGGTGATCCTGGTGCACGGACATGCGGGCGGCGCCTCTGCCGGAAAGGTTATCGAGTCCTTCGGCAATGTGGTCATGGGCGGCAACTTCGTGGTGGGACTTATTGTGTTTGCCATCCTGGTGATCATTAACTTTGTGGTTATCACCAAGGGTGCCGGACGCATTTCCGAGGTTACAGCACGGTTTACTCTGGACGCCATGCCCGGAAAGCAGATGTCCATTGACGCCGATCTCAATGCCGGCCTTATCACTCAGGATCAGGCCAAGGCGCGCCGGGCCGAGGTCACCCAGGAGGCCAACTTCTACGGAGCCATGGACGGCGCCAGCAAATTTGTGAAGGGGGATGCCATCGCCGGCATTCTGATCCTGTTTATCAACGTTATCGGCGGCATGATTATCGGTATCGCCCAGCATAATCTGAAGTTTGCCGATGCCACGGACATTTACACCAAGCTTACCGTGGGGGACGGACTGGTAGCCCAGATCCCGTCCTTGCTGCTTTCCGTGGCCACCGCCATTATTATTACCCGGCAGAATACCGCTCAGGATATGGGGAAGGCGGTCATCGGGGAAATTTTCCGGGACTCCCGATCCCCGGCCGTGGCCGCCGCCATTCTGGGCATTATCGCCGTGGTTCCGGGCATGCCCCATGTGCCTTTTCTGATTCTGGCAGCTTTGTGCGGCGCTCTGGCCTGGTACATGAAGAAGCGGGAGAAGAAGCAGGCGGAGGCTGCCAAAAACGCTCCGGTCAGCTCTGCCGGCGCTCCTTCCCCGGATAAGAAGGAGCTTAGCTGGGACGATGTGGCCCCGGTGGATGTTATTGGCCTGGAGGTCGGCTACCGGCTGATCCCCATGGTGGACAAAAAGCAGGGCGGCGAACTTCTGAGCCGGGTGAAAGGCGTCAGAAAGAAGCTTTCTCAGGAGCTGGGCTTTCTGGTGCCGGCGGTGCATATCCGGGACAATCTGGATCTCTCCCCCAATGCCTACCGCATTACCATGATGGGAGTCAGTCTCGGAGAAGCTGAGGTCTATCCCGACCGGGAGCTGGCCATCAACCCCGGACAGGTGTTCGGAAATCTGAAGGGCACCCCCACCAAGGATCCTTCCTTCGGACTGGATGCCATCTGGATCAGCAAGTCCGATAATGATCAGGCTCTGGGCTACGGCTACACCGTGGTGGATTCCGCCACGGTGGTGGCCACCCACATGAGCCAGATTCTGGCCCAGAACGCCGCCTCGCTCCTGGGTCAGGAGGAGGTGCAGAATCTTCTGGACATCGTCTCCAAAACCCAGCCCAAGCTGGTGGAGAACCTGGTGCCGGGCGTGCTTAATCTGGGGAACCTGTGTCATGTGCTCCAGAATCTCCTTAATGACGGCGTGCCCATCCGGGATATGCGCACCATTCTTACCACTCTGACCGATTACGCGCCCCGGAGCCAGGATCCCGAGGTGCTTACCGCAGCCTGCCGCATCGGACTCCGCCGGCTCATTGTGCAGGATATTGTGGGATCGGCTCAGGTGATTCCGGTAATTACGCTGTCCCGGGATCTGGAAAACATTCTGCACAAGTCCCTGCAGTCCGGCGGGGCTGATGGCGCCGGCATCGAGCCGGGCCTGGCGGAAAGAATGCAGAAGTCCCTCTCTGACGCCGCAAGCCGGCAGGAGATGGAGGGCGAGCCGGCCATTCTGCTGACCTCGGGACTCCTCAGAAACACCTTGGCACGGTTTGTGAAGAACTCCATACCGGGGCTCAGAGTTTTATCCTATCAGGAAATTCCGGATGACAAGCAGATCAAGATAGTCAGCGCAGTAGGACAGTAGCAGGGGTAATACATGAATCTGAAACGGTTTTTTGCAAAGGATATGCGTTCGGCGCTTCAGGAAATCAAGGAGGAGCTTGGTTCGGAAGCCATTATCATGTCCAGCAAAAATGTCAGCGGAGGCGTGGAAATCGTGGCCGCTGTGGATGATTCCGCCCGGAATGAAACTGAAAAACCCGCCCCGGACACTAGCGGCTATGAACGGGAAATTCCGGATGACAGTGTCAATTTATCGTCTTCCTCCCTGCCGGAAAAGCGTCGTTCCGGCGGCAAAAACGTCAATAAATCGTCAGATTTAACCCAAAGACAGGAGAAATTTGCTGATTCTCTGGCGGCTCTCCTCTCTCGGCAGGAAAAGCTTAACCCGAAGCCGGCGGCTCCGGACCGGCCCCGGAGCGGGGCTGCCGGCGACAGCGCCGGCTACAGCCGCACTCCTCCCGGCAGCATCGGATCCGGCAATGCCTTCAAGGGCTATCAGCCGTCCCGGGGAGCCGGAGACGGGGCAGGCGGCAAGGATGCCGGGAGAATTCCGGAGAACAAAATTCTTTCCGATGCCGGAAAGCTCACGGATCTTTCCCGGGAGGTGGAGGCCATCAGGCATCTTCTTCAGTATCAGCTGGCCGGCCTCATGCATGAGGAGCGCAGCCGGGAGGAGCCGGTGCGGGCCATGATCGCCCGGCTTTTGGTTTCCGGCGGCTTTTCTGAAAAAACAGCCGACCGCGTCACAAACAGAATAAACGGCTCGGCTCCCCTGTCTCAGGCCTGGCGGGAGCTGGCACGGATTTTGGAGAACAACGTCCGGGTCAGCCAGGACGCCATCCTCAAAAACGGCGGAGCCGTGGCCCTTATCGGCCCCACCGGCGTGGGCAAGACCACCACCATTGCCAAGCTGGCCGCCAGGTTCGCGCTGGAATACGGCCCGGATCAGGTGGCTCTCATCAGCACGGACAATTACCGCATCGGCGCCTCCGAGCAGCTCCAGACCTACGGCCGGATCATGGGCTGCGCCGTGAAGGTGGTGGAGGATGTCACCACCCTGTCTGAGGCCCTGTATCAGCTCAGAAACCGCAGTCTGGTGCTGATTGACACCGCCGGACTGGGACAGCGGGACACCCGGCTGGAGGAGGAGCTTCTGGAGCTGGATCGCAATGCCAGAATCAGGCTGCAGCATTATCTGGTGCTGCCGGGCACAGCCCAGAGAAAAGTGCTGGACGATGCCTGCAGACGTTTCGGGCAGGTGGGAATTGACGGCCTCATTATCACCAAGCTGGATGAAAGCGTCAGCATCGGCGATGCTCTGAGCATCGGCATTGAACAGGACATTCCCATCGCCTATACCACCTCCGGGCAGCGGGTTCCCGAGGATCTGGAGGTGGGCGATTCCCGCCGGCTGGTAGCGATGCTTCTTTCCCAGATTGAGGATCTGGAACCGGAGCTGGAGCTCGGCGCCGCAGATGAAAGGGAGGCGACCTGGGCCAGGGATCTGGGGAAGGGAGCAGGCTAAGCAGGAGAGAACAGAGAATTATTATGGATCAGGCAGAAGGATTAAGAAAAATGGCAGACGGAAATTTTTCCGGGCGCGGGGTGAAGGTTATTACAGTAACAGGCGGCAAGGGCGGCGTGGGCAAATCCAGCGTTTCCCTGAACGTGGCCATTGCCATGAGCGCTCAGGGGAAGCGGGTGATGCTTCTGGATGCTGACCTGGGACTGGCGAATATCGATGTCATGCTGGGCATAAAGGTCAACCGGAATCTTTATCATGTGCTTTCCGGGGAATGCACTCTGGACGAGGTCATGGTGGAAGGCCCTCACGGTCTTAAGATTGTCCCGGCCTCTTCGGGCAAGCAGGTCATGGCGGAGCTGTCCCCGGCGCAGCATGCCGGGCTTATCCGGGCCTTCAGCGAGCTTAAAACCCCCATTGACGTGCTGATTGTGGACACGGCCGCCGGCATTTCCGACATGGTGCTGGCCTTTGCCCGGGCCGCTCAGGACGTGCTCGTGGTGGTGTGCGACGAGCCCACCTCCGTTACCGATGCCTATGCTCTCATGAAGATCCTGAACACCGAATACGGGGTTTCCCGCTTCAAGATCGTGGCCAATATGGTCAGCAGCCTGAAGCAGGGAAAGGAGCTTTTTGCCAAATTGACCAAGGTCACGGATCGCTTTTTGGATGTGGCTTTGGAGCTTGTTTCATGTGTTCCTATGGATAATAATATCAGACTGGCACTGAGAAAAAGACAGGTTATCGTTGATGCCTTTCCCAAGTCTCCCGCTGCCATGGCCTTCAAGGCTCTGGCTCTCAGGGCCGCCACCTGGCCGATTCCGTATCATCCGGAAGGGCATCTGGAATTCTTTGTGGAAAATCTGGTGAAGCGTTCGGTTGCCGGTGACGGAGAAGAAAAGCAGAGCCTCAGCATGTAAAGGAAGCTTAAATTGAATCCGACCAGGGCTTATCTCAGTCAGAAGGAGAATCGCGACAGCATGGTGCTCCGGTACGCGCCGCTGGTAAAGCGCATTGCTCTCTATCTCAAAGCCCGCCTGCCTCCCATGGTGCAGGTTGACGATCTGGTTCAGGCCGGCATGATCGGTCTTATGGAAGCGGCCAGAAATTATGAAGGACTTCAGGGGGCGTCCTTTGAAACCTATGCCTCCATTCGCATCCGCGGCGCCATGCTGGACGAGATCCGCAGCGACGACTGGGCTCCCCGGGCCGTCCACAAAAACGCCCGTTCCATTGCTTCGGTGATCAACAAGCTTTCCCACGAGCTGGGCCGCCAGCCCCGGGACAGCGAGGTAGCCGCCCGCATGCAGATCTCCATTGACGAATATCACCGCATGGTTGCGGATGAAGCCGTGAGCCATTTTATCGGCATTGATGATCTGGGGGTCAGCGAGGATGTGATTTCCGTGGAGACGGATCCGGAGAGCTCCATGGCCACCCCCTTAAGCCAGATTTCCCGGGAGCAGTTTGCCTCCCATCTGGCCGAGGCCCTCAAAAAGCTCCCGGAACGGGAGCAGCAGGTGCTTTCTCTCTACTACAACGAAGGTCTCAACCTGAAGGAAATCGGCGCGGTTATCGGGGTGGGGGAATCCCGGGTAAGCCAGATCATGGCTCAGGCCACCGTGCGGATCCGGGCCGTGCTCCGGGACTGGATTGAGGATGCCTGATACCGGATCCGGTTCCTCGCCGGCAGTTTTCCGGCTGTATTATTCAGATCGTTTTATCATCCTGCCGTTTTGTCTTTGTTCATCTTCCATGTCATGCTTTTTTCGTTCCGGACGATGCCGCGGGGCATCCGATCCTGCGGCGTCTCTTCTGGTGTCTGTTTTCATGGGATTTTCATCACAGGGAGCGGTTTTCCGGGCAATATTGCCTAAATTTGTGGGCTCTGTCCCTTAATTGAATGCAAATTGCTGTGTAGATCTCTGAAAAGCTGTCAAGACATGTGCATAATGCATTAGTTAAAAAGGGAGTAGTGTTCTTGTTGTACATCGGTTGTACGTTGCGCAGGAATCTATATGTAAGTGTACCTGGAGGCTGATTTTGGACACGAATATCAAGATTTTGATTGTTGATGATTTTTCCACAATGCGGCGAATTATCAAGAATTTGCTCCGTGATCTGGGCTTTAACAATACTCAGGAGGCTGATGACGGCAACACCGCGCTGCCCATGCTCAAAAGCGGGGACTTCCAGTTTGTGATAACCGACTGGAACATGCCCGGCATGCAGGGCATCGATCTTCTGAAGGCCATTCGCGCCGATGACAAGCTGAAGACGCTGCCGGTGCTTATGGTTACCGCAGAAGCGAAGAGAGAACAGATTATCGAGGCGGCCCAGGCCGGCATCAACGGCTACATCGTAAAGCCGTTTACCGCAGCGACTCTTAAGGAAAAGCTTGATAAGATTTTTGAACGGCTGGGCTAGTAAAACAGAGGCAGGGCGCGTATGACAGTATACAGCAGCGAAGGTCATGAAAGAGGCCCTCTGATTACCAGGGCAGAGGCGCAGCTTCTTCTGGAATATCTTGAGGACGGGTACCAGGAAGAAGCGGATGCCATGATAGTGGGCATCGTAAACCGCAATCAGGCAGACCTGTTTTCCGAAGTCGGAAAAATGGCCCGCACGCTTCATGACGAGCTTAACAGCTTTACTGTGGATCCCCGGCTCCGGGATATTGCCGAAACAGAGATTCCCGATGCCACCGAAAGACTGCGGTATATTATCAAAATGACTGATAGCGCGGCGAACCGCACCATGGACGCCGTGGATCAGTGCAAGCCTCTGGCCGGCAAGCTGGATTCCTCCATCAACTCCATTATGCCCATGTGGGAGAAGCTGATGCGCAAGGATATCGACAAATCCACCTTTGTGCGGCTCTGCCACGAGAGCTATTCCCTGCTGCAGGGGGCGCAGCGGGATGCTGATACCCTGAATAATCAGCTTACTGAAATTTTAATGGCGCAGGATTTTCAGGATCTGACGGGGCAGATGATTAACCGCATTATCAAGCTGGTAGGAGAGGTTGAGGGCAGCCTGCTTTCCCTTTTGAAGAACTATGCCGGCGGGAAAAGCATTGCCCAAAGCCGCGTCAGGGCGGTTTCCCGATCGGCGGCAGAGGGGCCCATACCTAATCCTGAAGGGCGGGAGGACTGCGCCAAAAATCAGGATGACGTTGACGATTTGCTGGCCAGTCTCGGCTTTTAGCTCACGCCGCGGACTTTTTAAATGCATTAATGCTCATGAATTAGATTAGGTGAAGTTAGATGGCTTTAGAAGGTGTTGATCAGGAAATTCTCCAGGACTTTCTGGTGGAAGCTGGTGAGCTTATTGAAAATCTTTCCGAGCAGCTGGTGGCTCTGGAAAAGAATCCGGATGATTCCGAGCTTCTGAATGCGATATTCCGCGCCTTTCACACCGTGAAGGGCGGCGCGGGGTTTCTGAATCTTACCCCGCTGGTGGAAGCCTGTCACGGCGCCGAAAATGTTTTTGACTGCCTCCGGAAAAAGACCGTGCCGGTGACATCTGATCTTATGGATGTGATTTTTCAGGCCTATGACACCATCAATGAAATGTTTCATCAGGTGCAGAACGGCGAAATGCCCGAGGCGGCTCCGGCCTCTCTTCTGAACAGCCTGAAGGCCCTGTGCGTTCCCGGCGGGGCTCCCCGTCCGGCTCCCGCAGCGCCTCCTCCGCCCCCGCCGCCTCCTCCTCCTCCGCCCCCGGTGTCTCCGCCTCCCTCAGATGGCATTGACACCATCAGCGATGATGAGTTTGAGGCTCTTCTGGACTCGCTCCACGGCAAGGGTGTTGCTCCCGGCTCCGCCGGCGACAAGAATGCCGCTCCGGCCGCCGCTTCCGGGATGGATATCGAAAGCGAATTTGACGCCATTCTGGCCGGCGCCGAAGCAAAGCCGGTGCCGCTCCCGGGCTTTGCTCCCCCCGCTGCGCCCGAGCCGGCTCCTGCTCCGGCGCCCGCCGCAAAACCGGCTCCGGCTCCGGCTCCGAAGCCGGCCCCGGCGGCGGATATTTTCTCCAGCCCCGGAGACACCATGACGGACGACGATTTCGAGGCCCTGCTGGATTCCCTCCATGGCAAGGGCGTGGCTCCCGGCACCGCCAATGACAAGGCGATTCAGGCCGCAGCCGCCGAACCCAAGCCGGCCGCGCCGTCAGATTCGGCTGCCAAGGCCGCTCCGGCTTCCTCCGATGCTCCGCCCCCGCCGGCGGATGCCCCGGATCATCATGCGGATAAGCCGAGCGCCGCTGCCGCTAACAGCGCCAAGGTTACCGTTGACGACACTGTCCGGGTGGAAACCAAGATTCTGGACAATCTCATGAACATGGTGGGCGAGCTGGTGCTGGTGAGAAACCGTCTTCTCAGCATCGGAAACTCCATGCAGTCCAACGAGGAGCTCAACAAGACCATCTCCAATCTGGACGTGGTGACTGCCGACCTTCAGGGCGCGGTGATGAAGACCCGCATGCAGCCCATTAAGAAGGTCTTCGGCCGCTTCCCGCAGCTTATCCGCAAGCTGGCCCGCAATCTGGGCAAGAAGATCGAGCTCGTGATGGAGGGCGAGGAAACCGACCTTGACAAGACTCTGGTAGACGCTCTGGCGGATCCCATGATTCACCTGGTCAGAAATTCCTGCGACCACGGCATCGAGATGCCCGATGCCCGGATGAGAGCCGGCAAGCCGGAGCAGGGCACCATTACCCTGAGCGCCTCTCAGGAGGGGGATCACATTCTCCTCAAGATCATCGACGACGGCGCCGGCATGGATCCCGAAAAGCTGAAATCCGTGGCCATAAAGCGGGGGGTTCTGGACAAGGAAACCGCCGATCGCATGACCGATGCCGAGGCCTTCAACCTGATCTTCAAGCCGGGCTTTTCCACCAAGGAAAAGATTTCGGATATTTCAGGCCGCGGCGTGGGCATGGACGTGGTGAAGACCAATATCTCCAAGCTCAACGGTTCTCTGCGCATCGATTCCCATCTGGGGAAGGGCACCATAATCGAAATCAAGGTGCCGCTGACTCTGGCTATTCTCCCGACCCTGATGGTGAAGGTGGGAGCCCAGAGCTTTGCGCTGCCTTTGACCTCGGTTAACGAAATCTTCCATCTCAAGCTGGACGGCATCAAGAAGGTGGACGGTCAGGATACCATTGTGATCCGCGAAAAGGCCATCCCCCTCTTTTATCTTCAGGACTGGCTTATCAGAAGACGGGACAAGACCCCTGTCGTTCATCCGGAATGGGGGCATGTGGTGCTGGTGCAGCAGGGCAACGGCAATCAGGTGGCCTTTGTGGTGGATGAGCTTGTCGGTCAGGAAGAAGTGGTGATAAAGCCTCTGGATGAGCTTCTCCATGGCACCCCCGGCATGGCCGGCGCCACCATCACCTCTGACGGCGGCATTGCGCTGATCCTGGATATTCCCAGCCTGCTCCGGGGCTATGCCCGCAAGGAAGCAGTCCGTCCGGCAGCAAGAAAGCCGGCGGCCAAGGCGGCTCCCGCAAGCGCAGCGCCTCCCGCCGTCTGATGATTGTTAATGACTCCGGCGAGTGACATTTCCGGAGTTTTTTTAATTATTGATTTTCCGCTCCGGAAACGAGGCTGGTTAACGACGAGACTGGTTAACGAGGTTTCTCAAATGTCTGTGAAAGTGCTGATAGTTGATGATTCCACCTTTTACCGCAAGCGTCTCCGGGAGATGTTTGACACGGATCCCGGCATCCAGGTGATTGGAGAGGCCCATAACGGCCAAGCGGCGGTGGATCTCACCCGCTCTCTGAGACCGGACGTGATTACCATGGATGTGGAAATGCCGGTGATGGGCGGCATTGAGGCCGTGAAGAAGATTATGGAGGTCTGCCCCACCCCGGTTCTGATGTTTTCCTCGCTGACGGAGGAGGGGGCCCGGGAGACCTTCGAGGCGCTTTCCTACGGGGCGGCGGATTTTCTGCCCAAGGACTTTTCCGGCATCGCCAGAAGAAAGGCCCAGGTGGTGGAGGAGATCTGCTCCAAGGTAAAGGCCCTGGGCACTTCCTCCATGTATCGCCGGGGCGCTGCCATGGCTCTTTCCCGGGCTGCGGCATCCGGGAGTTCCGTCCGTCCGGCGCGTCAAGCCCCGGCGGCAGAACCAGAGCGAAGCTCCTTCCGGAGGGGGCCGGCGGCCCCGGCGCCGCAGCCTCAGACCGCGCGTCCTGCATCCCGTCCGGCTGATTCTGTTGTGCGCCCGGCTGATTCTGTTATGCGCCCGGCAGGGCCCCTTTCCGCTCCGGCCGCGCCGGTTAACCGGGGCCGGCAGGCCGCAGAGAACATGAGCAGAGTGGAATCCCGGCTGGAGGCTCTCATTAACCGCAAAAAGGCGGAGCTTAATGCCCTGAATAACCTCAGGATCAGCCAGGAAACCCGGAATGCCCACCTGCAGCATATTAAGAGCTTTGCCCCCGAGGGCAGCACCGATTATCAGATTCTGGCCATCGGGAGCTCCACCGGCGGTCCTAATGCGCTGCAGGCCATTATTACCGCTCTTCCCGGCACCATCCCCTTTCCGGTGGTGATAGCGCAGCATATGACGGGACTTTTTACCCGTTCCTTTGCCGAGCGGCTTAACAATCTGGCGGAGGTTACGGTCAAGGAGGCGGAGAACGGGGAGCAGCTGAAGCCGGGGTGCGTTTACATCGCCCCGGGAGGACAGCAGATCACCATTACTGCCCGCTCGCCCCGGAATTTTCGGATCTCGGTGATTGAAAGCCCTCCGGAGGTTTATTACCGGCCTTCGGTGGATATTCTCATGGGATCCCTTTCCCGGTGCAGCAATATCAAGGTGCTGGCCATAATTCTCACCGGCATGGGACAGGACGGCAAAATGGGCTGCAAGCTCCTCCGGGAAAAGGGCTCCGAGATCTGGGCCCAGGACGAGCTCACCTCGGTGATTTACGGCATGCCCCGGGCCGTGGCGGGGATGGCGTCCCGGATCCTCCCGTTGCAGGATATTGCGGGAGAGATCATAAAGACCATCAGACGGTAGCCCGGCCGGGATTAAATTAAGTGACGGGGCCGGTTAGCGACACCGTCAGAGGGGCGGCATAATTGACAGGATTTGAATGTGCGTATTTGTCATGGGTGCCATGCCAGCGCATCTGATTAACGACAGCTTTGCAGGTTTTACATGAATATTTTAGGCTTTTTTGTCGGGGTAGGCTTTATTCTCGGCGGCATGATGATCGAGGGCTCTCATCCTACCGCGCTTCTGGATCTTCCGGCGTTCATGATCGTTATCGGAGCTGCTTTCGGAGCGGGCATGGTGCAGTTTCCCATCGGTACGGTAATCGGGGCTCTGGTCAGACTTAAGTGGCTCATTGCGCCGCCCCGGAATGATTTTATCGGCCAGTCCTCTCTTCTGGAATCCATGCTCCAGACCGCAAGGCAGCAGGGGCTTCTGGCTCTGGAGAACACTCTGGGCAATATTAACGACTCCTTTACCAGAAATGGCATTCAGATGATTGTGGACGGCGTGGACAAGGATCAGCTGGTGGCTCTCATGGAAATGGAAATGGAGCATGAGGAGTACCAGGAGGAGCAGTATATCAAGGTGCTGGAGGGCATCGGCGGCTACGCTCCCTGCATGGGCATCATCGGCGCGGTGCTGGGTCTTATTCATGCCATGGGACTTCTGGATCAGCCGGAGCTTCTGGGCCCCTCCATTGCCGTGGCCTTTGTGGCCACCATTTACGGCCTCGTGGCGGCCAATCTGCTCTTTCTGCCGGCCGGAAACCGCTTTAAGGCGATCCTCCATGACCGGATGGCCTTCAAGGCCATGACCCTGGACGGGCTGGTGTCCATTTCCAACGGGGAAAACACCATGCAGCTTAAGAGAAAGCTTTCTGTTTACACCGGTCAGGAGGTCTAGCTCTCATGGCCCGCAAAAAGAAGGCAGCCGCCCCTGAAAATGCCGAACGCTGGATGGTATCCTACGCCGACTTTATGACCCTCCTTTTTGCCGTGTTCGTGGTGCTGTACGGCTTTGCCATGTCCGCCCGGAATGACTTTTCTGCCATGGTGCAGGGCCTTATGGACAGCTTCACCCAGGTGGGGTTTGTGAATGACCGGGCCGAGACTCCCGGACAGGCGGAAATTGTCATTACCCAGCTGATGAGCGAAAACCCCGCTGATGCCAGCGTCTCCCTCACCACTCCGGATATCAAGCCCATTCATGCCGACAATCCCGGCGGCGGTGGCATGATCGAGTTCGGCGTTTCCGAGGAATCCCCGGTGAGGAAGGAAAGCAACAGAGAGGATAACAACGGCAGCGGCGCCGAGAGCAGCGATGCCATTACCAGCAACTCCGGAGAAAACATTATGGGAGCCCCGCTGGATTCCGTCCGGGAGGATATTTCCAACGCCCTGGAGGAGCTGGAAAGCGAAGGCCTGGTCATCGTGTCCCAGAATCAGAACTGGCTCACCATTGATCTCAATGACGCTCTGGTTTTTGCGCCGGAAAGCGCCTCTATTCTCAACCGGGCCCGTCCGGTGCTTGAAAAGATTTCCGATATCCTTAAGAATATCACTAATTATGTCCGGGTTCGCGGTTATACTGACAACTCTTTGGTGAAGAACGAGGTTTACCGTTCCAACTGGGAGCTCTCCGCAGCGAGATCCATCAGCGTTATCGAGGATATGGCCGCAAACGGCATTGATCCCCACAGACTGGGCGTGGAGGCCTACGGTCAGTTTGCTCCCTTTGTCTCCAATGCCACGGAAAGAGGCCGGGCCCGGAACCGCTGCGTTACGGTGGCGATTTCCAAGTACGCTATGAGGCCGGCGAAGCTGGAGGTGCTGCCCGACCTGATTGATACTACTCCCGGCGCCCGGGAGCAGCTGGCGCCCAAGGATCTGGAAAATCTGGAAATTATCAGAATGCCGGACGGCCGCATAAAGGTGTTCTCCCGGCAGGAAGCCGGGAATGCCGCCGGAAACTCCGGGAAGGAGAGCGGCGCCGGCAAGACCGGGGCAGACGGATCTGCCGCCGCGGGGCCGGAAGCTGGTAAATAAAGAGGAATAACTGATGATTGTATGGACTGTGGCAAATCAGAAGGGCGGCGTGGGCAAAACCACCACCGTGATTACTCTGGCCGGGATTCTGGCCCGGAGGGGCAAGAAGGTGCTGGTGCTGGATACCGACCCGCACTCCTCCCTGACGAGCTGCTTCGGCTTTGATTCCGATGATCTGGAGCATACCCTGTTTGATTTGTTTCTGAGTGACAGCATTACAAAGGATCTGGTGAAATCCATTATCATCGATACCTCGGTGAGCAATATCAAGCTCATGGCGGGGTCTCTGGCCCTGGCCACCCTGGATCAGACCCTGGGACAGCGGCAGAGCCAGGCGGGCCTGATTCTGAAAAAGTCTCTCGCGGCTATAAATGATGAATTCGACTGCGCCATTGTGGACTGTCCGCCGGTTTTGGGAGTAATGATGGTGAACGCTCTGGCGGCCAGTTCCAGCATTATTGTGCCCACCCAGACGGAATTTCTGGCGCTTAAGGGGCTGGAGCGGATGATGAAGACCTTTGAGATCCTCCGGGGCACCAAGGCCAAACCCCTCCGCTATCTTATTGTGCCTACCATGTTTGACCGGCGCACCCGGGCTTCGAATCAGACCCTGGAATCCATTAAGGAAGCGTACGGAGACGTGGTCTGGCGGGACGTCATTCCCATTGACACCAGATTCCGGGACTGCAGCGAGCTTCATGTGCCGGCTCCCATTAAGTTCCCCTATTCCAAGGGCTGTCTGGCGTATGAGAAGCTCCTTAATGATCTCTTGAAAGTTGAAGGACAGACAAAATGAGCAAATCCTTGCAGTATGCGGCCATGGTGAATTACTTTAATTCCCTGCTGGCCGAGGATGAACCCCTGTCCGAAGATCCGGGCCTCCTGCCGGCGGCCGAGCCGGAAAAGGCGGCTTCGCTGCCTTTTAAGGAACCGGAGACCAGAACTTCCCTGCAGACTCTGCTGGACCAGGTGCCGGCCACCGCGGAAGCTGCCGCGGTTCCCGAGGTTAAGGAAGCCGTGAAGACGGAAACGGTTACCGAGACTCAGGTTAAGACGGAGACCAGAACGGAGGTCAAAGTTCAGGAGGCTGCTCCGGAAGTTCAGGTTAAGGTTCAGGAGCCGGTTACCGCAGCTGTTACGGAAGTTCGCGGGGAGGTTAAGGCGGAGACTCCCGCTCCTGCCCCGTGGCGGAACATGGATCTCGGGAAGGAATTCTCGGCCCTGTTCTTCAAGGTGGCGGGAGTGATGCTGGCGGTGCCGCTGAAGTTCCTGGGGGGCATTTATCAGACGGAAAAGATCACCCAGATCTTCGGGAAGCCGGAATGGTTTACCGGACTTACCAACATCCGCAAAAGAAAGGTAGCGGTGGTGGATACCGCAAAATGGATGATGCCGGGGAAGGAAATTGTGGCTCATGAATATAAATATGCCATCCTTCTGGGGGCTTCGGACTGGGCCGTGCAGTGCGATGAGCTTATCGGCACCAGAAACCTGACTCATGACGGCATCAAGTGGCGGGAGAATGCGGGGCAGCGGCCGTGGCTTTCGGGGATTGTGAAAAACGAGATGTGCGCTCTTTTGCACCCGGAGGAGCTTATTAAGATGCTGGAATCCGGAGACAATGTTAAGGATCTTCTGGACGGATCCGGCAGGATCAAGCAGTAAGGCGTCCGGCAGGCTGAGAAGCGGCGCTGCGGCATGCGGGACAGCGAATGCCCGAGGAGAGGGCGTATGAAGGCGAGATGAGGGCAGGAGATATAAGGCAGCCCTGAAACTACGGGTTTCCGCACGGAATCGGCCGCCCTTGCCATTGTATAATTTGTAAAGCCCGGGAGCATTTTCCGGATTTCAGGATGTGGAGGAACAGTCATGGCAGCAGAACAGGATAACAGTCAGGTTAAGGCTAAAAACGGCGAACTGACCAGATGGGTGACATTTCATCTCGATAAAGAGGTGTACGGCATCAATGTAATGCAGGTGCAGGAGGTGCTGCGTTATTCCGAGATCGCTCCGGTGCCCGGTTCTCCGGATTATGTGCTGGGCATTATCAATCTTCGGGGCAATGTGGTTACCGTCATTGATACCAGAATGCGCTTCGGCATTGAACCCATGGAGGTCACCGACAGTTCCCGCATTGTGATTATCGAAGCCGGCGGACAAGTGGTGGGCATTCTGGTGGACAGCGTGGCCGAGGTGGTGGATCTCAGCGTGGATGACATTGATCCGGCTCCCAATATCGGCACCGAGGAAAGCGCTCAGTTTATCAAGGGCGTGGCCAACCTGGGACAGGAGCTTCTGATTATCATCGACCTCAATAAGCTGCTCACCGCTGACGAATGGGATGAAATCAGCCGTATCTGAGCCGGGAAGGTTCCGGGTCTCAGGGCTCCGGAGCCCCTGAAGGACGGCGGATGATTTCTGAAGGTCTGAGCTAACTGCGACTCCGATGCCCTGGGAGAGAGCATTGGAGTTTTGTTTTTTTACTGGAATGCGGAATGGAAATATAACAGCCATGAGCACTGAAGAACTGACGGTTATCTTGTTTGCGCTGACGTTTACGGCCATCGGGGCCGCTCTGGGGGCTCTTGTCTGTGCCCTCCTGGCTCTCCGCCGGATAAACCGGCTGAAGAAGGATGTTTCCACGGCCTTTAATGCTCTCGCCCAGAAGCAGAACAGTTCCCGCAAGGAGCTTAACGAGCTTCTTACCGGCAATATCGGCATTATCAAGAAGTTTCAGGATTTTCAGGAATCGGTGGAGCGGCTGTCAGACAAGCAGGCGGATCTGGAGCTTAAGGAGCCTGAGGGCCGCATGTACTCCCGGGCCAAGAAAATGATCCAGCTGGGCGCCGGTCTGGAGGAGGTGGTGCGGGAGTGCGAGATCCCGCTTCCGGAGGCGGAGCTGCTGTTCCGGGTGCTGGGAAAGTCTCCCGAGGGGGACGGCCAGGAGCTTTCTCATTCCGAGGATCTGAAATCCCGGGAGGCCCGCAATATGGAAAGCGCGGTTAAGCAGGGTTCCCCCCGGAATTATGAGCGGCCCCGCGCTCCGGCGGAGGGGACTCCGGGCGGCAAAAGTTCCGGCAATCAGGCCACGGGCATGCAGGAAGCCTTTAAGGACAGAGTCCGGGATGAGGAACCGAGAATCCCCGCCGAGGCCCGGGAGATGATGGAGAAGTTCAAAAACCGGGGCGGACAGAAATGAGGTAAAAACGAAAAAAACAGCAAACGCCGCAGCTAAAAAATCAAACTCCCCGGGCCTTTTTTATTTCCTTTCCTTCTTTTCCTCCTGTTCCTCTCCGGGGCTTCCGGGGATAATCATCAGGCCTCGTCGGGAATGGCGGTGGCCGGGTAGCAGCCCAGAATCTTCACCTCTCCGGTAACCTCCTTAAGCTTATGGAGGGCCTCCTGCATCAAGGCGCTTTCCGTGCTGGCGATGACGTCGGCGTAAAAGGTTTCCGCCCAGATGAGTCCTTCGCGGTTTTCGATGCGGGGGCGGGATTCCAGCTTCACTATATTAATGTTTCTGCTGCTGAATACCTCCAGCACCTTTATCAGG
>JAEEGL015620114.1_pt1 | contig 20242 bp, 7 predicted proteins | sample 9134231 | NCBI WGS metagenome assembly JAEEGL01 (sample SAMN16246548, study PRJNA631951) | gut metagenome | biome: gut microbiome; feature: rumen; material: fiber-attached | host: Bos | place: Iran: Karaj | collected 2018-10 | reverse complement strand
GTCCTCACGGAACTTCGTCTCACGAGTTTTGCCCATAGCGGCAGCCACACGAGTCAGGTTCTCGATGATGTACAAGGCACCATCGTTGTTCATGGTTGCTGTGACATCCCATGCCAGTTCGCGGTTGCCGAAGAAGAGTCCTGCATCCTCGCTCTCGCAGAAGGAGTCGCGCAGTTTTTGCATAAACTCATCGCTGACGAGTTGTTCCTTTTCCTTGCCGAACTCGCTGAAACCGTCGTAGAGCTTCGAGCCTTTGGTACCGGAGTACTTGTAGTCGCGGAGGAGATAGCTATTTTGGAAATACCGTCCGGGAGCTGTCCAGTTCTTGACCCATTCCACGCTGTCGGCATTGAAGCATTCTTTATAGAGCACCTTTTTAAAGCGGGCCTGCCAGCGGCCGTCAATGGCGATTCGTTCGTTGGCCTTGGGGTTCTGATCTTCCGCCATATCGGCGTTGAACTTGGTAGCCACATAGAATAGGGGAGAGATGCCGCCCGTCAGTTGCAGGGTGCGGGCGCGATCCTCGGGAGTCTGACCTACGTACTGGTTCACCCATTCGTTGAGGGTGATATAAAGGTTAGAGACGTCGTTCTGCATGTAGTCGTGGCAGTAGAGAAGGATATTTACTGCTTTGGACTCGGAATATTTGTTAAAGAGGTACGAAACCTTACCACGCAGAAGGACCGTTGTCAGAATCTTAGGCTGTTGCAAGGTCTCGCTTTGTTCCTTCTTACGGGAACGGGCTCCTGGAAAGTCCAGCAGGTCGGTGTGCTTGAGCAGGTCGAGTTTCACAGGACCCTGAGTGAGTTGTGAACGAACGTTCGGGTCGGTGATATGGCTCATATCGTAGCTGGCAGTGCTCTCAAGAAATTCCTCTCCAATACGATAGACGACCTCCGCACAGACGGCAGAGAGTTCGCTTTTCTGGATGGTGATTTTTTGGTAGGAGCCGTCAGCCAGCCGCAGGTGGGCATTGGTGGTGATGTGGTTGTCCGGGTCGCAGAGGCCGTCGAGACACTGCACACTCATGATGGTGTTCTCGTTCTCACCCTCATGGAGCACAGCATCTACATCCAGATAGATATCACCATGGAAACTCAGGCGTGAGAGGATATTGATGAGGCGCTTATAGAGCTGGGTGAGGTTGGGCTCGCTGTGCCACAGGTAAGAGAAGACGTCCACATAGTCGTCCACAGGAATGCGGTTGATGACCAGTGCCAGACGTGTGAAGAAGTCCGAATGGTTGAATTCCTGGGCGTTGTTGATGTACTTGTTGAAATAGAATTTCATTTCCAACAGGTCATCGGCCATTATCGGGGTGATGGACAGCGGGCTGCAATTCTTGTATTTCTCATACAACGCCTCGGCCCGCTCGTTGATTTCCGCACGGCCGTCGGTGGTGTAGTTCTGTACGTCGTTGAAGTATCCGTCACAGAGTATCAACGTCATGTCTGTCACGGAGAGGCTCTTCATGAGGATGGGATATTGTTCGCTATAGCGTTCCGGAAGACGGCTGAACGACGAGAAACGGGTCACGACACCCGTCGCCTCGGTATCTTTCGTGATGGGGTTCATCTCGTCGATGAAGTTATAGCGCCGGCCGTCAGCAACCACCTCGAAGGGCTTGATCGTCTTACGGCAATCCGACAGTGTCACTTCCTGCTGGAGCATATTGCTCATGAGGTACGACTTGCCGACCTGGCTCTTGCCATAAGCTGCGATAGCGGGATTGTCCTCGGCGGCCTTGGCTATCTTGCGCAGTTTGCGCCGTTCCTCTACCAACTGGAGGAAACGTTGCTCATAGACGTCGGGACGATGAGCCTTCACCCAACGCAAGCTTTTATTGATATTTTCAATCTGTCTGAGCGTATCTGATGCCATAATCATATTATATTAAGGTGTGAAGTACTCTGGGTTTCAGTTCTCTTGGCGTTCCAGTTTGAAGGCACCCTTGTCCAGCCAATGTTCTCCGTCGCTGGCCAGGGTCTGGAAGCGAAGGTCCACCTGTGAGGTGGGAATGGTGTCGCCTTCCATATCGGTGACATCTTCCAGGGTGATGACTTCGCGGTCTTCGTAGTAGTTGCGCTGGAGCATGATGTTGAGCTGTGCGGAACGGCTGTTATTGTAGATGGCATACAACGGACGGGCCTGATACTTAGGCGCATTGAATTGCTTGCAGCCGATGTAGCAGGGGAATACCGAGATGCCTTTCAGCGTCGCCGTGCTGTTCTCTGGGGTCAGGAATGGCAAAGCCACTTCCTGCAAACCTTCATCGTAAAGACCGATATAGCGGGCGGTGGACTTCATCGTCTTTGCCAGGTTGGAGAAGTCGAGTACCAAGCCATTGAAACCGGTCGTGCTGGCGAGGTATCCCACCTCGGCGCCTACGGCCACCACGGCCTTTTGGCTTTCCTGGAAGTAACCTTCTTCTGTGGCCAGCGGGAACCAGCGGCCTACATGGAACTGATTCAGGCGCACCAGACGGTGGGGAGAGATGGGAATATACTTCAGGAACAGCTCCGTCAGCGGCTCGAGGTTCGTAGGACGGCCCGAGAGCACCAGGATGTCGCAGTGCAAGGCATACATCACTACGGACAGAGCCTTGATGAGCTCTTCCATCGTGTCGCGTACGATCTTAGCCACGGCCTCCGGCTCATAACGCCAGCTGAGTTCCTCGAAGCGGAAGCCGAAATGATAGGCGAAGTGGTCGAGGAGGTATGAGGCGGGCTTTTCCTGTGGGAAGAGATCGTCAAAGGTGTAGAGCTTTGTGGGACGTCCCTGCTTCAACAGTTCCAGGAAGAACTGCGACATGGGATGGCTGACCTGTGTGCAGAAGTCCAAACGGCAACGGCGGTCCTTCTCGCTCTGGTTGGCTGAATTTGCAGCAAAGAAATGATGCATCAGCTCATAAGTGAGGTGGTTGCGCAGACGACAGGCATCTTCTTCGTTGAGGGCGTTGCGGATATCTTCCACCGTCTCACGATAGATTTTCGTGTCGGCAATACGGGGAATCTGCAGCAATTCATCGGGTGTCATCTGCTGAATGCGGTAGGATACGGCGCTGCCGATACTGCCCAGGTTGGGCTGCTCCTGTCGGGGACCTTCGAGGATGATGTCGCGAATGACGTTGTGAAGGATGTCGTCGCCGGCCGTATAGAAGCTGTCATAATAAAGCGGTACGGGCGTGAGGCGGCCCTGGCCTTTCTGGCCATAAGCCGTCACCATGACGTCTGTCGTTCCGGCACCGATGTCTATGGTGCCGATAGTGAGGGAGTTACCCTCGAAGCCCATGTCCTCTATTTCCTTCCGGCGATGACCGTTCAGCTCGAAGAACTGATCCACATGACCGCTATAGCGTTCGGCCAGTTCGGCATAGAGATAAACCAACTGGCTGGCAAAGGCTTCATCATAAAGCCAGCCGCGGCGCTGTTGCTCCTCGATATCATCGGTGTGCTTTAACAGCGATGGATCGGGGGTAATGGTCATCTCCGGGAGGTCGGGGGTCAGCTTATGTAACAACTCCGAGGCGGACTTCGCTGCCTGTCGCAGCACACGCTGCTCTTCCAGCGGCATGGCGGTGGGGCAGGTGATGATGATATTGCGCAGGTAACGGCGACAGTCTATCTGGCCGTGCATATCGCGGAACTTGCTGGAATTGATATACGCTAATGCCTGCTGCAACATCTCAATCATGACGAAGTTCATCAGCGAGCGGCGGCTGTAGTGGCATTGGGTGTCGGTCTGTCCAAGCGAGAAGAGGTCCAATTCCTTCGGCTCCGGAAGGAAAGTGCCGTCGTCATCGAAGTGATCTGTGAAACCTTCGATGAAGATCTGAGAGTTCACCCTCACGTTGGTGGGGTCGCCGTCAACGACCATCAGCTCCCAGCGGTTCTCGTACGGACGTCCGTCCCAGAGATACCGTTTCGGAGAAGAATAGTTCGTCGTGCGCTCGCTCTCACCATGGCCCTCTAAGGAACGGTAGATCAGATGCTTGGCTTCTTCTCCTACACGAACCAGGGACGGCCATTGGAACAGGTTCTTGTCTTGCGTCAGGTCGCCTCCAAAGTCGGCACGACGGAAGACGACGCGCATATCGAAAGCGTTGTCATACGAACGCCAGGGTTCCGTCAGGTCACGCAGGCGTAGCATGCGGGCCTTTCTGAAATCACCGTTTTCAAAGAGAACGGCACAAGTGCGGCTGTTGCCGATATCCACAGACATATCTACGGGTATCTGTTTGTCGCGCTTGTGGTACAACGTGATTTCCGGCGCAGCTCCAGACAGTCTGATATAATTAATAAGGTAGACGTAGTAGGCAAGGAACTTGTATTTATGGGGGATATCGGCGCGCAAGTCCAGGCCGAGCAGCGATACCAGATAATCTCCCACGGGAGCATCGTTCTGTCCGTCGGGAATATTCAGGAAATCTCCGAACAGCAGGTCAGCGCGGTTGCAGAGACTATACTTCTTACTCTCGCCGCTGCCACCCAGGAACGCCGGACGAAGCAGGCCTTCCACCGCGTCTTCGGCCAGACGGGTGTCAAAGGCCCATGTCAGTCTGAAGGGTTGTAGACCATTCTTCTGCCTTTCTCCTACGGCATCGATGCGCACGCGGCACCAGCCGTTGGGGTAGCCAGTGCTCTGTCCGCTGACTTCCACCTCATACATCGGCATTGGTAACCATTTACCTTGCAACAGTTCAAAGGCGGTGTGCACTTCTGTCCCCTGCTTGATGCGGAGCGAAGATAATGAGTTGACACTCATCAGCTCTGGGGCGTCGGCAGGATAACTCTCGATGACGGCCAGCACCACGTCTTTCTTCAATTTCGGAACGCCGCACTCATCGAGTACGATCGAACCGTTGGGCGCAAGTTCCTGCAAGTCGTTGGTCTTGACGTAGTTGGTGGGGACGTAGGAGCCGTCTTTTTGGCTACAGACATCCACGCGGATTCTGCAGTCATTGAGGAAGTCAATGGATTCCAGGAAGGTGTACTTCAGTGTCTTGCCGCCTTCCAGCACCAGGGGCTCCTCGGGATTGATCTCAATCTGGCTGGTCTTGAAGTGCAGACCAGTGTTAGCAATTAGGCTGTTTGCTGTATGTTTGTCCATACGTAGTATTGAAATTTAGTTGTTGCTCGTTGCTTTTTACCGCCTTTTTAGGAAAAAGAGGGTTATATTCGGTGCAAAGTTAAGAAGTTTTTTTGAACCGACGCAAACTTTTTGTAACTTTTTATGAAAGCACCTTAATTTTTTGGTAAAATGTGTCTTAAATGACCTTCTCTGCTATGCGTAACTAACGATGTAGAGTTCCGGTGATGTGTTCTGATGAGCTCTTTCCTGTTTTTTTGTACTTTTCACGGACAACAACTCGCGTTCGCCATAACACCGCCATTTCACATGGCTGATAATAAGCGTTATAGCGAGGAGATGAGGATTTGATTTAGGATGTCTGTCATCGACTCCAGACGCTGTTCCAGGTAGTTGGCAATCAGCGAGGTCATGGCTTTTGGCGAACCGCTCTTGGCGTAGTCGTCGAAGGCGTCGTAGTAGCGATGACGATCGGCGAAAGTCACGTTGATGGGAGGGAAGCCGGCTTGTAACAACTGTAGATTCATCAGCAGGCGGCCGGTACGGCCGTTGCCGTCGGTAAACGGATGGATGCCCTCAAAGCGCAGGTGGAACAAAGCCACTTTCTCCACGATGTGGAGCTGTCGGTACAGTGTTCCCATATCTGCCAGCAAGGCACTCATCATGGGCTCAATCTGGGCAGGCAGGGCGGGTGTTGTCAAGGCTCCTTCGATGTTAACAGGCACGTTACGCCAGCGCCCGCGGTCCTCCTTACGGTCGGCAAGCACCAGTGAGTGGATGGCACAGATTTCGTGGTTGGTGAGTTCTCGCTGCTCGCGGGCCAACTGTTCAATGTATTCGTATGCCTCCTTGTATCCCACTACCTCCAGATGGTCTTTCAGCGGCTTGCGGTCGATGGTGATGCCTTGCAGTACCAGCTGTGTCTCCTGCAAGGTGAGTGTATTTCCCTCTATGGCGTTGCTGTCGTAGGTGTGCTCTAAGATAAACTCTTGCCGTAGTGCCTCTGTCTCTGCGGGAGAGAGGGGATGGTAGTTGCTGAGTTCCTTCTTCAGCTGGTCGATATGTTCCAACTGTTCCGACAGGCTGGCGACAGGAGCGCGGTGACTGCGCCCGTCAGACGGTCGCAGCGCCTCGGCAGGTATCATGTACAGATTCCCTTTCCGGATGACCCCGCCAATGCGTCCCTCAGCACAGAGGATTCTCACCCGTCGTGCGCTGATGCCCCATCGGGCTGCCGCTTCGCTAACCTTTATATATTCCATATTGTTCCTATTTTTGGCTATGCAGGAAAATCTGTCGTCCTATTGTTCCTATTTTCGTATGCCGGAAACAAAAATGAGGCAAATGACGTGTAAAAGGCTTTATTTCAGGTAGTTTTTGCTACGTTCCGTAGGAGTCAGTTGTCGGTTTTTGAACCGTTTGCGGTTCTGGTCTATCAGTTTCTGAAGGGGTGGGAAGTCCCAGATGCGGACGGTGTTGTCATGGGACGAGGACGCGATTTGGGTCCCCTCCGGGTTAAATACAGCTGCCCCCACGGGAGCAGCATGTCCGCTGAATGTCTGTATGACGGTTCCGCTTTCAACGTCCCATACGCATACCGTGTTGTCGTCCGATGCCGAAACGATGTAGTGTCCGTCAGGACTGAAGAGGGCAGACCTGACAGGGGCGTTATGTCCTCTCAGAATCTGTGTGGTCTGATAGGTGTGGGCATCCCAGATACGAATCGTATGATCCTGTGATGCGGAAACGATATGTTGGCCGTCGGGACAGAAATAAGCCGTATTCACCTTATTCTTATGTCCTCGTAAGATGCGCACCAGACTGCCCGTGGCTGAGTTCCATATTCTGACCGTTGAGTCTTCTGATGCCGAAGCGATGAGGCTTCCATTTGGACTAAAAGCCGCCGTGTTGACGACATCGGTGTGCCCGGTCAACTTGAGCAGAGGCTTATAGGAATTGGCATCCCATACACGTATGGAATGGTCATTGGAGGCCGAAAGCATGTATCTGCCGTTGGGACTATAACACACAGAGTTCACGTTGCCCGAATGTCCGGTCAACGTCTGTAGTTCTCTGGCTGTCGCCACATCCCAAACCCGGAGGGTGTGGTCATCGGATGCCGACACGATCCTCTTGCGGTTGGGACTGAATACGGCACATCTGACCGCGGCGTCATGCCCTGACAGCGTCTTTTCCGTCAGCGTCTGTAAGTTCCATAGGTGTACCAGCCTGTCGTCAGATGCGGTGGCTAACAGCTTTCCGTCAGGACTGAAAGCTGCGAAATTGGCAGTGCGGTTATGCTGAAGGGCTGTATATTGTCCTTCTTCGAGGTCAACGTCCCATATCCGGATGGTGTAATCGTCTGCCGCAGAGATGATTCTTTTTCCGTCAGGACTGAATCTTACGGATCGTATAGGACCGGTGTGGCCGAACAGCGTTCTCTTCAGAGCTCCCGTAGAGGAGTTCCAGATATAGATGGTGTCGTCATCTGCGGAAGCAATATAATTCCCATCCGGACTGAAGGAGACCGAGGATGGCGTCGTCGTGTGTCTGCGGAAACGACAGACTTCGTGCTCGTCAAGATCCCGGCTGTCTGTTATCTCATACACATGAATGATACGGTCATCGGATATGGCGTAGCGTTTTCCAGTGTGATTGAAGGCGACAGGAGCGAGGGTGCCTTCCCGGGCTCTCTTGATGAGCTTCCCGTCAGAGGTGCTCCAGAAATAGGTCTGTCTGTCGGATGAATTAGAGATAAGTATTTCTCCGTCAGGACTGTACGCCACAGACCGCACAGGCCCAGCAAATCCTTCTATGGTTTGTAGGCAGGCTCCCGTGGACGCATCCCAGATGCGGACGGTGGCATCCCCCGATGCGGTAGCAACTCTCCGACCGTCGGGACTGAAAGTGGCAGATGAGACGTAACCGGTATGTCCTTCAAGCGTTTGGACGTTCTTCCCCGTCTGTGCATCCCAGATTCTGACGGTTTTGTCGTCCGATGCCGACACGATGCGCTTGCCGTCGGGGCTGAAGGCTGCGGAAAGCACCTGGCCCGTGTGTCCTCTTAAGGTGCGAAGGCCACTGCCCGAGTTGGCATCCCAGATACGAATGGTATGATCCTTGGAGGCTGAGACCAGCCGGCTTCCGTCGGGGCTGAATTCAGCCGAGGACACCCTATCGGAATGTCCTGTCAGGATGGCGTCATTGTGCTGGCAGGCTCTTCGCAGGGCGACCTCAGCCTCTTTCGTGTACGGTCGGTTCGGCGGCAGGGCTTGTAGTGCCAACATCCTGGCTAAATATGAATTCCCGTCATTGGCCTGCTTCGATGTGTTCTGGGCAAGGATCCGTGAGAGGTGGATATTCATTCCATAGTTAGCCTTTGTCGCGTTATATCGCTCATTCTCAATCTCTTTCCTTAGATATCCGATGAGTGTCAGCTGGCTCGACATCGAATCGTTCAGCTGTGAGATGGAATCATATAATAAGGTAATAGCTTCCTTCTGTCTCTGAATCGCGTCCCCGTCCAGCCCTGCGAGTTCTGCCTGCTGCGTGGCCTCGCCTTTCTTATTTTGTTTCAACAGAGAACTCAATAACAAGGTGAGTCCTATTCCTGCCACCACAATAGCGCCCACGGTGAAATAGATGGTCATTCTCTTCCGCTTCTCCCGCTCTTGTTTCAGGGCAGACATCAGCCTGAAGAAGACATCATGAACCACTTCGGTGTGGTAGCTGCCACTGTTTTTTGGACGCGTGGTACGTTGAGGTACGTTGGTACTACCCTCTGTAGGATTTGTGGCGTCTGTGAGGTGTTGAAAGAAGTCGCCTTCGGGGATGGATTGATTGGGCTTTTCGCGGTTTGAGGCATTGCGGGCCGCCTCTTGGTAGAAGTGCTCCAGCGGGATGCCTTTGATGATGGTCTCAACGGGTGGGAGAGTGGCATGGCTTGGCCTCGGTGTCTGCAGGTCCCCAAAGATACTTTGTGTCATCGACTCCAACCGCTTCTCCAAATAATTGGCAATCAGCGCGCTCATAGCCTCTGGCGTGCCGTTTTTTGCGTAGCTGTCGAAGGCTTCGAAATAACGACGCCGATCGTCGAACTTCACATTGATGGGGGGATAGCCGGCTTTTATCAGCTGTAGATTCATCAGCAGGCGGCCAGTGCGCCCGTTGCCGTCGATAAACGGATGGATGCCCTCGAAGCGCAGGTGGAACAAGGCCACCTTTTCCACGACGTGCAGCTGCTGGTAGCGTGTTTCCATATCTTCCAGCAGGTCATTCATCATGGATTCGATCTGGGCAGGCTGTGCGGGTGTTGTCAGACCTCCGGCGATGCGTACCGGCACACGACGCCACCGCCCTCGGTCCTCCTGACGGTCGGCGAGTACCAGCGAATGGATGGTACAGATCTCGGTGGTGGTGAGTTTGCGCTGTTCGCGGGCCAGCACTTCCATATAGGCATACGCCTCCTTGTATCCCAGCACCTTCAGGTGGTCTTCCCGCGGCTTGCCGTCGATGTACTTGCCTTCCAGCACCTGCGGTATCTCCTGTAGGGTGAGCGTATTACCCTCTATGGCATTGCTGTCGTAGGTGTGTTCTACGATGAACTCCTGCTGTCGGGCTTCCGTCTCGTCGGGAGTGAGGGGAAGGTAGCTGCTGAGCTCCATCTTCAGCTGGTCGATATGGTTCAGCTGTGAGGATGGGCTGGCAACGGTCGCACGGCGGCTGCGCCCGTCAGACGGCCGCGGAGCCTCGGCGGGTATCATATACAGATTCCCTTTCCGGATGACGCCGTCAATGCGTCCCTCGGCACAGAGGATTCTCACCCGTCGTGAGCTGATGCCCCATCGGGCTGCCGCTTCGCTTACCTTGATGTACTCCACCTTATACCTATATTATATATATATAACGCAGGATGTTTCGTTATTTATTATTCCTATTCTTGTGTTTTGGGAACAAAAATAGCAAGAAGTGACTATTCCTTAGCCTGTTTTACAGGGCTTTATTCCTTTTTCGGGCACAAAGTTAGGAATCTTTCCCTGTACGGCCAAAAGAATTTGCAGTTTTTTCGATACGATAGCAGAAAATGATGATTTTTTGTAGGTTGAGCAGTACTGGACTAAACGATTCACCGCCAAATACCTTCGTATCAGGTCGTAGATGGGTGGTGTTTTTAGAAATCAGCATCGTAGATCACAAAGGGCGCCCAATAGTAAGGTTCCGGCGTGCGTGCGCGCTGTTCCTTCATGGCTGTGATCATGGCTTGCTGCATGGTCATTCCTTTCTTTCCGGAGAGCCATTGACGGAAGAATGACTGCATCAGCTGGGCTGTTGAGAGGTCGTTGACGCTCCAGAGGCTGGCACAGAGCGAACGCACTCCGGCTTGTTTGAAGCCACGCTGCAGGCCGTAGACCCCTTCCATGTTCGAGGCGCCCAGTCCCGTTTCGCATGCTGAGAGTACGGCCAGTTGTGTTCCCGTCAGGTTCATGGATGCGACCTCTTGCGAGGAGAGGATGTTGTCGCATTCGTCTTCCCGTGGTTCTCCTTGCCATGCTCTCTCGCCATCTGCCAGGATAAGTCCCGTTGTGGTCATGGGGTTCAGGGCGTTCTGGCGCTTTTGCAGATAAGGAACCTTTATAGCCTCCTGAATATCATTGTAGAAGAAGCCATGTGTGGAGATGAGCAGGATATCCGGACTGTTCCCGCTCATCTTTCGTATAGCTTGTTCTATGGGTTCAACGCCGATGTGCTCTTGTGTGGAAACTCCTTCCTCTTTCAGCAGAGAGGTGATGGCGTCGGCTTCATACAAAGAGTTCTCCAGATACGGGAAACTCTCGGCCTGTCCGCGTTCCTGCCCGTTTTGTGCCAGAAGGTTATCCGACAGGAATGCGTGCCGCATATCAGCCAACTTGGGCTCATAGTATTCCTGTTGTTCTTCGTTGTAATAAAGAGCACCATATACCTGTGCGGTCTTACTCTTCTTCTGGGCTTTTTTCCGGCTGTCGCGATAGGCCAGACGGGCTGTGGTGGTGAGCTGGTGCAACTCGTAGTGGTCTATGAGGTAGGAATTGTCTGGGAGGGTGAAGGCCGCAAAGGATAACGAGTTTAGGAAGCCCGTGGGCGAGAAATAGATTTTCGTGGCTCCGTGGAAATGTGCTTCCAAGGGCTGCCAGAACTTCTCATATACATAGGTGTGTCCCTTCCCATAGAGTAAACTTGACAGTTCTGCCGGCGTTTTCCCCGTCAGCATCTCTTGTAGTCGTGGGGCTTCTTCGGGCCCCATAAGAAAGACAAACTCAGGCTGTTCTTCCTCTGGGGTGAGTACCAGCGCCATCATTGCAGAGTCCGTCATCACGAATTCCACCGCGGCCTCGTCCTTCCTCAGTTTCCCCCGAACTTGCTGCCATGTCGGAACGGCATCTTCTTCACTCTTGAAGGCAGCTGCCTTTCGGGCGATATAGCGTTCCAGACGGTCCATCTGATCGCGTAAGTCTGCGAACCGACTCTGTGCCTGCTGGTCAGTGCCCTGAATGGCTCCAAGTTGTTGCTGCATCATTCTCAGGGAGTCAACGGCGTGGATAAGGGTATCGTTGCCCGATGCGGCTATGGCTTGTTGTATTCGGTCGCTGGCGCGCAGCAGGATGCCTTTGTCTCGCAATGCGGCATCATAGCAGTCGGCAGCCAGCTGCTCGGGCATGTGAGGCAGCAGTCTCAAAAGCGGCATACTGCCCGATCCGAATCCGTTGAGTAAGGCCTCGCGCTCGTTTTGCGTCATCAGGTCGAAGTTCTGGCTGATGTACGTGGAGAGGTGTTGTTGGTACTCTCGCGCCAGGCGGAGGGCATCGGTGTAACGCGAGGCAAGATAGTTGACAAGGAAGATGCTTCCCACCGTGTTGATCTTTCCTCGTAGGTTCGCAGTAGGATTCTGCATATCGAATCCTTGTGGGTCGTGGAAGAGGGCGTCGATTTGCTGAAAGATGGGGAGGGCGTCGTTTATCCGTCCCCGTTTCATATAGTATTGTCCCAACAGCATCAACCCGTTAGCACCTGCCCCGTCGGCCAGTTCCCTGTAGTATTTCTCTGCCATTGCGGTGTCATTCATGCAGTATTCTGCAGCCTGGGCCTGGCACATGATGATTTGGTAATATCTTTCAGCTTGAAACGTCTTGTAGCCTGGTTGTCCCTCTAACCTATTCCGCATCTCCTGCAGTTGTGGAACCAGTTTATTGGTCACGTTGTCTCTCATGGTTTCCCAGTCCCTGTCAAAGAGTTCCATGTCCGTGCCATTCGTCTCATACATCATTCTCAACTGGTCGTGCATAGAAGCGCGGTTGAGTAATTTGGTCATGAAGTAGAGTCCGTGATTCATAACGACATCTTCATCGCCGTTGCTGGCTCGGATGTAGGCGGTGATTGCATTCTCCAGCATCCTCAGGTACTTCGTAAGCATCATCTGGTCATACGGATTCTTGGCTTCAATGAGGTCATAGAGTGTGCGCAACAGGCTGATGTAGTTCTCGAAGCTGCCGGTGTTCTCGAATCCCATGATGTCGCGTTCCAGCCGTTCGGCCAGTGCCTGACACTCGTCCATATCATTATCCAAATAGGCAGAGATGGTGATCAGCGATTGTAGGATTTGGAGGTAAGGTCCGTCCACCCGGTTGCCTGTCCTGCTGTCGTAGTAGCTGAGGCAGTTGTGCAGCAGTTGCTTTGCCTTTCCGAACGCCCCTGTGATGCCGTAATACCCAGATAGCTGGTAAAATAGCTGAAAATTTAGCGTGGGTTCAAAGGGCATCTGTTGCAGCAAATTCTCGAGCTTGCTTCCGTAATATTCCACGGAATCCCTGTTATAACTATCACCGGAAGACTCAGCTATATAAGAATGTAGCAGGCTGGCATAGGTGGTGGCCAGGTCGTAGCGGTTGCCTTCTATAAGAGAGGAATCGGAGGGGGATAACTGTGCAGCTTGTTCTTCAAATAATGCCAAAGCCTTCTGCAGATACTCTCGGCCCCGTTGCTGCTGGCTCCTGTGGAAATAATAAGAGCCGGCACAGAGATAGGCGTTTGCTTCTACATGAGCTGCTGGTGCACAGCGGATTAGGTCTGCGAAGAGGGAGTCTGCGCCCTGCTGGCCATCGAGCGTGGTGATGGCTCTGTTGACGTTATCACGGGCCATCTGGCCATATTGCAGGTATTCCATAACAAAGATGGGATTCTGTTCCCCTGCGATAGTCCTGGCCAGGGAGGTCAGGCGGCGTTGCAACATCATGGCCGTGTTGGCATCACCCAGCATCAAGGCATCCAGAACCATCTGTTTGCCCAAGCTGACGGTGCTCCAGGCGGGGTGGTTATCGCAACAGTCCAGGTACTGCTGGGCTCTGTCATAAAAGCTATATTCATGTCCGGGAATGCCATTCCGTTGCAACGCTGTCTGGTAGTAGTTTAACTGCATTTTTCTGATAGGATCGTCCCCAGCCGCCACTGCCACCAACGAGTCCAGCGAGCCTACGACGTCATTGAGCAGGTCGGATTTTTCAAGAAGCAGGATGTCCACCTCATCGGAGAGGGTGGTGAGGTAGCTATCGCCGGTCTCCGAATAGTATTTCTTCAAGAGAACCCAGTCCTCCATGAAGGTGGTATCTTCAACGGCTGTCTGATGGATAATCTGCCAGTCACGAATGGCTCGCTTAGCGCTCAACGTCAGCAGGTTGCTTTCTGTCAAGTATTCCCGCAAATACTCTTGGATGAATTTCAGTCTCTGCAGGAGTGGCTCTTTGCCGTACCACAACACATTGTTATCCGAAACTTGCATGGCCAACACATCCGGGTGGTTGGGGTGTAACAGTTGTGCTAATAGTCGGGTCGAAATGCTGGAAATACTGTCTCTTTCTCTGTCGAGTCCAAGGTCTTCTGCTTCAAGATACTGATTTTCGGATATCCCCCCTGTGCGGATGAGCTCACGATTGACGAAGGCGTAGTAGTTCTCATAAAGTGTACTGTTAGTATGATAGTTTACTATTATTCTCAGTAAATAAGCTTGGACCTCCGTATGCAGCCGGTGTTTCTTGTAAAAGCCTATAATCTTATCTGTCAGCACTTTCATGTCCCTGTATACGGTCGGGTTCTCGCCGTGGTATCCCTCTATGGTTCTGTTTAGCACTTGTGCCATCAGCCACAGTTCTTGATTCACAGGGGTAGGCTCTTTCTCAAAGAGCATTTTGGTGATGTCGAGAAAATGGCGGTATCGTTCCTTGGCCAGCTCGTAGGATTCAGCATTCAAACCCCATATCATTTCTGTATAAGCCTGTGGATACGAGGCCTCGCCCAACCGCTTGTGGGCCTCTTCTGCCAGTAGCTGCAGACAGCGGTTCGCCTGTGCGTCGTCGCGGTCGACAGCTTGTCGGTCGCGCAGCGCAGCATAATCTTCCAACTCTCGTAATCCGAATACCTTTCCGGCATGACGGATCATGGCTCCCACCTGCGGCTCGTGGCACACGGTATGTATGGCCCTCACGGTCTCGATGATGAGTGCGCTGTCGTTCAGGGTTTGCGGATTCGGTGTGTGCTCGGCCATCCATTGGCGGTGAAACGCTATTTGACGGCGCACCTCCGCACGGTCCACCTCCGTCTGTGCAACGATGCTCATAGGCATCATCGAAAACAAGAGAGCACATATTATAATAAGGTGCATCCGTATTTTCAGCATGTGGTCACGATATGATTGCTTATTTGTACAATTGTTGACCGAAAAACATTCCTATTATTCCGAAATCCCGCGAAAACGCCATTGTATTATTCCTAATTTGTATATTATAGGAACAAATGAGTAATACTAAGGATTACATTTTAGCATAGACCTTTCAGGGTTTCACATACCTTGTAGAGGCCCTGTATCCTTCTTTGCGCAGGTAGCCGTCGGCGACTAATATATTAAGGTACGCGCGCGCGCGATCCTTAGATATACCAAACTTGTTGCAGAGGTCGGCGCGGGTGAGGCACTCGTGGGTGGCTAAGTGCTGGTCGATGGCTTCGCGTAGCTCTTGTTCGTCAACGGCGACAACTCGCGTCTCTGGACACCGTTCGAACTGGGCATGACGATTGATGCCGTCGAGGAGGGTGGCATCGGGTCGGAAGTCTATTCCGCTGACACGCAGTCCTTTAGCTGTGATGCGCACCTCGTTGTGAACGGTGCTTCTGACGATCTCACCCTCTACTTTGGGCGTAAAGGTACCGATGCCGTCCAGATGGATGCTGTGTCCTTCAGCGAGGAGTTCCTGGAACGCCTGCTCCAAAAGAGTCAGCGTACCCGCATTATTGCCAACGCTGTAGATACCGTTGTTCTTATGCATCCATTCTGCCACCGTGTAGCTGTCGGCGGGCGTGAGGTTCTTGACTTGGATGTGGCGGTCGGGCTCTTTGCCGTCTCGCCGGGGTGGATTTTGGTAGATGCTGTAGTGTATAGCCATATATGTGAAAGTATTTCTTGTACACATTATCACTTTAATTTTGTCAAGTTACTGATTATCAATAAAATGAACTAAAAATTAAAGTGAATATTGCAAAATTAAAGTGAATATTTCTATATACTTTATTCGAAATTTAGTGCTTTAACGTGAAAAATCTTGCCTTTTCCTGTGCGATGTGAGTGCAGTTTTCCGTTATTTTCGAGCTTTTTCAGGTGCGCATAGAGGCGTTGGCGCTCTTTTTCTCCTAAGGGTTTGCGCATTCCTTCTTCCACGCGGTTGAAGATATCCTCCTGCGTCAGGTACTCAGAATCCTTCTCGCGGCCATATTTTCTGCCGGCTAATGGCTCAAAGAGCTGCTGGAAGCGCTCTACGGCCACGCTCAGCTGCATAAATCGCTCATTATTGCGCTGAATGGTGCCTTCTTCATGCTTTGTGAAGTAGGTTCTGCCCACGTCGCGGGTGGTGGCGCGGCTGCCTAAAGCCTCGCGAGCGTCCAGTTCTGCCACCGCTTGGGCGTAGAGTTGCGTGTAATCGATGGGTGTCAGCTGGTCGATGACACCGGTGACTTCCACGCAGATGAAACGGCGTGAGCCGGTGGTGTCTGCGAGGATCTCAGAGGGGTTGCTGGTGCCGATAAACGACGCTGTACGCTGCACGATATCGAAAGAAGTGCGGTACGGTGTTTTTAGTCGAATATCGGTCATTTGTAAATAGTTTTTCAATTTTCCTGCCTGATCATGTGCACTGTAACGATTGAATTCGTCGATGTTGATAAGCTGGAAAACGGCCATGGCGCGCAGCACTTCTTTCTCCTGTGAGAAGTCCAGATGGTCGATGTATCCGTCGAGGAGTTCGGGGGGTAACAGACGGCGGCAGAAGGTGGACTTGCCCACCCCCTGCGGACCTATCAGCAGGGGCACTACCTCGTTGCTGTGGGCGGGCGAGGCAACCATCCACTGGCGCACCATGGCCAGGAACCAGATGTGGAACCATTTCGGCCATTGTTTCACGGGTGTGGGGATGCGTTGTGCCAGGGCCTCGATGCGGTCCTTGCCGTCCCACTTGCCGCGGACGCGATGGATGAGGAGCTCGATGGGGTTCACCTGCGGGATGCGGCGGCTGTTGAGGTAGGTCTGTACGTGATGACTGTTGGCGCCGACGCCTGCCTCCTGTACTTCCAGTGTCATGGTGTTCACGTCCGCAGCCTCCACGCGGCGCCACTCGCCGTAGCTGGTGCGCTCGCGGAAATACAAGGCGTGGCTGATGCTGTTCTGCCGGAATTCGTAGTTGCGGGTGAGCACCTCCGTCATGCCGCGCACAAGGTCGCGGGTGCGGTTGCCTGTGTGCGCCAGCGGGTACTTACTCTCGTAGATCTCGCGTACGAACCTCCGGATGTCGTCGTCGATTTCCCATTCGAAGAGGCGCATCATGCGTGCCCGCACCTCCGCCTCCTCTATATGGCGGTCGGCGGCGCGTTCCACCACGGTCTTCAGGTAGGCCGTCTTCTCCAGTTCCTTCTCGCGTCCCTGTCGTATGAACTCCTCCCGCACCTCTTCCATGAGGGCGTCGAAGAGCTGGTCGTAGTATTCGCGGTGGGGCAGGTCGGCGGGTACCGGCTTACGCAGCTCCCGCTCGATGTAGTCTTTGGGGAACTGTCGCAACATCCTTACTTTCATCGTCTTATCTATGATTGCCGGCTGTGCGTCGGGGTTGTAGTAGAGCGACGGGTCGTGGCTCATCAGGAAGCCGTCGTTCATCTGCAGCTCGTAGACGGGGGCGATGCGGAAGGGTAGGATGGTGGAGTACAAGGCGCGCATCTGCTTGTGTGCGGCGCGGTATAGGATCTCTGTCAGCTGCAGCGATCTGCTTTCCTTGCCGCTGGCGGACTGTATGCGCACCAGCACCTTCATCGACATTCCGCTGGAGCCCACAAAAGCCATCAGTGTCATGGGCAGCGTGCGTACGGCAGCCAGTACCAAGGCCCGTTCGTCATCGGTGTAAATGTCCTGAATATCAAGTAGTACCAGCCCAGAGTCCCGCTGCATCACCAGCTGTTTCTTCTCGTACGCCAGGAGCGCCATGGGGTATACCCTCGGCACGTTTTGCGTGATGTGATTCATGCTCAGGCCGGCTCCTCGTGCTTTCGGCAGTTCCTGCCGCAGCTCCTCGATGGACGCCTTGTAACTGTCATCGCTCTGGATCATCCAGGCCAATTCCTCTGCCGCCAGGGCTTCCAGCACCAGCTGTCCGTCCTTTCCCGGCTTTTCAATGGTCATGATGTTGGTCATAGTGGTAATGTAAAATGTATAATGTATAATTGATAATGTATAATTGATAATGTATAATGTATAATTGATAATGTATAATGTATAATTGATAATGTATAATTGATAATGTATAATTGATAGCTTCTTTTATACTGTGCTTTTTGCGGTACAAAGGTATGATAAGTGGGGGAGATGAACAAATTTTTGAGGGGATTTTTTGAATTTTGTGCATGAATTTCTTCACTTTTGCACCAAAATATTCACTTTATATCACCGAAATGATAAAATTATACCCCATTTTCTACACGTTAATTTTTCAATATTCACTTTAATTTCTGACTTAATCTATTTATAATTAGGAAAATAACAAAAATAAAGTGAATTTGTGTAGCAAAACAACTTTTTTATATAGTGTTTTCCTAATTATGTGATGCCTTCAGCATCTGACAATGGCCGTTTTTGGGGAGCGTCAGGCCATGTCCCACCCCTCGTCCTGTCGTCCCACCTCTTACTACCAGAGCTTCTGCTTGGCGACCCTTGGGTCGTCAAGGGAAAGGGCCGGTTGTCTTGGCCGATTCGACCCGATGTTCTGCTTGACGACCCAAGGCTCGTCAAGCAAAAGAACAGGATCTTAGGTCCCTTTCCTGGTGACATTTGGTGCGAAATCCATTGTTCCTTTTGGCCATATTGATGGCCCCACCAGCCATGATGTTCTCACGCGCGCAGACGCGACAACATTAAAAGAACATTTATTTAATGTTATTATAGTGAAATAGATACTTTATTGTTCCGATAATTAAAAATAGGAATAATACAGGGCGGCCTGCCAGTCGCATGCCCGACAATTAACAATTAACGATTAACAATTAGTAATTAACGATTAATTCAAGTTTTGCAAATATGCTCGCTTGAACTTTGTTGGCTTCGACTCCTCGAAGAACCAGCTGTAATACAATGCCCCAGCGGCATAACAATATGACAACAACCTTTAACGCAATGCCCCAGCGGGGCATCATATCGTCCCTTCAATTATGCGAGCAAGCTTTAACGCAATGCCCCAGAGGGGCATGACAACGGTAGCCAGCCATTTCCGCTCGGCGCTCTGCGACGCTTCACGCTTGAAGAATGGCTGGTATAAGAAGGAAAAAGAATATGCGTGCCATTAGGTACGCGACATCAAATCCCTGTCGCGTACCTACGGCACGCTATCCGCCGTCAGATGCCTCTGGCATCACTTGCAAAACTTGAAATCGTTACTAGTCCTTGCGTTAATTGTTGATCGTTAATCATATCCAAAGGACTGGAATTCGTATCATTCGTGTAATTCGTGGTTCTTATAACACGGTTGTTATGCCCGATGGGTCATTGCGTTATAGCTTTTCTTTTATAGAATAATATTATTCTATAAAGAAAAGATGGTTGAAGGGGGGGGTGTGTCAACTTGATATGCCCTTTTCTTTTATAGAATAATATATTATTCTATAAAGAAAAGACGTGTGCAGATTATTTTGATCATTGTTTCGTGATATTGTTGATCATTCAAGTTTTGATTGTATGCTCGCTCGAATTTTGTTGGCTTCGACTCCTCGAAGAACCAGCTGTAATACAAAGCCCCAGCGGGGCATGACAAAGGTAGCCAGCCATTTTAATGGCTGGTATAAAGCGGCCCGAAAAAAGCGTGCCTTTAGGTACGCGACATCAAATCCCTGTCGCGATCCCTTGCATCATGAATTGGGGTTCGTATTCGATTCCAGCCTTTTGAAATATGTCGGCTAACTCTTCCTGGAAGGACACGTGCCGGTGGTGTTCACGTTGGTTTTCGATATAAGCCTTGACGGCGGGTACGAAGGAGCGGCTGTATGAGAAGGCGGCATAGCCGCTCTGCCATGAGAAGGCGCCATGGAGGTATTTGTCGTTTATCCATCGGGTGCTTTGGCCCTTCAGTTCCTTTACGAGGCTGGCCACACTTTCAGCCGGATGCATGCCCACGAGAAGATGTACATGATCGTCAACGCCGTTGATGGCATGTACAAAATGATGGCGGTTGCGGCAGATGCCGGCCAGATAGGTGTGCAATTTTCCGGCCCAATTTTCGCCGATCAGCGCTTCGCGCCGTGCCACGGCGAAGACGAGATGCATGTAGATTTGTGTGTAGGTGTTTGCCATACATTTGTTTTTTTGTCGCGTACCTGCGGTACGTGTGTTAATTAATAATTGTATACCAGCCATTCTTCAAGCGTGAAGCGTCGCAGAGCGCCGAGCGGAAATGGTTGGCAATGATGATGTTTATGTCGCGTACCTAAAGGCACGCTTTTTCCTGGCCGCTTTATACCAGCCGTTGAAACGGCTGGCTACCGTTGTCATGCCCCGCTGGGGCATTGTGTTAAAGGTTGTTGTCATATTGTTATGCCGCTGGGGCATTGG
>JAEEGL016210002.1_pt1 | contig 20243 bp, 15 predicted proteins | sample 9134231 | NCBI WGS metagenome assembly JAEEGL01 (sample SAMN16246548, study PRJNA631951) | gut metagenome | biome: gut microbiome; feature: rumen; material: fiber-attached | host: Bos | place: Iran: Karaj | collected 2018-10 | reverse complement strand
TTAACAGTTAACAGATAACAGTTAACAGTTAACAGATTAAAGATTACAAACTACGGATTATTCTGATTATGCTGAGTGCTGGCCGTATATGGCTCGGAGAACTCTCAGATAAATCAGATTAATCCGTAGTTTATTATTTGTGTCAGAGTTATTTACTCGGTGGGGGTGTCGGTGGTGGGTGGGGCTGGTGTTGGCGCCGGTTCGGGCTTTGGCTCGGGAGCCTTGACAGGTTCTGGAGTCGGTTGCTCAGGCGTCTTCACTTCCTTGATTTCGTCGTATACGCCCTTGGCTTGGTTTTTCACCTCGTTGGGGGCTTGCTGTTTTTGGGTGGCAGGAGAGGTAACCGCCGGAGTGGCCGGAGCAGCAACGCTGTCGCTCTTGCCATGATAGATGATCGAGTCGCCACGCGTGGTCACAATGTCCACACTGTCGGGGCTGGCCAGTGGCAGGGAGTCAACCTCGTTGCCTCGGTTGAGCGACGACAGCAAGCCCGGTAATGCCGAGTACAGGGCCACGCCGGCGGCGATGATAGCCGCTAAGCCCACAATCCACAGCAGCAGGCGTTTGCTTACACCGGCTCGTGAACTACCGCTGGCCGATGCCACACGCAGCATGATGCTCGACGGTGAGTCGCCCTGCGGGTCTTTTAATAGGTGCAGAATGGCGTCGGCACGCTGTTCGCTGTCGGCATCGGCGTTGGCGGCGGCTTTCACCACCTCGTTAACGTCGCAACGCTGGGCCAGTGTGGCAATGAAGAAGTCGCCATGGCGAGCCGATGTGATTTGCATCACGCGCGCCTTGTTGCTGAAGATGTCGAGCACCTGGTCGCGAGAGTCGTAGCACACCTCCTCGCGGCTGGCGCCGATGTGCATCACACGGCATTTGCCCATTTGCACTGCCAGACAACCGGCGCGGTTAAAGAGCAGCATCGCCACGTCGAGGCGGCAATCGCGGTTGCCGTCGGCATTCAGACAGTCGTCGATAATCGAGTTGATTTCTTCAACGTCGATATTACGCCGATTGGCCAACTTTTCGTTGACGGCCTCGGCCAGTGCGCCGGCAAAGCGCGCATCGTTGCTGGTGATAAACAGTTTGCTCTCGGCCGACATCTCGCTGGAGTCGGGGAGCATATAGTCGCCCTTACGCTTGTAAAAAAGCGGTTTTTCTATATCAATTCTCATTGTTTCAGATGTTTAATCTTCTTTTAAGTCGGTTTTATCGAAGTGCACATCGAGTTGCGGGAACGGGAAACTGAGTCCGTTCTTGGGCAGTTCGTTGTACATATCCTCATTGATTTTGTACAGCACAGGCCAATAGTCGGCGGTGACACACCAGGCTCGCACCACGAGCACAATGGCGCTGTCGGCCATCTCCTCGAGGGCCACCGATGGGGTGTAATCCTTCTTTGGCAATTTGCTTTTGATGTCTTCGATTTGCGCCGTTTTCCATTGCTCGGCTTTCTTGCGATGCCAATGGAAAATGCGCTTCCACCATTTCATTTTCTTCGTTTCATCGCCCTGTTCGGTAGTTCCGGTGGTTTCGATCGGCGTGTCATCGGAGATATCGGCGCCGGCTTTCACGATGCGGTCTTCGGCCTCAAGGATGCCAAGGATCACCTCGCGGGCCTTCTGCACACTGTCGCCGTAACTCAGCGACACGCGCCACTCCAGACGTCGGTAAGACTCCGACGTGTAGTTGTTGATGGTGCCTGTCGACAGGCCGCCATTGGGAATGATGATGCGCTCGTTGTTATAGGTGGTGATGACTGTGTAGAAGATTTGAATCTCCTTCACAAAGCCTTTAAAGTTCTCAAACTCAATGTAGTCGCCCACCTTGTATGGCTTGTTGAGCAGGATGAGCACGCCGCCGGCAAAATTCTGCAGCGTGCCGCTCAGGGCCAAACCCACGGCAACACCGGCCGATGCGAAGATTGCGATGAACGAACTGGTTTCGATGCCGAGCACGCCAATTACGGTGATTACAAGCAGGAACAGCAGCGTAATCTTTATCAGGCTGAGCAAGAAGGTCGACAACGAGCGGTCAAACTCCTTCTTTATCATCAGCGCGTTCAGCAACTTGTGAATCTTGTTGATGATAAACTTGCCCACGGTGAAGATGAGCACCGCGGCCAGGATGCGCAGCGTGAGCGAGACTGCTGTCGACGAGAGCGTGGCGATAACGCCCGACCAGTCGAAACTTGTAATCTCCGACACCACCTTCTTGGGCGTGATGTGAGCCAGCGAGTCGGGGTTGACGAGTACTTGTGTAATCGAGTCAACGTGTGCCTTCACCGAGTCGGTGGCTGCCTGCAGTTTGCTTGCCGCTACTGTGTCGGTTGCCATAGGTGGTATTTGAATCAAATGTCCTGTCATATCGTTATAATTGTGCGTAAATGTCATTGCGAGGCAATGTTCAGTACGCTGAAACTTGAAATGCGGTGCAAATTTAGTCAATATTCTCGTTATGACAAAATAAACCGGAATCGGTAATGGATGAATCGGGATAAAGGCGCTTGAAATGTTAAAGTTCCACAAATAATGATATTCAATGTAAAAACATCCTGTATCTTCTTTGTAATATTACTACTTTTGGTTATCTTTGTTGATTGAATTATAAATGGGTAATGCTTGGGACGGCTCAACGACAGAGCGGCGTCCCGCCTATTGTTGCATATAACCCTCATACTGCGGCCATTAGGATGCACGATGAGCCATCCTTGACAAGGTCGACAACATATATAATACCATTGGGACGATGACCGCGCGCTTGGCGGCACCGACAACCCTAAAGTCTCAGGCGCCAGAGGGCGAGAGACGTGCTACAGCACATAAAAAATAACAACATAAATGATAAGTAAATGGAATTACTTACCACTAACATCCGAAGAACAAAAGATCGAGGAGCAATTGCTGCAACACTTTGCCAATTGCCCCGCGATTGCACGACTTTTGGTTTTGCGGGGCATGAAAAGTTACGAAGACGTTCGGGCTTTCTTCAGTCCTTCGCTAAGCCAAATGCCCGATCCTTTCCTGATGAAGGGTATGGACAAGGCCGTGAACCGGCTCAACCGGGCGTTAGGGGCGAAAGAAAAAATCATGGTCTATGGAGACTATGATGTCGACGGAACAACTGCTGTAGCACTGGTTTACCGTTATTTGCAAAATTTCTATTCCAATATCGAGTATTACATTCCCACACGTGACGACGAGGGTTATGGAATATCGCTGCAGAGCATCGACTATGCCAGCAGTATTGGAGTGAAACTGATTATCGTGCTTGACTGTGGCATCAAGGCAATCGATGAAATTGCCTATGCCAAGTCGAAAGGCATCGATTTCATCGTGTGCGACCACCACGTGCCCGATGACATCCTTCCTGATGCCGCTGCCATCTTGAACCCCAAGATGGACGATGACACCTATCCCTACAAGGGCCTCTCGGGCTGTGGCGTGGGCTATAAGTTCATGCAGGCTTTCGCGTTGAGCAATGGCATCCACAACATGTACGAGTTGGAGAACATGCTCGACTTGGTGGCCGTGAGCATCGCTGCCGACATCGTGCCGCTCACCGGCGAGAACCGCGTGATGGCATTCTTCGGCTTGCGGCGCCTCAACAGCAACCCCACCGTGGGGCTGAGGAGCATCATCCGCTTGTGCGGGCTCTCGGGCAAAGACCTCACCATCAGCGACATCATCTTCAAAATCGGGCCACGCATCAACGCCTCGGGCCGCATGGAGTCGGGGCAGGAGTCGGTGGAACTGCTCGTGACGAAAAACCCGTCGCAGGCCTACGAAATCAGTAAGCGCATCGACCAGCACAACCGCAACCGCAAGGAGTTGGACCGCCAAATCACCGACGAGGCCAACGAGATCATCGAGCGCCACATCACCGCGCTCGAGGGCAAAAAGCCTATCGTGATCTACGACCGCAACTGGCACAAGGGCATCATCGGCATCGTGGCGTCGCGCTTGGCCGAACTGTATTTCAAGCCGTCGGTCGTGCTCACCTACAGCAATGGCTTTGCTACCGGCTCGTCGCGCTCGGTAAGGGGCTTCGACGTGTATAGCGCCATCAAGTCGTGCCGCGACCTGCTGGAGAACTTCGGTGGCCACACCAATGCCGTGGGCCTCACGCTGCGCGAGGAGAACATTCCCGAGTTCCGCCGCCGGTTCACCGAATATGTCGAGGAACACATCCACGATACGCAGGTGACACCGTCGATCGACGTTGACTGTGAAATCACTTTCGACCAAATCAATAACGAGTTTTTGCGCTGCTTGCGCTTCTTCAATCCCTTCGGTCCCGAGAATCCCAAGCCGGTCTTTGTCACGCGCAATGTGCGCGACTTCGGCACGAGCAAGTTGGTGGGCCGCAACGAGGAGCATATCAAACTCGAATTGGTCGACAACCACAGCAAGCGTGTGATGAACGCCATCGCTTTCGGCATGGCCGAGCACTTTGAGAAAATCAAGGCTGGAGCGCAATTCGACATTTGCTACACGATTGAGGAGACTCGTCACCGCAACAGTTCGTCGATTCAACTCCAGGTCAAGGGCATCCACGTGAGCGACACACCCGCGCCTGTCGAGGAGTAATCGTTGAGCATCGCCGATGCCTGCCGATTAACACGCAAGCCATGAAATCGATTCACGACGTACTGGAGCGATATTGGGGCTTTACGTCCTTTCGCGACCTGCAGGAAGACATCATCAACAGTGTCCTGCAGCGACGCGACACGCTCGGACTGATGCCCACCGGCGGCGGCAAATCAATCACTTTTCAGGTGCCGACCATGGTGCTCGACGGCATGGCGCTGGTGGTTACGCCCATCATCTCGTTGATGAAAGACCAGGTCGACCGCCTGAACTCATTGCAAATCAAAGCCACGTATCTGTGCGCGGGACTCACCATCGCTGAGATGCGCCGCACCTACGAGAAGTGCCTCTATGGCAACTGCAAGTTCCTGTATGTGTCGCCCGAGCGCCTGGCGTCGGCCAGTTTCCTTGAGCAACTCAAGCACATGCCGGTTAGGCTTATCGTCGTCGACGAGGCCCACTGCATCTCGCAATGGGGCTATGACTTCAGGCCGTCGTTTTTGAAAATCGCCGCAGTGCGCCGTCTGTTTCCCGATGTGCCCGTGCTGGCCCTCACGGCAACTGCCACGCCACTTGTCGTCAACGACATCATGGACAAGTTGGAGTTTCGCCAGCCTTGCGTGTTCAGCAAGAGTTTTGCCCGCGACAACATCAGTTACGTGGTGCGTGGCACGACCGAGAAACTGAGCGAATTGGTGCACATCGTGTCGTCGGTACCGGGCACGGCGATTGTCTACGCCCGAAGCCGCAAGCGCACCAAACTCATCAGCGACCACCTGAACGGCATGGGCATCCACGCCGATTTTTACCATGCAGGCCTGTCGCGCGAAGAAAAACAGGACAAGCAAGACAAGTGGAAAAGCGACCAGTGCCGCGTGATGGTGGCCACCAACGCCTTCGGCATGGGCATCGACAAGCCCGACGTCAGGCTGGTAATACACGTCGATGTGCCCGACTCGCTTGAGGAGTACTATCAGGAAGCCGGACGCGCCGGGCGTGATGGAAAGCCATCCTATGCCGTGCTGCTCACCACCAGCACCGACCGCGGAAAGTTGCACCGCCACCTCACCGAGTCGTTCCCCGACAAGGATTTCATCAAAAACGTCTATGAGCGCGTTGGAGCCTTTCTCGACCTGCCGGTGGGGCAGGGTTACGACAAACTTTTCCCCTTCAACTTCAACCTGTTCTGCACCACGTACAACCTGCCGGTGCTTGCAACGCACAGCGCGTTGCGAATCCTTACCGCAGCCGGGTATATCGAGTTTATCGAGGAGGTCGACTCGCAGTCGCGCGTGATGATTCTTGCCCGCAAAGAGCAACTCTACGACTTGCAGACCAACACTCCGGGTGCCGACCGCGTGCTGCAGGCCATCCTCAGGATGTACACGGGACTGTTTGCCGACTACGTCTTCATCAACGAGCAGGCCATCGCATATCGCACCGGCCTGGATGGCGAAACCATCTACGCCTCGCTAATCGAACTCACACGCATGCATCTGCTGCACTACATCCCGCGGCGGCGCACACCTTATATTTATTATCCCACGTCGCGCGAGGAAACGCGGCACATCATTCTGCCCAAGGCGGTATATGAGACGCTGCGCGAACGCATGTCGCAGCGCATCGAGGCGGTAATCCAGTATGCCAAGCCCGACAGCGAGCAGTGCCGCGAAGCGATGCTGCTGAACTATTTCGGCGAGACTGACCATGCGGCATGCCAGCATTGCGACGTGTGTCGCCGTCAGCGCCAGCGCAGCCGCTACACGACACGCGACGTGCAAGACGGCATCACTTACATGACCAGCCTCAGGCCGCGTACCCTTCAGGAGATTACAGCCACGTTGTCGTTTCCAAAAGAGGATGTTTACAACATGATTTCGCTTCTGGTCGATGAAGGCGTGATTGACCACGACCTGGATAACGACACTTATTCACTTCATTCACACGACAATAACAACTCATGATATCAGTACAGCACATCTCGGTTGAATTTAGTGCAAAGCCTCTGCTCGACGACATCAGTTTTGTGGTCAACAAGCGCGACCGCATTGCCCTTGTGGGCAAAAACGGAGCCGGCAAGTCGACCCTGCTGAAAATCATCGCCGGACAGCAGTTGCCCACTGCGGGCACCGTGGCAAAGCCTCACGACATCACCATCGGTTATTTGCCGCAGCAGATGAAACTTGGCGACTCGCTCACTGTGCGACAGGAGGTGATGAAAGCGTTTGAGCACATCCACGAACTCGACGCGGCTATCGACCGCCTCAACGATGAGATGGCACAACGCACCGACTATGACAGCGACAGTTATCAGGCCCTGATTGAAACTCTCGCGCTCAAGACCGAGACGCGCGCCATGATGCAGAGCGAGAATTATGAGGCCGAGATTGAGAAAACGCTGCTTGGACTGGGCTTTGAGCGCACCGACTTCGACCGCCCTACGGCGGAATTCAGCGGCGGCTGGCGCATGCGCGTGGAGATTGCCAAAATACTGCTGCAAAAACCCGACGTGCTGTTACTCGATGAGCCCACCAACCACCTCGACATCGACTCCATCCAGTGGCTTGAGGCATTCTTGAAAAACTGCAATGGCGCGGTAATCCTGGTGTCGCACGACCGAGCGTTTATCGACAACGTGACTAATCGCACCATCGAGATTATGCTGGGCCACATCTATGATTATCAGGTGAACTACTCGCACTTCATCGAGTTGCGCCAGGAACGCCTTGAACAGCAGCGGCGAGCCTACGAAAACCAGCAGAAACTCATCCACGACACCGAAGATTTCATTGAGCGATTCCGTTACAAGGCCACCAAGGCCGTGCAGGTGCAAAGCCGCATCAAGCAACTCGAGAAGATTGAGCGTATCGAAGTCGATGAGATGGATAATAAGCACTTGCACCTAAAGTTCCCGCCGGCACCGCGCTCGGGCGACTATCCCGTTATCGCCGAGGACCTTAGCAAGAGTTATGGCGACCATAATGTGTTTCACGACGTCACGTTCACCATCAAACGCGGCGAGAAGGTGGCTTTCGTGGGAAAGAATGGTGCCGGAAAGTCGACTCTCGTTAAGTGCATCATGCACGAGATTGAATACGACGGCGACCTGAAAATCGGCCACAACGTGAAGATTGGCTACTTCGCTCAAAATCAGGCACAACTGCTCGATGAAAACATTTCTGTGCACGACACCATCGACTATGCCGCCACGGGCGAGATACGCACGCGCATCAACGACCTGCTGGGCGCGTTCATGTTTGGCGGCCCCGAAGCCGACAAAAAGGTGAAAGTGCTTTCCGGTGGTGAGAAAAGCCGCCTTGCAATGCTGAAGTTGCTGCTTGAGCCAGTGAACCTGCTCATCCTCGATGAGCCCACCAACCATCTCGACATGCGCACCAAGGACATCCTCAAGGATGCCCTGATGAGTTTCGACGGCACGGTAATTGTGGTGTCGCACGACCGTTTTTTCCTCGACGGCTTGGTAGAGAAAGTGTACGAATTTGGTGGGGGAGTGGTGAAAGAGCATCTTGGCGGCATCTATGAGTTTCTTGAAAAGCGCAATATTGAGTCGCTGCAGCAACTCGAGGCACGCACGCCAGTGGCCGCTGCCGCTGTGCCTGCCGAGCAAAAAGTGTCGGAGGGCAAACAGAGTTATCTGGAGCGCAAGGAGCAGGAGCGCAAGGTGAAACAGGCCGCGCGTCGTGTGCAGAAACTTGAGCAGCGCATCGCCGACATTGAGGCAGAGATTGCCGAAATCGAGGACCGCCTGGCAAAGGGCGACACCAGCGACCCGACAATCTTCGACCGCCACGCCTCGTTGAATGCCGACCTTGAGGCAGCGATGGATGAGTGGATGAATTCTAATGAACAATAACCGCTATAAATCAATTATATAACAATGAAAATTTCAAGTAATACTTTTATATGTGTTTTGCTTGCAGTGGCAGCATCATGCGCATTGATTTCGTGCGACAATGGCAAGGTGGCGAGCACCGAAACATCGACGACAACCGACACAGTCGCGGTGCCCGACACCATCACGCTGGCAATGACTGGCGATGTGATGATGGGCTCGCTATATCCCCATGAGCGACTGCCGGCCGACAGTGGCGCGCACATCTTCGACGATGTTACACCCATCTTACGCAGCGCCGACGTGACGCTTGGCAACTTTGAGGGCACATTTGCCTACTCGGGCAAGAACCGAAAGAATCCTGCCAGCCCAATGGCGTTCATGTTTATGATGCCGCCTCATTTTGTCCACCTGCTCACCGATGCCGGTTATGACTTTATGGGCTTGGCCAACAACCACATCTACGACTTCTGGGAAGCCGCGATGACGACGACCGAGGAGACTCTGGAGAAGGCCGGTATCGGGTATGCCGGCGCCAAAGACCCCACGGGGCGCAATCAGCATCAAGAGTATTGCGTGAAGGAGATTGACGGTGTGCGCTACGGCTTCACCGCCTTTGGCCACGAGGACTACTCGCTGCGCACCCAGGACACCGCCACCGTGCGCCGCATCATCACCACGCTGCGTAAGATGAGCGATATCGTGATTGTGAGTTTCCACGGCGGTGCCGAGGGCTCAGGAGCCCGTCACATCCCGTTTGCCACCGAATACCTGCAGGGCGACGACCGCGGCAATGTCTACGAGTTTGGGCACTTCTGTATCGACGTGGGTGCTGATGTGGTCTACGGTCATGGCCCACACGTGGTGCGAGCCATAGAAATGTATAAGGGCAAATTTATTGCTTACAGTCTGGGCAATTTCTGCACTTGTGGCATGGGTGTGGCAGGCCTGACAGGCTATGCGCCCATCATCACCATCCGCATTAACGATAAGGGTGAGTTGATCGACGGCCAAATCCACTCCTTCCTGCAGGAGCCCATGCGTGGTCCCAAGGTCGACAAATCCTGCCGTGTGGCAAAGGAAATAAAGACGCTGACCCAGGAGGACATCCCCAACTCGCAGTTGAATATCAGCGACGATGGCGTGATTACGCGCCGCTAAGCGTGTGGCTCAGCCTCGAGGCATTTGCGCAAGAACTTGCCGGTGTAACTCGTGGGATGCTGGGCCACCTGCTCGGGTGTGCCGGTAACTACCACTTCGCCACCTTGGTCGCCGCCTTCGGGACCCAGGTCGATGATATGGTCGGCACACTTGATTACCTCCATGTTGTGCTCGATAATTACCACTGTGTGGCCACGCTCGATAAGCCGGTCGAACGACCGCATGAGCGTGTTGATGTCGTGCATGTGCAAGCCGGTTGTCGGCTCGTCGAAGATAAACATTGTCTTCACGTTCTCGCTCTCGCCACTCAGGTAGTAGGCCAACTTCACACGCTGGTTTTCGCCGCCCGAAAGGGTGGATGACGTCTGTCCCAACTTGATATAGCCCAATCCCACATCCTGCAGCGGCTTGAGTCGCTGCACGATTTTTTTCTGTATCGAGCCGGTGTCCTCACCAAAGAAATCGATGGCTTCGTTGACCGTCATGTCGAGCACGTCGCTGATGGTCTTGCCACGGTAGGTGACATCGAGGGCGTTGCGGCTGAACCGCTTGCCGTGGCATGCCTCACAGGGCAGCGTGATGTCGGCCATAAATTGCATCTCGATGGTGATGGTGCCCTCGCCCTTGCACTCCTCGCAGCGTCCGCCGGGTGAGTTGAACGAGAAAAATCCGGGCTGATAACCCATCTGCCGCGACAGTTGCTGCTCGCTGAACAGGTGGCGCACCTCGTCGAACGCCTTCAGATAGGTCGCCGGATTGCTGCGCGTCGACTTGCCGATGGGGTTCTGGTCGATAAACACCACGCGCTGCAAGCGATGCAGGTCGCCGCCCAATTGCGAGTGGCTGCCGGGGCGCTCGGCGGCTTCGTCGAAGTGGCGGGCCAAAGCGCGGTACAGGATATCGTTGACCAGCGTCGACTTGCCGCTGCCGCTCACTCCTGTCACCACGGTCATCACGCCAAGCGGGAACTGGACGTCGATGTTTTTAAGGTTGTTCTCGGTGGCGCCGATTACATCGATGTGGTCGGTCCAATGGCGGTGACGCTTTGGCAGCGGAATATTCAGTTCTCCGGTAAGATACTTGGCTGTGTAGCCCTTGCCGCTGCTCTTGAGGGCGTCGAGGGTGCCTTGAAACACCACTTGTCCGCCGCGGCGCCCGGCCTCGGGACCGATGTCCACAATATAGTCGGCAGCATTCATTATTTCCTCGTCGTGCTCGACCACCACCACGGTGTTGCCCAATTGCTTAAGGTGCTGAAGCACGCTTATCAGGCGGTGTGTGTCGCGCGAGTGCAAACCAATGCTGGGCTCATCGAGAATGTAAATCGATCCCACCAGCGAACTGCCCAACGAGGTGGCAAGGTTGATGCGCTGGCTCTCGCCGCCCGACAACGTCGACGAAAGGCGGTCGAGGGTTAGATAGCCCAGTCCCACATCTTCGAGAAATTGCAGGCGGTTGTTGATTTCTGTGAGTAGGCGCCGAGCCACGGTGGCATCGTGCTCGCTCAGCGTAAGGGCCTTGAACCAGGCATGCAGTTCGTTCACCGGCATGGTTACCAACTCGGTGATGTTCTTGCCTCCCACGCGCACGTAGGTGGCTTCTTTGCGCAAGCGCGAGCCGTGGCACGTGGGGCATTCGGTCTTGCCGCGATAGCGCGCCAGCATCACGCGGTACTGTATGTTGTAAGATTTGCTCTGAATCCAAGCGAAAAAGCCGTCGATGCCCGTCCACCCGTGTCCGTCGCCGTGCCATAGCAGGTCTTTCTCCTCCCTTGTGAGTTGGTAGTAAGGGCGGTGTATGGGGAAGTTGTGCCGTGCTGCCACGTGGATAAACTCCCGCTTGGCCTCGCTCATGACGTTGCCACGCCAGCACATCACGGCATCGTCGTAGACCGAGAGTGCCTTGTTGGGCACTACCAGGTCCTCGTCGACACCCACAATTCGCCCGAAGCCCTCGCACGTGGGGCAAGCGCCCATGGGGTTGTTGAAGTTGAACATCAGTTCGGTGGGCTCGGCAAAGGTCATCCCGTCGGCCTCGAGTCGTTTCGAGAATCGGTGTTCGACCACTCCGTCCTCGGTCCACACCATCAGCACACATTCGTCGCCACCCTCGTAGAATGCCGTTTGCAGCGAGTCGAGCAGTCGCATCTCGTCCTCCTTGCGGTGAGTCACCGCCATGCGGTCGATGAGCAGTCGGTAGGGCAGGGCGTCGGCGTCGTCTTGCTCGAGCGCCTGTGCGATGTTGACCCAGTTGCCGTTGAGTTCCAGGCGCGAATATCCGCCCTTGAGGAGCACCTCGAGTTGGGTGCGCATGTCGCGGCCCTCAGGCCGGTGTATGTCGGTGACGATGGCAAAGCGTGTCCCGTCGGCATAACTGTTGATGCAGTCGATCACGTCGTTCGACGTGTGCTTCTTCACCATCGTGCCGCTGATTGGTGAGTAAATCTGGCCCAGGCGGGCAAAGAGCAGGCGCAGATAGTCGTAAATCTCGGTCGAGGTGCCCACAGTGCTGCGCGAGTTGCGCGTGTTCACTTTTTGCTCGATGGCAATGGCGGGCGGCAGGCCACGAATGAAGTCGCACTCGGGCTTCGACAGGCGTCCCATGAACTGGCGGGCGTAAGACGACAGGCTCTCGACGTAACGGCGCTGACCCTCGGCGTAAAGCGTGTCGAATGCCAGCGACGACTTGCCCGAGCCCGACAGGCCCGTGATTACCACAAGCGAGTTGCGCGGGATATTTACGTCGATGTTTTTCAGGTTGTTGACGCGAGCGCCCTTAACCACTATTTCGTTTGATTTCATTGTGTCGTGAAAATTTCTGCAAAATTACTGAATTATTGCCGAAACGTCGCGATAAAACGTCACTTTTGAGAATAATTTGCAAAAAACGGCATGAAAATTTTGTCAGGTGACAAATAATTAATAATTTTATGCCTCGATTTTGACATGTGGCATGAAATTTGCCACTTAAGTTGCTGACTGAAAAATATTAACACTATAAACACTATAAAGTATGAAACCGATTCACATCATCATGTCAGTTTTGGGTGGCGCCATCGCTGGTGCCGCCGTGGGCCTTTTGTTTGCTCCCGAAAAGGGCAAAGACACACGCAGCCGCATTGCCGACCTGCTTCGCGAGAAAGGAATTAACTTGAAGGGCAGCAAGATGGATGAACTCGTCAACGAGTTGACCGATGAGATTAAAGAAAGTTTGTAACACCAATTAAGTAAATAATCATGAATAAAGGAGTAACCTTATTGTATTCATTCTTGGGTGGAGCCCTCCTGGGCTGTGCTGCCGCTTTATTGTTCGCTCCCGAGAAGGGCAGTGACCTGCGCTCACGCATCAAGGAGATGCTCAAGAAGAAAGGCATCGACTTCAGCGACGACGAGGTTGAGCAACTGGTAAAGCAAATCAGCGCTCAAATCGAGGAGTGATCTCGCCGCTTGAGCCAACCGACCACACACCCGCGTGCCGCACTGCACACAGCGCCGAGGCGCGGGTGTGATATTTCATTTTATTGACTATGGACGAAAACGTTGACTACAAGAAACTCTATGATGTGACACGTGACTATTTGTCACGTGAACTGAACTATAACAAACTCACTGCAGTAGAGAAGTTGTCGATATTGCTCTCGGGCATTGCCGTGGTGGCAGTGATTGCTCTCCTGGGTGCCGTCGCATTATATTTCATAACGTCGACAGTGGTCATGCTGCTGGCCGACGCATTGGGTAGCGAATGGGCCGCCAACCTCGTTGTGTCGCTATTGATGGTAGTGATTATCGTCATTGTTGTGGCATCGCGTAAATCGCTCATCGTCAATCCCATCACGCGCTATATTACACGTCTGTTCTTAAATCCGAACAACAATGAATGAGAATGCACCAATCGAGGCCACCAGCGAAAAGCAGATTAAGGCGATAGCCGCCACCACTGCCGAAGAGACCGAGTGGAAGGGATACACCCTGGAGCAACTGCGCATGAAGCGTGCCATGGCATTGGTGCGCCGCGAAGTGGGGCGCGAGCGCCTCGACATGGCCTTCGGAAACATGAAGACACGCGTGAACGACAATGGCATTCGTGGCCTGCTCTTCGACAACAAGACCATCGGACATCTCAAGACGGCCGACTATATGCTGCTGGGATGGAAACTCTCGCAGGCACTCGTCAAATTGTGGGCGCGGTCGCGCAAGTGATGGCCACAAAATGACTCTCCAAAACGGCAAATTTTGATGAAAAATCGCTTTTTTTGAGAAAAAATTTGCAGATATTAGAATTTCATAATAAATTTGCCACGTTTTTCGCCCCATGTGAGAGCGGAAACAACGGTTAAGTGATTATTAACAGTTAATTATAAACGAAATACATCTGCCTATTGACGTGAACATTACTTAGTAGAATCAAAAACAAGTAATGATGAACTTAAAAAGCATGAGCGACGAGGTTCTCGTCGCCAAGTATGTTGAAGGACAGAACGAGGCATTTGATGTCTTGGTCGATCGTTATAAAGATAGGGTATTCGCGCAGATAATGAAAACTGTGAAGGATCCCGACGTGGCCGACGACATCTTCCAAGAGACTTTTGTTAAGGTCATTACGACCATAAATCAAGGCCGATACAACGAGTACGGCCACTTTGCGTCGTGGATTATGCGCATCGCCCATAATGTGGCGGTGGACTACTTCCGCGTTAACCGCCGCGCCATCACCGGCATTTGCGACGTCCACGAGGCCGAGGTCATCAACCGTGACGAGTTGCGCGACCACAACATCGAGGAGAGCATCATCAACACCCAGATTCACGACGATGTGCGCCGCCTGATGTTGCAGTTGCCCGACACGCAGCGCGAGGTGCTCATCCTGCGCTACTATCACGACATGAACTTCAAGCAGATTGCCGAGCGCACACGCGTGAGCATCAACACCGCACTGGGACGCATGCGCTACGCGCTCATCAATATGCGCCGCATGGCCGAGGCCCAGCACGTGGCACTGTCGATGTGACACTTTGCCACACCACAGCACCAACACTTGCCGTCGTGCACGACCATTAATCACTTTGGCCGTGACACGGCGGCATGATTTATGACCTAATGTCAGTCGCCGGGTGGAATGGCACGGTATTTGTCAACTTTATTACTTCAGTTATAAAAAAATAACACCATAAATTTGTGTGACGCAAAACGATGATGTAACTTTGCGCCCCGATTTCAAAAACATAAGATATATATCAACAATGAACGTAAATTTTGAGAAAATCGACAACGTAAATGCTACACTTACCATTTCGATTGTCGAAGACGACTACAAGAGCGAGGTAAAGAAACGTCTCACACGCTATGGCGAGCAGCGTCCGCTGCGCGGCTTCCGTCCCGGCCACGTGCCCATGGGCTTGCTGCAAAAGTATTATGGCCCTCAGGCAACTACCGAGGTGGTCGACCGCCTGGTGAGCGAGGCAGCACACAAATATATCAATGAGAACAAGTTGCACCTGCTGGGTGAGCCCATGCTCAACGCCGACACTCGCATCGACATCAACAAGGAGAAGGACTTCGACGTTAAGTTTGACCTGGGTCTGGCTCCCGAGTTCTCCATCACTGCCGACAAGAAAATCTCTATACCTTATTATAAAATCGAGGTCACCCAGAAGATGATCGACGACCAGAACGAGCGCTATCGCGAGCGTTACGGCAAGCAAGTCGACGGCGAGGAAGCCACAATCGACTCGCTGTTGCGCGGATCGCTCACCGAACTCGATGAGAATGGTGAGGAGAAGGCCGACGGCATCAAGGTCGAGTCGACCGTCATCTCGCCGCAGTATCTCAAGAACGATGACCAAAAGAACCTCTTTGTGGGTGCAAAGGTCGATAGCGACGTGGTGTTCAACCCCAACATTGCCGCCGACGGCAACCTCACCGAACTCGCTGCCATGCTCAATGTCGACAAGGAGAATGCCGACGTGAAGAGCGACTTTAAGATGCACGTCACCAACATTATGGTCAACGCTCCTGCCGACATGAACCAGGAGTTCTTCGACAACGTGCTGGGCGCAGGCCAAGCCAAGGACGAGGGCGAATACTTTGAGAAACTCAAGGACATCCTCGCTAAGCAACTGGTCAACGACAGCAACTACCGCTTCACCATCGACGCCGAGCGCATCCTCAAGGATAAGGTTGGCGAGTTGGAGTTGCCCGAGGCATTCCTCAAGCGCTTCCTCAAGAGCAACAATGAGAATCTCACCGACGAGCAGGTGGAGGCCGAGTTCCCCAACGCCAAGTCGCAACTGCAGTGGCAACTCATCAAGGACAAACTTGCTTCGCAACTCGATGTGAAGATTGAGAAAGAGGACACCATGCGCCTGGCTCGCTTCTTTGCCGCACAGCAGTTTGCACAGTACGGCATGACCAACCTGCCCGACGACGTGATCGACAACTATGCCAACAAGATGCTCGACGAGGCAAAGACTCGCGAGCAAATCGTTGAACGCGCTTTCGACGACAAGTTCTACGCAATGCTCAAGGATGCTGTCACCCTCGAGGAGAAAAATGTGAGCGTCGACGAGTTCAACGCGCTGTTCAGCGCTGAAAAAACAGCCGAATAACCGTTTTCATAATTTGTAACATAGTTTTATGTGCGGTCGCCAAATTCTGGCGGCCGTTTTTTTTCAAAAAAAAGTGATAATCATTGCGCATTATTGAATATTTTGTTGTACCTTTGTAAAGAAACAATAATCCATTTACATCATACATCATGAACAACGATTTCAGAAAATTTGCAGTGCACCACCTGGGCATGAACGGACTTGCCCTGGACCAGTACAGTAACGACATAGTGGACAACTATATCTCGCCCACCATCATGGAGGAGCGCAAACTCAACGTCACACAGATGGACGTGTTCTCTCGCTTGATGATGGACCGCATCATCTTCCTGGGCACTCAGGTCGACGACTACACGGCCAACGTTATTCAGGCCCAGTTGCTGTATCTCGACTCGGCCGACATGGGCAAGGACATCTCGCTCTACATCAATTCGCCTGGCGGCAGCGTGTATGCCGGCCTGGGCATCTATGACACGATGCAGTATATCCAGAGCGACGTGTCGACCATCTGCACTGGTATGGCCGCTTCGATGGCCGCTGTGCTGCTGGTGGCTGGTGAGAAGGACAAACGCTTTGCCCTCAAGCACTCACGCGTGATGATACACCAGCCTATGGGCGGCATCCAAGGCCAGGCATCCGACATCGAGATTACCTCGCGCGAGATTCTCAAACTCAAGAAAGAACTGTACACCATCATCAGCGACCACTCGGGCCAACCTTATGACAAGGTGTACGCCGACAGCGACCGCGACTACTGGATGACATCAGCCGAGGCCCTGGAATATGGCATGATTGACAAGGTTCTCGAACGCACTAAGAAGTAAACGCGTCGCACACATGGCTAAAAAACGTACCACAGAACTTCATTGCGACTTTTGCGGGCGCAGCGAGAAAGAAGTGAAGTTGCTGCTGCCCGGCCTCAATGCGTGCATCTGCAACGATTGCGCCGACCGTGCCGTGGAAATCACTCACCAGTATCTTAATGAACTGAAAAAGAATACGGTGCCTGACATCGAACTGGAAACACTTCCGAAACCAGCCGAAATCAAGGCATTTCTCGACGAATATGTGATTGGGCAGGAGGCTGCCAAGAAATATCTGTCGGTGGCCGTCTACAACCACTACAAGCGTCTGGCGCAAGGCGAAGACGATGTCGACATCGAGAAGTCGAACATTATCATCGTGGGCCCGACAGGTACTGGCAAGACATTGCTGGCCAAGACTATAGCGCGGATGCTCAAAGTGCCATTTGCCATCGTCGACGCCACGGTGCTCACCGAGGCCGGCTACGTGGGCGAGGACATCGAGAGCCTGCTCACACGCCTGCTTGCTGCCTGCGACTACAACGTCGAGGAGGCTCAGCGAGGCATCGTGTTTATTGATGAGATTGACAAAATCGCGCGTAAGGGCGACAACCCCTCTATTACGCGCGACGTAAGCGGCGAGGGAGTCCAGCAGGGCTTGCTGAAACTCCTCGAGGGGTCGGTGGTCAACGTGCCGCCACAAGGCGGGCGCAAGCATCCCGAGCAGAAGATGATTCCCGTCGACACAAAGAACATCCTCTTCATTTGCGGCGGCGCATTCGAGGGTATCGAGCGGCAAATCGCCCTACGACTCAACACCCACGTTGTGGGTTACGGCTCGTCAAACCAGATGACACGCCTCGAGCGCGAGAAGATTCTGCGCTACGTGGCTCCGCAAGACTTGAGGTCCTACGGGTTGATACCCGAAATCATTGGGCGCTTGCCGGTGCTTACCAACCTCGAGCCGCTCGACCGCGACGCGTTGCGGCGCATCCTCACCGAGCCGAAGAACGCTATCGTGAAGCAATACATCAAATTGCTGGAGATGGATGGCGTGAAGTTGAAGATCGGTGACGATGTTCTCGACTTTGTCGTCGACAAGGCCATAGAGTTCAAACTTGGCGCTCGTGGCTTGCGCGGCATCTTCGAGACCATCATGATGGACGTGATGTACGACTTGCCGTCGACCAAACGCAAGGAGTACACGCTCACGCTCGATTATGCCAAGAAACAACTCGAGAAGTCGGGCTTCGAACTGATGCACAGCAGCGACTAAGTGCGAGAAAAGTGGTAAAAAATGAAATTTTTGCTAAAAAGGCAGGCTTTTTTTTGCCAAGTCAAAGTTTTGCATTAAATTTGTATGGTGGGTGAGCAAGTCACCCACAACACGTAAAAAGGCTGCTTGCAAGCCTTGACATTAAGAACACACACACCTCTCAATACCACACCTCATGATAAAGGATATCACACTTACGGGCGAGTTAAAGCGATACTTTGGCTTTGACACCTTCAAGGGCAATCAGAAAGAAATCATTGAGAACCTCCTCAATGAGAATGACACATTCGTTCTGATGCCCACCGGAGGTGGCAAGTCGTTATGCTACCAGTTGCCCTCGCTGATGATGGAGGGCACGGCGATTGTCATCTCGCCACTCATCGCACTGATGAAAAACCAGGTGGACGCCATGCGCAACTACAGCGAGGAAGACGGCATAGCGCATTTCTTGAACTCTTCGCTCAACAAGCAGGCCATTGACCAAGTGAAGGAGGACATCCTCTCGGGCAAAACCAAACTGCTGTATGTTGCGCCTGAGTCGCTGACCAAGGACGAGAACGTGGAATTCCTGCAGGGTGTGAAAATCTCGTTCTACGCGGTCGACGAGGCGCATTGTATCTCGGAGTGGGGCCATGACTTCCGTCCGGAATACCGGCGCATTCGCCCCATCATCAACAAGATTGGGCCGCGCCCTATCATCGCCCTTACCGCCACGGCGACCCCCAAGGTGCAGCACGACATCCAGAAGAACCTCGCCATGACCGACGCCCGCGTGTTCAAGTCGTCGTTCAACAGGCCCAACCTCTATTATGAGGTGCGCCCCAAGACCAAGGACGTGGACCGCGACATAATCAAGTTTATCAAGGAGAACGAGGGCAAGTCGGGCATTATCTATTGCCTGAGCCGCAAAAAGGTTGAAGAACTTGCCGAACTGCTGCGTGTGAACGGAATTAAGGCGCTGGCTTATCATGCCGGCATGGACAGCAACACGCGGTCGGCCAACCAGGATGCGTTCTTGCTCGAGGATGTGGACGTGATAGTGGCAACCATAGCGTTCGGCATGGGCATCGACAAGCCCGATGTGCGATTTGTCATTCATTACGACATCCCCAAGAGCCTCGAGGGCTATTATCAGGAGACCGGGCGCGCCGGTCGCGACGGCGGCGAGGGAAAATGCATCACCTTCTATGCCAAGAAAGACTTGCTGAAACTTGAGAAATTCATGCAAGGCAAGCCCAATGCCGAGCAGGAGATTGGCAAGCAACTGCTGGTGGAAACGGCCAACTATGCCGAGTCGTCGGTGTGTCGTCGCAAGTCGTTGCTGCATTATTTTGGCGAGAATTACGACAAGGACGAGTGTGGCAACTGCGACAACTGCCTGCATCCGCCCAAACGCATCGAGGCCAGCGACCAATTGTGTGCCGCCCTCGAAGCCATTGTGGCGCTGAAAGAGCGTTTCAAGATTGACTACGTGGTGAACGTGATCAAGGGTAACGCCACACCATTAATCACCGACTATCGTCACGACGACCTCGAGGTGTTCGGCTCGACGAGCAAGGACGAGTATAAATTCCTGCACTCGGTGGTTCAGCAAGGTGTTATCGATGGATATATCCACAAGGACATCGAAAACTATGGTGTGCTGAAAATCACCGACAAAGGACGTGAATTCCTCAAGCACCCGCACTCGTTCAAGATTGTGGAGGACCGTGACTTCTCGGACAGCGATACCAGCGACGCACCCAGTGGCGGCGGCGCCATCGACCCTGAGTTGCTGAGCATCCTCAAGGATTTGCGCAAGGAGATTGCCCAAGCGCACAAGTTGCCTCCGTATGTCATCTTCCAAGACCCCTCGCTCGAGGCAATGGCAACCACTTACCCCATCACGCTCGACGAACTCCGGCTCATCCCCGGCGTGGGCGAGGGCAAGGCAAAGCGCTACGGCAAGGAC
>JAEEGL015945321.1_pt1 | contig 20244 bp, 22 predicted proteins | sample 9134231 | NCBI WGS metagenome assembly JAEEGL01 (sample SAMN16246548, study PRJNA631951) | gut metagenome | biome: gut microbiome; feature: rumen; material: fiber-attached | host: Bos | place: Iran: Karaj | collected 2018-10 | reverse complement strand
GCCGGTGATGCTTTCCACTTTGCAAATGATGGCTTCTTCGCCGTTTTCGTCTTCTTCCTGACCGACTTCTGTAAGCAGGGCATATTCATCCCCGTTATAAAAGAAATAGTCCCTGACTTCAAACTCATACTCGTTTCCGTCTTCATCCTCAAAAATGATGGTATCCGGTTCCATACCTTCCATCTTGTTTTCATCCATGATTCTTTTCCGCCTTTCCTGCGTTCATTTTATTGCTGTTCGTCTGCCGGCTGAACCGGCAAGGAAATTATACATTTACCATGTCTGTTTGACAAGTTGCCATTTACTGCCCTATTATTGAACCGGGCCTTGCGGCTTCTTTTTGAGCGGATGACGTGTTCCGTCCTTTTCCTGGACGATAATACCATCCAGCATTGCTTTCAGGTTCTCCCTGTATCCGTCCAGATACTCCCTGCGCAACGCTGCCTGTTCTTCCGTCTCTGCTTCCGTAAGTCCCTGTGCCTTCTTTTTTCTTGCCAGTTCATTGATTCTTTCGATTTTTTTCGGATCCATTCTTTCACCTCATTTTTTTCAGGAGGAATATGCGATGATTCAGGGAAAATGGTTTGCTCCGGGTGAAGATATTTCTGCGGAAGTACTTCCGATCCGGGAAAAGGTATTTGGCGTTTCCGGCCCTTCTGAAGATCCTTTGTCCTGGAATGCCCTGGTCTATACGGACAGTCTTCCCGTTGCCGCAGGAAGAATCTGGTGGGAAAACGGTGCCTACCGGATCGGGGATATCGGTGTGCTTCCTGAATTCCGCGGTAAACGGCTGGGAGATCTTGTACTGCGCCTGTTGCTTTTCAAAGCTCAGTCGCACGCGGCCCGGGAGGTACGTCTTTTTTGTCCGGAAGATACTGCAGGGTTCTTTTCCCGGCTTGGATTCACGGAAGTTTCCGGGAGCCGTTCCGGTAATAACGTGGAAATGATGGTTTCCGGCAGCGATATCAATCTTGATTCCTGTGCTTCCTGCAAAAAGGAAGGATGTCCGAACCGGAAGGGCTAAACCAGGATTGCAGCACTCTTTTTCTTTATTGTTCCCGGAATACCCATTGTCTCTGTACACGGTAGCTTAGGAAATAAAGCACTGTATCCACCAGAATCTTAGCAAGCCAGGGTGCCATTCCGAGCATCCCAAGTCCTTTTATTCCCAAAGTGGAAAGGATGATAATCACCACCGCGGTAACTGCATACCGTACACCGGCTCCTTTGCTTCCCTTTACCTTAAAGACCATGTCTTTGTTGAGCCGGAAATTCAGAATCGCGCTGAAAAACCTGGCTGAATAGTTTGCCAGAGAAGTATTGTCCAGATGAATTCCCAATGGAAGCGTTACATTCAGATTGATACCAAGCCACGGAAAGAGCCATCCCCTGAACAGATTGAAAAGGATCTGATCCGCTCCGAAGCAAATCAGCGAGGAAGCCATAAATTTAATGAATCCTCCCAAAATTACTTTGTAGATTCTGTATGAATCGCGAATCGGATGAAAATGAGTCCCTTCGTTTTTCCCGTTTTCATAAATGGTCTCAATAGTAACAGGAATCATGGGAATATGAGCTGCTGCGCAGGCAATCAATACTTTCATTTCGTATTCATATCGCTGACCTTCAACATTCAGCATGAATGTCAGATCTTCACGATGGAAAGCCCTCAAACCGGTCTGGGTATCCGGCAGCCATACGCCATAGAGCATTTTGAAAATTGCTGAGGTTATACGGTTTCCGGATTTGGATTTCGGCGGAATATCCGGTAATGTAAAGTCCCGGCTGCCCAGATAAACAGCGCGTTTTCCCTCCTTCAGCTTTTCCGCAAGCCGGATACAGTCCGGCACCGAATGCTGTCCGTCCGCATCTGCAGTTATAATGCCTTTGATTTCCGGCATATGATCCAGAATATACTGATATCCGGTCTTCAGAGCAAATCCTTTGCCCTGATTGATCTCGTGGTGCAATACCACTGTTCTTTCCGTTTTTTCAACTTCTGAAAAAATCGGCTGGTACGCTTCTCCGCTGCCGTCATCCACAACAACAACTGCTCCGAAACCGCTTTCCGCCAGCTTCAGAATGTATGCCGGAAGTCTGTTGTCAGGTTCCAGGGAAGGAATCAGGATTACCGTATCATTCAAGGAAACGCTCACCAGGCAATTTCACCCCGCATTTCAGCAATATTCTTTTTTATTATAGCAAAAAACACCCTGCAATACAATATATGGAGCCTTCACGCCGTTGACATACTAAATCCGCAAAGATATAATATTCAGGATATGATGTGTCTGGAGGTATCCGTATGGGCATTATTCCTTCAAGAAACCTTGAGGACCAGCGTCGTGAACTGAACGGAATTACATATTTTGACCGCGGAACAATTACCGGTAAAAACGGACGCAGGTATGATCGTTTTGCGATACAAACACATTTTGTTGAAGTCGGAGAAGATCAGGCCGAACTGGTTCGTCGTTACGTTCTTCCGCTCTTTCAGGAAGGAGATCTTCTTTCCTTCGGAGCCAAAGTAATGGCGATGTGTACGAAAAACGTCAAAACAAAAGACGAGGTTCATCCCGGTTTCTGGGCCAAAAAGCTTGCCCCTTTCGCAGGAATTAACACGACAGGGGTCGGTATGCACGAGCCTTACAAGCTTCAGCTTGTAATTGACATGTGCGGCCTTCCGCGTGTGCTTTTTGCAGCCCTGATCAGCGGTATTACCCGTCCCTTTGGTGTACACGGTCTGTTTTATAAAATATGCGGCAAAGGCGTAGCCGGAATTGATGGATTTTATTTCCGTTCCAGTTTCGACCGTTATAAAGAACTTGCTTTGATCAATCCTCCAAATCCTGTTGAGCTTTGCAACAAGCTGGAAAAGGATACAGGCGTTCCGGTTGTTCTGATGGATGCAAATGACATCGACCAGAACCAGCTTGGAAAGTGTTCTGATTTTCCTCTCACGGACGATGAAATCCAGGATGCCATGAAAGATAATCCTTCCGGCCAGGGAGATGAACTGACTCCTCTGATTCTCATCCGTCCCCTGAAAAACTGATATGCGACATATACCCTCTTCTGATACATTCCACACCAATGTGCTTTCCTTCAGGGATGCACTTGTCAAAACGAATGATGATTACGACCGGGATCGCTGGATATATGTTCCGGATCATTACAGTGAATATCGCTATATTCTTGGCACACGGGGGATTCATCCCCTGATTTGTATCGGCATCAATCCATCCACCGCTGCACCGGACTGTCTTGACAACACGCTGAAAAGCGCTCAGCGCATTGCCCATTTTAACGGATATGACTCATTTATCATGTTTAATGTTTATGCCCAGCGTGCAACGCTGCCGGATGACATGGAAAAAGATCTGAATCCGGCACTGCACGCGGAAAATATGAAGGCCTTTCAATGGATCCTTCAGCAGTCTGACGATCCCGCTGATCTTTGGGCTGCCTGGGGTGCCATCATCACCAAAAGATCCTATTTGCCGGACTGTGTCCGCGATATGATAAAAACCGGAAGAAAATACAACGCCCGCTGGTTTACCGCCGGGCCACGCAGCAAAGCCGGTCATCCTCATCATCCGCTGTATCTGCGTTCTGATTCTTTGCTCGAACCTTTTGAGGATCTTGATCAATATCTTGATTCCCTGTCCCTCGTTAAAACAAAGTAAACTCTGGAGGATTCTGGCATCATGAAAACCTATGACGAAACAATAACCCTTCTTTCACGGGATTGTGATCTGAAAGGAACCTGGCGTCTCAGCGCGATTCTTGAAACAATGCAGGAAGCCGCCGGTGCGCACAGCCTGCTGCTGGGCTGCGGCCGGGAGGAACTTCTGAAACAAAATATCGTCTGGGTTCTTTCCCGCAGTGAACTCCATATGAATCGTTTCCCTGCCTGCGGAGAAAAAATCACGGTTCATACTTTTCCCATGCCCAACCGAATCTGTTTTTTCCCAAGATATTTTATTTTTACGGATGAGCATGGCGAAATGGTCGGTAAATCCGGAACCCTTTGGCTTTTGCTGGACGTTAACACCCGCCGTATGCTGCCGCCGGGAAATATTGCCAATCTGATACCGGATAACCGGGATCTTTCGGTTCCCATGAATCTGCCTGCAACGGTTGGAAATCTTCAGGGCGAAGAATTTGTTTCTGATTACACACCCGTATACACAGATCTGGACATGAACGGCCATGTTAATAATACCCGGTATGCTGACTGGCTCTGTAATTCTCTTGGCACTGAAATTATGGCCCACAACAATCCCCAAACATTAATCATTAACTACAACCATGAAATCCTCCCCGGACAGAAACTGAAACTGAAACGCATCCTTCATGAACGGGAATACCGCCTTTCCGGTTATGCCGACGACGGAAAGTCATTTTTCGATATCGGAGGCGTGCTCAGCCCTGTCTGAGCTGAATTCTTTGTTCAGATATAATGAAGCAAAAAGCAAATCAGCGATCCCTGAGGATCGCTGATTTGCTTTTTGCTCACAGAAGAGGAATCAACCGATCTCTGACGCCGTCCATTCGTTCATCAATCAGACCGAAGTCCATTTGTCTGTAGCTCCAGGCGCTCCTTGAGATTTCGTGTTTCTCAAAAGTATCATGAATCCGCTTGTACCATTTTATCGTATCTTCCGGAGACACGGTATCAATGACTCCGTATTCACCGCAGTACAGCGCCGTATTTCTTTCCGCAGCTACCTGAATAGCTGTGGAAAAAGCTTTTTCAAAGAAGTCTTCCGCAATTCCTGCGCTTTCGAAATCAATCCTTGCATTCCGATCCAGCCACGGTACCCAGTAAGCCCCCTGATGGGTAAAAGGTACAGGATCGTAGCAATGAATATTATAAATTACTTTTTCATCAGCCGGAGGATTCAGATCCTTCAGAGCATCCGGTGCATTGTTATGATAACTTCCAAGCAAAATCAATGATTCGGGAGCAATTTTCCTGATTCTGCGAATACATTCCGAAGAGATCCTGTTCCATGCATCGATATAGGATGGATCCGTTACCTCGTTCAGCAATTCAAACGCAATGTTTTTTGCGTCTGTGAATTTGGATGCCATTTCTTCCCATAAACGATAAAAGCGGTTCTGATAGGCTTCGCTGACAAAAAAACCGTCTTCTTTTTCTCCTGCATCAAAAGAGAATCCCGCCGTCTTATGTAAATCAAGCACGACCTTCAGGCCGTTATTTTCCGCATGATTCAAAGCTTTTTCAATTCTGCGGAATCCGTCAGCGTTCCAGGTTCCGTCATCTTTTTCAAAAATGTTGTAATCCACCGGAATCCTTACATGATCCAATCCCCAGCCTGCAATGATTTTGAAATCCTTTTCGGTAATGAAATGATCCATCCGCTCTTCCGAATAATCGCACTGCGAAAACCATCCGCCCAGATTAACGCCTCTGTAAAAACCATAATCCTTCAATTTCATGGTATTTTCCTCCCGCCTTTTGTTGTTTGATATTAGTTTCATTGTAAATCGGAATCGTTACATATACGTTACATTCTTCGGAATAAATAAAAGTAAATTCCGAACCAGTGAATTACTGCACCGAAAAGCACGAAGAAATGCCAGATAAAATGAGCTCCTTTCCGCCTGGCTGCAAACGGAATAATACCGAACGTATAGAGCAGTCCGCCGCTGAGAATAAAGCAGAAAAGCGGTATGTTTTCCCGGAACATTTTTGGCAGAAAAACCAGGCCGCACCATCCGAGAATAATATATAGCGCAATATGGATCCCGCGTGCCCGGTCGGTTCCGAATACAGAAATGAATACAATTCCCGCAAGAATGACCGCCCATTCTGCAATACAAAAAATCAAGCCCTGAATGTTTCCCCAGAAAAGCAGCCACAAAGGTGTAAAAGAACCGCCGATTAACAGATAAATGGAGATATAATCAAATCTGCGCCAGAGCCGCTTTACTTTTGTTCCCCATTTAAAAGCGTGATACAGGCAGCTCATCAGGAACATGGTAATAAAACAGCTTCCGTATATCGCTGCAGACCATTTTTTCAGAGCTGTATCAGATGCCGCAAGCATCAATACCAGACCGGCAATCCCGATCAGTGCGCCGGTTCCGTGTGTTACTGCATTTCCCACTTCTTCAAGCACGGAACGCTTCGGCGGTTCGGGTCTGACGGATAATATCTTTTCACTCTTTCCTTCCATATCCTTCTTCCTCTGTATTTTTACGCTTTACAGAATTCAGAATCAGTAAAAAATCTCCCGGTGGGTTACATTCCCAGGGAGATTTTTTAAAGCAACCTTCACAGCTCACAATCCGGAAAGCAAAAGCATTTTTTCCGCTGCAGCCAGTGAACATCTTATTCAGGATCGTTCTGTCTGTCCAGCGATTTCATGGTCGGGAACAGGAGTACGTCCCTGATGGCCGCAGAATCTGTCAGAAGCATGCACATTCTGTCGATTCCGAATCCGATTCCGCCGGTAGGCGGCATGCCGATCTCCAGGGCGTTCAGGAAGTCCTCGTCGGTGTGGTTTGCTTCCTCATCGCCCGCAGCGAACTGTTCCTCCTGCAAGGCAAAACGGCGGCGCTGATCAATAGGATCATTCAGCTCCGAATATGCGTTCGCCATTTCCCATCCGTTCATAAAGAACTCAAAACGCTCAACATATTCCGGATGGCCCGGTTTCATCTTGGTCAGCGGACTGATTTCGATCGGGTGGTCCATGATAAAGGTCGGCTGAATCATATGTTCCTCACAGTACTGCTCAAAGAACAGATTCAGGATATCACCCTTTTTGTGCCGGTCCTCATAATCAACATGGTGCGCCTTGGCAGTTTCCCTGGCTTCTTCCAGAGAGTGAATGCTGTCAAAGTCCACACCGGCGTATTTTTTCACAGCTTCAGTCATTGTCATCCGGGCAAACGGCTTGCCGAGATCCATTTCGATGCCGTTATAGGTGATTTTTGTGGTTCCGAGCACTTCCTGAGCAACGTACCGGTACAGGTTCTCCGTCAGGTCCATCATGCCGTGATAATCCGTGTATGCCTGGTACAGTTCCATCAGCGTAAACTCCGGGTTATGCCTCGTGTCGAGACCTTCGTTGCGAAATACACGCCCGATTTCATACACGCGTTCAAGGCCGCCCACAATCAGTCGCTTCAGGTAGAGTTCCAGCGATATCCGCAGCTTAAAGTCCTCGTCCAGGGCGTTAAAATGCGTTTCAAAAGGCCTTGCTGCCGCGCCGCCCGCATTGGCCACCAGCATGGGAGTTTCCACTTCCATGAATCCCTGTCCGTCCAGATAGCGCCGGATTGTGCTGATGATCCGGGAACGTTTGATAAATGTATCCTTCACTTCGGGATTCATAATCAGATCCACGTACCGCTGACGGTAACGCAGGTCTGTATTCGTCAGGCCATGGTACTTTTCAGGCAAAATCTGCAGGCTTTTTGAAAGCAGAACCAGTTCCGTCGCATGAACAGAAATTTCACCTGTTTTTGTTGTAAATACCGTGCCCTTCAGCCCGATAATATCGCCGATATCCATTTTTTTGAAATCCTTATAGGATTCCTCCCCGATGAAATCACGGGCGACATAGCACTGGATGGTTCCCTTCAGGTCCTGAACATGGCAGAAAGAAGCCTTGCCCATGATCCGTTTGGACATCATCCGCCCGGCAATGCAGACTTCCTGTCCCTCCAGTTTGTCATAGTCCTTTCTGATGTCCTCACTGTGGTGTGTTACATCATATTTCGTAATGACAAAAGGATCCTTGCCTGCTGCCTGCAGTTCTGCAAGCTTATCCCGTCGGATCTGAAGCAGTTCATTGATATTTCCGGTTTCTGTTTCAGCCATGTTCCTTCTCCTTTTTCGTCAGCCTTGTCGTTACATCTTCTTGATGGACATAATCTTGTAGCGGATCGTACCGGCCGGAATCACAATTGTGACAGTCTGATTCTTTTTGGCGCCCAGCAATCCGGCTCCGACAGGGCTCTCGTTGGATATTTTATCTTCTGCAGGATCTGCTTCATTCGCACCAACGATTGCGTATTCATACACTTCGTTTTCGTCCAGGTCCTTTACCTTGACAATGGTACCGATAGATACCCGTTCCGTGGTTATTTCATCATCTGCAACAACGGTTGCTGTACGGATCGTGGCCTGCAGCCGGTTGATTTCTTCTTCTACCTTCGCCTGCTCTTTCTTGGCTTCATCATACTCTGCATTTTCACTGAGATCTCCGAAGCCGCGGGCAATTGCGATCTGTTCGCTGATTTCGTTGCGGCGAACAGAAATCAAATAATCCAGTTGTTCCTGCAGTTTTTTCAGACCGCTTTCTGTGAGTACGGTCCCTTTTTCTTCAGACATAACCAAAAGCTCCTTTCACATACAAGAAACACCCTGCAGCCGCCAGGCGGACAAGGTGTTTCAGATAATCCTCTGAGAATAGCTGAAATTATACCTTCTTTTCCATGTAATGTCAATGTTTCGTCTTTATGCCAAAAAGCCAAGATATTCATTGAATACATTAAAAAGCATATCTCCTGAGCTTACCGGAAGAATATAATCCGTTTTTCCGATCTTACTGTATGTAAACATTTCCTTTTCACCGGTCAGAACAAGAGCCGGACAGATATCCGTATTTCTCCCGAAAACCACTTCAAGATAAGGGACATATTTTGCCGCCTGTATCACTTCGTCCGGATCGATATCCTTTTTCATTTTGAACTCAAGGGAAAAAACCTTTCCGGGAATCATAACCAGCACGTCGGAATAAATCCGGATCATTCTGCCCACATTCAGTCTCAGTTCGAATGCGATTTCCCATTCCGGAAAAGGAAAATCTGTCAATTCTTTCAGGTCCTCAAAAAGACAAACCATTGTTTTCCGGCAGTCCAGAAAGGAATGAATCAGACCTCTCTGATCATTCAGGTTCCGGCCGATTCTCCTGCATCCTGATTTTAATTCTTCAAGCCAGGCATTTTCATCCGTTTTCAGGAATTCTCCGACGGTACCGTACCAGCCGGAGAATTCGTACAGCCCTTCATAGGGTGCTTTTTGCCGCACCAGCGCATGCCAGCAATACTCCCGGTCCTGATAACACAATTCCCGCATCAGGGCAGAAGAAACCATCCACCGGCTGACTTCTGTCTTATTCATTCCGAGTCTTCCGGCGATTTCCCGGGCTTTGATCCCGTCGTTTCCGGCAATCAGGGCATAAATCTGCAATTCTGTTTCAGAAAAAAGCAGGGTTTCGTTCCTTCGCATGCTTTTCCTGTCTTCCTCCGAACGTCAGCCGGATATCTGATTCAGGTCATAGGGAGTCGTTTGATAAACCATATAATTAAGCCAGTTTGCGTAAAGCAGATTGGCATGACTGCGCCATGAAACAATCGGTTCTTCTTTATCGTCATCATCCGGATAATACTTTTTCGGAACTTCAATCGGCAATCCTGCATTTTTATCTCTCAGGTATTCTTTTTCCAGCGTCCGGGGATCATATTCACTGTGTCCCATAATAAAAACCTGCCGTCCGTTCTCCGTTGCAGCAGCATATACCCCGGCTTCATCTGAGACAGCAAGGATTTTCAGCGCTTTGCAAGCCTCCAGATCTTCCCTGCGCACCGTTGTGTGACGGCTGTGCGGTGCCATGAACACATCATCAAATCCACGCAGCAGAATATAGTTTTTTCGTACAGCATGATGTGGAAACACTCCGAAAAGTTTCTGCTCCAGCGGATACTTTTCAATACCGAAATGGTAGTACAGGGCAGCCTGCGCTCCCCAACAGATATGGAATGTGGAATGGACGTGCTCTTTGCTCCACTCCATAATTCCGCAAAGTTCCTCCCAATACTCCACCTCTTCAAATTTCATCTGTTCCACGGGGGCCCCGGTAATGATCATTCCGTCAAAATTTCTGTCCTGAATTTCAGGAAATGTTTTATAAAAAGCTGTCAGGTGTTCGGCAGAAGTGTTTTTGCTCACATGGCTTTTCATTTTGATCAGTTCGATTTCCACCTGAAGAGAGGTATTCCCCAGCAGTCTCAGCAACTGTGTTTCCGTATCTATCTTGGTGGGCATCAGATTTACGATGGCAATCTGCAGAGGACGAATATCCTGTGTCAGCGCACGGGTCTCCGTCATGACAAAAATGTTTTCTTCCGTCAGGGTTTTGTAAGCCGGCAGCTCGTTGGGAATCTTAATTGGCAATAACTTTCATTCCTTTCCGGGAATATTAAACAGCAGTAAGTGTACCATATCTTCCGGGAAACCTCAAGAAAACAACAGACGCAGGGAGGCCGTCAAATGAAAAAACAGTGCCCGAACAATCCGGGCACTGCAAGTAAATCCTCTCAGGAGCAATCAGTACATTCCGCCCATGCCTGCTCCGCCGGCCGGAGCTGCAGGTTCGGGTTCGGGAATATCGGCCACCAGAGATTCAGTCGTAAGCACCATCGCAGCAATGGAAGCCGCATTCTGCAAAGCGCTGCGTGTTACCTTGGTAGGATCGATGATTCCTCTTTCAACCATATCCACGTACTCGCCCTTCAGCGCATCATAACCGTAGCCTGGCTTCTTTGCGTTCTTGATATGATCGACAATCACGCTTCCGTCAATGCCCGCGTTCAGCGCAATCTGGCGAATGGGCTCTTCAAGCGCCCGAAGAATAATCTGAACACCGGTCTTGGCATCTCCGGCAAAGTTGTCCAGGACAGACGCCACCTTCGGGATCACGTTCAGCAACGCAATGCCGCCGCCGGGAACGATGCCTTCTTCCGCTGCAGCACGGGTAGCACTCAAAGCGTCTTCAATCCGCATCTTCCGCTCTTTCATTTCAACTTCGGTAGCAGCACCAACCTGGATCACCGCAACACCGCCGGCCAGCTTGGCCAGACGTTCCTGCAGCTTCTCCCGATCATAGTCACTGGTGGTTTCAGCAATCTGGGCCTTAATCTGGGCCACGCGCGCCTCGATAGACGCCTTATCGCCTGCACCGTCAATAATGGTGGTATTCTCTTTGTTCACCTTTACCTGACGGGCTTTACCCAGCATATCCACAGTGGCTTCCTTCAGTTCCATACCGGTTTCGGAGGAAATCACAGTACCGCCGGTCAGGATGGCAATATCCTGCAGCATTTCCTTGCGGCGATCGCCAAAACCGGGAGCCTTTACAGATACGCAGGTGAAAGTTCCGCGCAGCTTATTGACAACCAACGTGCTCAGCGCTTCGCCTTCCACGTCTTCAGCAATAATGAGCAGTTTCTTTCCGGTCTGAACCACCTGTTCCAGAACGGGAAGAACTTCCTGAATTGCGCTGATCTTCTTGTCTGTAATCAGAATCAGCGGGTCATCCAGTACAGCTTCCATCTTTTCCGTGTCGGTAACCATATACGCAGAAGAATATCCGCGGTCAAACTGCATTCCTTCAACCGTGGTCATCCCGGTTGTCATGGTCTTGCTTTCTTCAACGGTAATAACGCCGTCCGCACCGACCGTTTCCATCGCGTCGGAAATCAGCTTGCCGATGGTTTCATCCGCAGCCGAATTGGAAGCAACCTGTGCAATCGCCTGTTTTCCGTTAATGGGCTGGCTCTGTTCACGCAGGCCTTCGACAGCCGCGTCCGTAGCAGCTTCAATACCCTTTTTCAGGATCATGGGGTTGGCGCCTGCAGCCAGGTTCCGCAGGCCTTCGCGGATGATCGCCTGTGCAAGCAGGGTTGCCGTGGTGGTGCCGTCGCCGGCAACATCGTTGGTCTTGGTGGATACTTCCTTCACAAGCTGGGCACCCATGTTTTCAAAAGGATCTTCCAGCTCAATTTCTTTCGCGATCGTCACGCCGTCATTGGTGATCAGCGGAGCGCCGTATTTCTTGTCCAGCACAACATTGCGGCCTTTCGGTCCCAAAGTGATTTTTACTGTATCAGCCAGCGCGTTAACGCCTTTTTCAAGGCTTCTGCGGGCTTCTTCACCGTACTGAATCTTCTTAGCCATAAATATCTTCTCCTTTATCTTTTTGCTCGGATCAATTATTCAACAATCGCCAGAATATCACTTTGACGAACGATGATCAGTTCTTCCCCATCAACCTTCACTTCAGTTCCGGCATATTTGGAGTAGATTACTTTCTGTCCGGGCTGAACATGCATTGTGATTTCCTTGCCTTCAACATTTCCACCGGGGCCCACGGCAATTACCATGGCCATCTGGGGCTTTTCCTTTGCTGTACCGGCCAGAATCAGACCGGATTTGGTTGTTTCCTCCACTTCACAGTTTTTGATGACAACGCGGTCACCCAAAGGCTTCACGGTCATAAATCAGTTCCTCCTGTCTATACATCACTCTGCTGTTTAGCACTCATCGACCATGAGTGCTAACAGCATCCTGTAATATATAGCAATCGTTCTGTTTTCGCAAGTGCTTCTGTTCGGAATAATTTGGCATATTCTCAAATATTCTTTATTTTTTTCCATTTTTCTCTGATTTACTCCGTTTTTCTTTCTTTTGTCATTTGTATTCGTTATGTTACAATTCATCCAGCCGTTTTTCATTCCTTCGGCAGATAACCTGAACCCTTCCTCAAATCATTCTGTCAGGTTCAGGTTTGAAAGGACGCTGCAGCGTGGATTATAAAAAGATTTCTCTTTCCCTTCTGGAATGGTATGACCAATACGCCCGGAAAATGCCATGGCGCGGAATTCAGGATCCTTATAAAACCTGGGTCAGCGAGACCATGCTGCAGCAAACCCGGGTTGATACGGTGATCCCCTATTATCTTCGCTTTGTTTCCCGTTTTCCGTCTGCGGCGGAACTGGCAAAAGCGGATGAGGCAGAAGTACTGAAGTTGTGGGAAGGATTGGGATACTATTCAAGGGCAAGAAATCTGCATCGGGGTGCACGTCAGATCATGGAACAGTATCAGGGAATTCTTCCCTCCGATCCGGTCCGGCTGAGAAAAATCAGCGGAATCGGGCCCTATACTGCCGGTGCTGTTGCATCCATTGCCTTTGGTGTTCCTGTACCTGCTGTTGACGGAAATGTCCTGCGGGTTTATTCACGCCTGTTTGGAATCCGGGAAAGCATCCTGATTCCGGCTGTTCGCAAAAACCTTGAAAAAAAAGCAGCAGATATGGTTCCTGCCGACCGTCCCGGCGATTACAATCAGGCCGTAATGGATCTCGGTGCCACGGTTTGTGTTCCCGGAACCCCAAACTGCAAACGCTGTCCTCTTTCAGTTTTCTGTGATGCCGGCAAACGCGGTGACGCTTCCGATCTTCCGGTTATCCCCGGAAAAGCGCCGCAAAAGGTTGTTGTCATGACCGTTGCAGTTTTGAAATCCGATAACGGGTTTCTTCTTCGTCAGCGGACCGAATCCCTTCTGAAAGGAATGTGGTGTTTTCCGCTTCTTGACTGCCGTCCGGAGAATGCGCCGGATTATCTGAAAAGAAAAATGCAGCTTGAACTCCTTTCAGCAGGCGCCGTCATTCATGCCAGGCATGTTTTTACCCATCTGATCTGGGAAATGGACATCCTGCCGGCTGAAGTCCCTTCTGACGTTCCTGCGCCGGCGGATTATCAATGGATTCCTGCGGATGCGCTGGACTCTCTTCCCCTGCCTGCGGCCATGAATATTCCCCTGGAAACAGCAAGAAATTTTCTGCGCTGATCTTTCCGCAATCAAACAAAAAAAGAAGCGTTCATGATAAGAAAGCTTCTTTTTTGTGTCCTGCGAAAGCAATGCCGGCTGCCTGCGTTATGCGTTGATCATAAATGCGCGGTATGCTTTGACCGCTTCATACAGATCCGCCTTGGAAATCACTTCCATAGGAGCATGCATGTTCAGTACGGCAATTCCGCTGTCAATCACTTCCATGCCATACAAAGCGCATATATATGCAATGGTACCGCCGCCGCCCAAATCCACGCGGCCCAGTTCGGCAGTCTGCCAGGATACATGGTTCTCATCCATAATTTTCCGGATTTTTCCGATGAATTCAGCATTTGCGTCATTGGAACCGGATTTTCCATTTCGGCCCGTAAACTTGTTATAGCAGACACCCCTTCCGAGAAATGCAGCATTCTTCTTTTCAAATGCCGAAGCGTACAGCGGATCAAAACCCGCGCTCACATCACAGGACAGCATTCTGCTGTGCTGCAGCGTTCTGCGCACGGTAAGCTCGCTGCTTTTTCCCATCAGAACGGCAATTTCAGCAACTGCATTTTCCATGTATCTCGCCTGCATTCCCGTAGCTCCGACACTGCCAATCTCTTCCTTGTCCACAAGCATCCCGCAGCAGGTGTATTCCGGTATTTCCGTAATCCCCAGCAATGCTTCCAGTTCGGCAAAAGCGCAGCACCGGTCATCATGGCCGTACCCCATAATCATGGATCTGTCCAGTCCGTAATCACGGGCCTTTTCCGCCGGAACCGCCTCGATTTCCGCGGAAAGCATATCTTCTTCTTCAAGCCCGTATTCATCCTTCAGAATCTTCAGCAGCTGGGCCTTTACCGGTTCTTTCTCTTCGCCTTCCAGCGGTTTTCCGGCAAGGGTGATGTCCAGATTTTCACCGGTAATTGCTTCTCCCAGTTTCTTTCCTGCCTGCTCCTGAGAAAGATGGATCAGCAAATCTCCCACGCCAACAACCGGATCGTCTTCTTTTTCACCGATACAGATCGTTACGACGCTTCCGTCCTTCTTCACCGCAACGCCGTGAAGAGCCAGCTGGCGCGCAACCCACTGATATTTTTTGATGCCGCCGTAATAATGCGTGTCCGCCAAAGCAAAATCGTTGTCTTCATAGAAAGGATTCTGCTTCAGGTCAATCCGCGGAGAATCAATATGGGCACCGACAATGTTCATTCCTTCCTCAAGCGGTTTTTTACCGATGAGGAAAGCAACAATGGCCTTGTTCATCTGATTGATGTAGACCTTGTCGCCGGCTTTCAGTTTCTTTTTGTCTGCAATGGCTTTGTCCAGCAGAATGTAACCTGCTTTTTCCAGTGCTTCCGCCGCATATGCAGCACATTCCCTCTCCGTCTTGCCATGATCCAGAAAACTCCTGTATTTCTGCGCCAGCGATTCCACTTTTTTCAATTCCGTTTTTTTATATTTTTTCCATGCATTGGGTCTTTCCATATGATTCACACTCCTTTGCGCTGTATTTTATCATGAAGACAAAGAAAAAACAAACGCTTGTTCCCCAAAAGCAGAAAAAGCAGACGAATCCGTCTGCCGCAAATTTTATGGGAAGCTCTCAGCCCGCCGGTCTCAGCAGACGGAGCGCGCCGGGAGTAACAAAATAATTCCTTCTGGACTGTTCTCCCTGGATCAGCAAGCCTTCGTTCACCATCCGGCGCAGATAGCCGGCTGTTGTGGATGTTGAGGTAAGCCCGGCTGCTTCCCCGATTTCACGTATGCTGGGCTGACGTCCCTGTTCATCCGCGAAGGATAACATGTAGCGAAGGATCGTATCTCTGGTCTTGCTGTTTCTCGGTTTGCAATTTCTCATGTTTCATCGTCCTTTCTCACAAATCCTGATCACGGATTTCATCCTCCCGGGCAAACAGTTCATCTGCTGCAATCCCGAGCACTTTGCCTATACAACGAACATCGTCTCCTTCGTGGAAATGCATGGTGGCATAAGCCGGATTCAGGCTGTGCAGTCCGTCCCGCTGATATTCCTTAATGTATCCGGCATCCCCGTTGACAAAAATGCCGATATCTCCCGGGCGCAGGGAAGCCCCATGCTGTACAAGCACCTGATCTCCGTCATGGAACTCCGGCTCCATACTGTCGCCGCTGACACGGATCAGTTCATCCGCCGCGCAGGTCAGAGGCGTTTCTTCAATCCAGACCGGTTCTCCCATGCTTTCCCCGATGGTATAGCTCGGACCGGCACAGGCGGACAGATTGTTCCGATAAATCCTTATCAGTTTTCGCGCCGGCTTTTCTGTTCTGCCCTGCAGAAGCAGTAAATCCTCCATTACGTGCAGAACAATCTTCCGATGATCCTCTGTCAGTTCAAGATACTGCGAAACAAATTCCGCAGTTTTTTCGTTTTTTTGCCGGTTCGCGTGATTATTTTCCGGAACCTGCTGATCTTTCCCGGATAATTCATACCCGTAAAACTCTTCCAGCGTAAGGCCCAGCGCTTCACAGATTACCGGAACGCTTGCCAGGTCCGGTCTGCTTCTTCCGGCCTCCCAGGCACCCACAGCATTTTTTCCGACAGAAACAAGCGCGCCAAGCTCTTCCTGGTTCAGGCCTTTTTGCCTGCGGCGGGAACGGATCAGGTCTGCATAGGAGATTCCCGCGGCATTCAGCCGGGCGTTTTCTTTCTGTTCCGGTCTGCTCATATCCTCGCCTCCTGTACCTGAAGAATAACACAAAACCATTGTGCTTGTAAAGGGGAACAAAATATTTTTGTGCTTTTCTGTGTTTTCTCTGTCTGCCCCTTTTCACCGCATTGACTTGATCAAAAGGAAATTCTATAATTTTAAGCAAATTACTGTAACAGGAGTGTCTGACCATGTTTCATCTTCAGAACAGGTGTTTTCTAAAACTGCTGGATCTTACTCCCGGGGAAATTAACGGCCTTCTCGATCTTGCTGCCGATTTCAAAGCCAGGAAAAAAGCCGGCATTCCCCATGCCGTTCTTCCCGGAAAGAATATAGCCCTGATCTTTGAAAAAACGAGTACGCGTACACGCTGTGCCTTTGAAGTGGCGGCTCACGATCTTGGAATGAACTGTACCTATCTGGATCCTTCCGGAAGCCAGATCGGCAAAAAGGAAAGCATTGCCGATACCGCCAGAGTGCTGGGCCGCATGTTTGACGGCATTGAATACCGCGGATACGGGCAGCAGATTGTGGAAGATCTGGCCCGCTATTCCGGCATTCCGGTCTGGAACGGCCTCACCAATGAGTTTCACCCCACTCAGGTTCTGGCCGATCTGCTGACCATCCGGGAACACTTTGGATTTCTGAAGAATATCAAACTGGTTTACATGGGCGATGCACGGTATAATATGGGTAATTCCCTGATGGTGGGCTGCGCCATGATGGGGATGCAGTTCATTGCCTGCTCGCCGAAGAAATACTGGCCGGATACAAAACTGATTGAATGCTGCCGGAAAATTGCGGAAGAAACGGGCGCCGCTATTGATTTTTCAGAAAACATTTCATGCGTGGAAGGCGCTCATGTAATTTATACCGATGTATGGGTTTCCATGGGAGAACCGGACGCTGTCTGGGAGGAAAGAATTCAGGACCTGACCCCGTACCGGGTTACTTCCTCAGTGATGCAGAAAGCCGGTTCCCAGTGTGTTTTTATGCATTGTCTTCCTTCCTTCCATGATCTCGACACTTCCATCGGAAAAACCATCTATGAGAAATTCGGACTGGACTGCATGGAGGTAACGGATGAGGTTTTCGAAAGCGACCGTTCCATTGTTTTTGACGAAGCAGAAAACAGAATGCATACCATCAAGGCTGTAATGGCTGCCACACTGTAACGGATCGGTTCGGAGGAACGGCAATATGTTCATCAAAGGTTTCACTTACGGCTATAACGGACGCCGCGGGGATTACCGTACACCGGAGGCGGCGCTTTCCATTCAGCGCCTTGCCGCTCTTGGCGGAGACTGGGCCGCACTGGCTTTCCCGATTCTGCAGGATACCTACCATTCAACCGTTATCCGTCCGGATTACCGCTGGTCGGTTACAGACCGTGATCTGACTTCTGCCATCGCGCAGCTTCATGAAAACGGGTTAAAAGTCTGTCTGAAGCCCATGGTGAACTGTGCGGACGGCGTATGGCGTGCATATATCAGTTTTCCGCCGAGAGAATTCGGTTCCGGAACGGATTCCTGGCAGGAATGGTTCTCATCCTATACGGCCTTTCTCTGCCATTATGCTGAAATTGCCGCGGATACCGGCTGTGAAATGTTCTGCGTCGGCTGTGAAATGCTGGGAACTGAATTCCGGGAAGCGGAATGGCGCAAAGCCATTTCATCCGTTCGTTCGGTATATTCCGGTCCGCTGGTATACAACACCAACCACGGCCATGAGGATCAGATAAAATGGTGGGATGCCGTGGATTACATCGGCACTTCCGCCTATTACCGGGTAACGGATCACCCAGGCGATTCAATGGAAAACATGCTTGTGGCCTGGAACCGGCATAAGGAACGCCTGGCGGAAATATCACGTGCCCACGGAAACAAGCAGATTATCTTTATGGAAATCGGTTGTCGAAGTGCTGCCGGCTGTGCTTCCATGCCGTATGATTTTTCTCATCAGGAATTCCCCTATGATGAAAATGAGCAATCGAATTTTTATGAATCATGTTTCCGGGCTTTCTGGAATGAACCCTGGTTCGCCGGATTCTTCTGGTGGGACTGGTACACAAAGCTCCCGGCCAAATCTCCCGAAACCGGGTTTTCCATTGTCGGCAAAGAGGCTGAAGAAACCGTCAGAACCTGGTATTCAAAATCCAGAGAACTTCCTGAATGATCACTTTTTCAGTCCTTTCTTTTCTTCCGGATCCGTGATCCTTCAGCAAAAAAGCTTTCCGGCTGATCGGAAAGCCTTTTTTCATTCTTTATCCATTCCATTCTCCGTCGAACACAAATTCCGCCGGCCCTTCCTGATATACATGCTGATCTTCCGGGCTCCACTCAACCGTCAAAGCGCCGCCGTTCAGTTCCAGCACCGCTTTCCGGTCCGTCAGCCCGTTGACAGCTGCCGCCACAAGGGTCGCACAGGCTCCCGTTCCGCATGCCAGCGTTTCTCCCGCGCCCCGTTCCCAGACCCTCATGCGGATTCTGTCACGGGAAATGATTTTCGCAAATTCTGTATTCGTTCTGTTCGGAAACCTGGGGGCTGATTCAATCAGTTTTCCGTATTTTTCAACCTCCAGAGACTCCACTTCATCCAGGAAAATCACTGCATGAGGGTTGCCCATGCTGACTTCTGTAAAAGTAAACTCTTTTCCCGCAGCTGTAATTTTCTGATCCTTCCCATATACAACCGGTTCACCCATGTCCACTCTTATTGTATCTGCTTTTCCTTCTTTTTCCCGAATCTGAAGTATTTTGATTCCGGCACCTGTTTTCAGGCAGACTTCGGTCTGTTTTGTCAGTCCCCGATCAAAAACATATTTCCCGACGCAGCGGGCGGCATTCCCGCACATTTCAGATTCACTGCCATCTGAATTAAACATCCGCATCTCAAAATCCGCATCCTGCGCCGGGCAAATCAGCACAAGGCCATCGCTGCCGACGCCGAAGTGACGGTCGCTGATTTTTCGGGCTGTTTCTTCAGGATTTTTCACTGTTTCCTCAAAGCAGTTAATATAAATATAGTCATTTCCGATTCCCTGCATCTTGGTAAACTTCATCTCTCCGAATACCGCCTTCCGGTTTTATTCCACATGCCCTGCAGCCGCCAGTACGGCTCCTTCTGCTTCCGGGGCCTGTTCTTCTTCGTCTTCTTTGTAACCCTGCCGGATATACTTGTTCAGTTCATGCAAACGGTTTATCCTTCCCTGAACCCGCCGTTCTGTTAACGCTTTGCTCCGATACCGGTCAAACAGGGCACGCACCCCCATTGTCACAGGAATCGCCGCCCAGAACCCGGTCAGGCCGCTTACAGCAGCGCCAACCCCCATGGCAGCTCCGCTTTTGACCATCCGGAACGCACCATCTTTCACCCCAGTGATCCCGGGCTTTTTCTTAAGGAGAACCTTTGTTCCTTCTGTAGCGGAAATAATCACAAAGGGCAAAAGACCGCTCACGCTCTGCGTCAGCTCCGTCAGAATCCCGGTCTCTTCAAGCAGCCCCGTATCCACGGCGATTTCATCCACATAGGTTAATCCTGTCGCAATGGTATCCACAACGGTATCATGCTGACGTTTCCGGTATTCCCGGACCAGTTCTTCATATTTTTTCATCCGGGAAGCCTCCCTTCTCAGAAAAATTTGTTGATAACGGTTACAATGACCCAGGCAGCAGCAGCAATCGACACGAGAACGGTCAGATCACGGATCAGGCTTCCCCGTTTGCTTTTTTCTTTTTCGGGTTTGCTGTTGGCTTTCTTCTCCAGTGCTGCCAGTCTTTTCCGTAATTCTGTCAGATCACTGTCATGGGCTTTCCGCTCTTCTTCCTGTGAAGTTTCAATTACATCGATACTGCTCTGCAATTTCTGCACCCGTAGGTCACCCTCCGAGATCATCCGTGCGG
>JAEEGL014041350.1_pt1 | contig 20244 bp, 14 predicted proteins | sample 9134231 | NCBI WGS metagenome assembly JAEEGL01 (sample SAMN16246548, study PRJNA631951) | gut metagenome | biome: gut microbiome; feature: rumen; material: fiber-attached | host: Bos | place: Iran: Karaj | collected 2018-10 | reverse complement strand
GGGAATCGATATCGCCCTTCCCAGCAGGGATCTGATCGACGTTTCGCCCAAATCGGTGCTTGGACTCGAAGGCCTCCGCAGGACCGTCGACATGATCATGAACTCCAGATCCTGAGACAGGACTCATGCCTTGGTCGTCTGATATGGGTGATTAGTGTTGTTTAAATATATTGTCAAAGACACGGCAACCGGCATGCTCCTCCGCAGTCTCCGGCCGGCCGGATAATCTTTAAGAACGCATACCCATTCTTTTCCATGAATACTAAAGACGAAATCGTGAAAATTTTTGATGATAAAGGCGGCGACACTCACCCTCCGGCGATTTTCACCCAGACCGGAACCCTCGGGCAGATGGAGGCCTGCGGAGCGTTCTGGCCGGAGGCCAATTATGATGCTTCGAAGATGGCGGAACTGGCCCTTCAGACTAACAAAATGTTCGGATTCGCCACCGTGCGCGTCCCGTACTGCATCACGGTCGACGCTAACGCCTTCGGATGCGATATCGACAAAGGAACCAGGACCTCCCAGCCGTCGGTGAAGGGATACAAATACTGCAGCGACGGAATAATAGGTTCTCCGGCTGATCTCATCTCTCCGGACGAATTCATGGAGAACAGCCAGGTCAGAACAGTTCTGGAAGCGGCCGGAAAACTATCCGGAAACGAGGATCTGTTCGTGGTATCAGGAATGAACGATCCCGTTGCATGCATCGACAACCTTCTGGGAATGGAAAACGTCATGATGGCTCTGCTGGAAGATCCCGGCATCGTTACGCCGTGGCTCGATGCGGTTCTTCCGCACCTCAGAACTTACTGCAGCGCCCTGTCCGAAGCGTCTGACGATGTTATGATCATCGCGGAAGCGTCCTCCGATCTTTTTCCGGCGGATTATTTCGATACCATTTTCGAACCATATCTTCCTCAGCAGATCAAGAGCGCGAAATCTTCTTTCTGCACACTTCACACATGCGGAGGAACCATGGACGTGGCCGGAAGGCTGGCCTCTCTGGGCATGGACGGAATGTCTCTTGAGGCTTCCTGGGATCCGCCCGGATACATGGATGCCGTAGGCGGAAAAACCCTGATGCTCGGATGCATCAACCCCGTGGACGTGCTCCTCCAGAAAGATCCGGAAACGGTGAAGGCCAAAGCTAAAGAGTCGGCGGAATACGGATTCGATATTATCACGCCGGAATGCGGAGTCCCTCCCCTGACCCCGAACGAAAACCTCAGGGCGCTGGCGGAATACCGGGACTGAATCAGCGCCCCGCTTTCTTTTCCTCGAAGCGCCTGCATATCGCGTCGCGGAGATCCGCGGAGAAACAGTTGGCGTAGAAAACCCCCGATATCAGGGAAACGGCGGCCAGAGGAACGAGGTAAATCAGATAATATCCGGCTATGGTTTCGACGGAGTTCCCGTAATAAATCGAAACGAGGAAGCTGAAGAAGAAAAGACCCAGAGCAGCGAAGCCGGTGAACAGCCTTTTCCTTGCCCCGACCCAGAGGTAAAACGGCCTGGGCGCGGAGGATATCACCTTGGCGCCCGCGGATCTCACCGCGAGCCAGGGTATGACCATCGCCGGAAGGAACAGCGAAAGAAGAATCATCAGCCTCATGATGATGTAATCCGGCACCGTCTCCAGAATTATAGGGTTGAGGAAAAGCATAGAGCATATCATCACGCCTAGAGCGAAGGTGTATCCGAACAGCCACAGGAACGATCTGGAATCGAAGATCCTGTCGTCTATGATGGGCTCGAGCCTGACTTCTTCGACGTCTATTATATCAGGAACCATGAAGAACTTCGATGCCGCGCCGTTCTTGTCCGTTTCCACGGATCTCAGCACTCCGGGGATGTATTTTTTGAGCATGGCGGAAACTATCGTCAGAACGCCGACCGTTGCGAGAGATATCACCAGTATGGTTACCGCCAGATCGACGGCGAGGAACCATTCCTTAACCGGGCCGATTTCATCCAGGGAGGTCAGCCCTCTCAGAAACATTACCGTGCTGTGCCGGGTAAGTATCAGCCAGATGACCGTCAGGGAAACGGCGGACACCCCTGCCAGAACCCACATGGGAAAAGGTCCGCGATCGATGCGGATAACGGCCCAGACCCCGAACACGGCGAATCCCGCGGAGAAAATCGCGCAGGTCTGGTTAAGAAAGCTCCACAATTCGTAGTTGCCCCGGATCACGGCGACGAGGAACGTAAAAACGACGCACGCCGCTACCAGCCAGGGAAAAATACGGACGGCATGGCGATCTCTGTTCGCCGAACGCGGATTCTTCTTGGGATCTTTCATCAGCAAAGAAGCCGCACGATCGATTTCAATGCTGATTGATTCGCTGATATCTTTCATTCCGCCCCCGTGATCCGTGCCCGGTATATATTACATGACCGCCGCGGAAACGTTTTCATCGGATTGATAATGAAGAAATTTAAAATAGCAGAATCATCAGGATGCATGGTCCGCAGGTATGACGGCAGGGATCTCTGCATAATGTGCGGGAATAAACCCGGTTTCTTCCGCACTCTCGACGGCCTCGTGTGCGAAGAATGCATGCCGGACGATCTTATCCCGAGAGCGGAAACTCTGCACAAACACAACATCGTCATCTATCGCAAAACCAACAGATCCTGGAAATCCTGCGGATACGTCCCTGTTCCGGAGGAGAAACCCGTTAAAACAGACAGAAGCATGGCTATTACGCCGTCCTCCGGCACGATTCTCGCTGACGAACTCATCGATCAGATTAATGCGTCGGTATCGATCGATATAATCGTCTCCTTCATCAGAACGTCCGGAATCAACGTTATCATAGATTCTTTGAGAGATTTTACCCGCAGAGGAAAACTCAGAGTGATCACGACCTCCTATCTCGGCGCGACGGAATATCCCGCGCTGGAGGAATTGTTCGATCTTCCGAACACCGAGGTCCGGATGGAGCTGTGCACGGATCGTTCCCGCCTTCATGCGAAAGGCTTCATATTCCGCGGAGCGGACGGAAACAGCACCGCCTTCGTAGGTTCCGCCAACATCTCCGGAACCGCACTTACCGCCGGAACGGAATGGGTCGTTAAACTCAGAGAAAAAGACTTTCCGGAGATAATAACAGATCTGCGGAAGAGTTTCGATGATATCTGGAACTCGGGAAGAGTCAGAAAAGTTTCCCGCAAAGACCGCGCGGAGATAGAATCCGCCTTGGAATTCCGCGGAAGATAAATAATGCATCTGTTTTAATTATGCAGACAAAATTACCGGTATGCTTCAGGAGTCCGGCAGAGACGGTTTTTCATCCAGATTAGGATTCGTTCTCGCGGCGGCCGGTTCCGCGGTCGGGCTCGGCAACCTGTGGCGCTTCCCGTATCTCGCCGAACAGTACGGCGGAGGGATTTTCCTTCTGGTGTACGTCATTCTGGCCGTCGTCTTCGGGTTCACCCTTCTGCTGACGGAACTTTCTCTTGGAAGACGCACCGGAAAATCCTGCATAGACGTTTTCGGAGATCTCTCGGAAAAACACAGAGCGATAGGCTGGATCGCCGCGCTGGTTCCGGTTATCATAGTTCCGTATTACTGCGTAATCGGAGGATGGGTTTCGAAATACATGTTCGAATCAGCGGCGGGAGATCTGGATTTGACGGCGCAGACCGGTTTCTTCAGCGATTTCGTGGGATTCGGGCTCGGCGGAATCCTGGGAAATCCGATGACGTGGTTTCTGTTTTTCTCATTAGTGACCGTGTTTTTCGTCTTCATCGGCGTGGACAAAGGCATTGAAAAAATGAGCAAGATCCTGATGCCGGTGCTGTTTCTGCTGATTATCGCGATCACCTGCTATGTTCTCGTTCTCCCGGGATCCGCGGAGGGGGCCTTGAAATACATAATCCCCGACTTTTCGAGACTGTCGCCGTCGACGTTCCTGGGCGCGGTCGGCCAGCTTTTCTATTCGATGTCAATCGCGATGGGGATTCTGATAACGTACGGCTCGTACATGCGGAAAGACGTCGATATTTCGAAATCCGCCCGCCGCATAAGCTTCATCGATACGTCCGTCGCTTTTCTGGCGGGACTGATGATCGTTCCCGCAGTTTACGCTTTCAGCGATTCCGGGATATCCAGCGGCCCCTCGCTTATGTTCGTCACTCTTCCCAAAGTGTTCGACGTTATGCCGGCGGGAGAACTCGTAGCGGCGATGTTTTTCGTGCTGGTGTTTTTCGCCGCGCTGACCTCCGCCGTTTCCCTGGCAGAGGCGGTGGTTTCCATCATCAAAGACAAAACCGGCTGTTCGCGCAGAAAATCCGCGGTGATTACAGGAATCATCATAATCGCTCTGGGAACCCTTTCCTGCTGCGGATACGGACCGCTGGAGGGAATACAGTTCGCCGGAATGGCTTTCCTCGACATGTTCGACTTCGTCAGCAATTCGCTGCTGATGCCCGTGGTGGCGATCCTCACCTGCCTGTTCGTCGGCTTCGTGCTGAAGCCTTCGTTCGTCATCGAGGAAGTGGAATCCTCCGGGAAATTCGGATTCGGAAAAATCTACGGGATTCTCGTGAAATGGATCTGCCCGGCATTCCTTTTCTTCATCCTTCTGGCCGGACTGCTGTCCTTTTTCGGCGTCTATTCTATATGAACAGTAATAAAAACAGGCGGGACGGCGTGCCCCGCCTTAAAGAGTTTATCCGGTATCAGGCTTCGGCTCTCTCGAAACCGGCGATAACCGTGATGCTTTCGGTTACTATGTTCCCGGGAACGTTCCATCCGGTGAAATAGTAGGTATACTGGGACGTCGAAGCCGCGGGAGTCGCGACGGATACCCCGTTTCCTACGAGCAGCCTGTTTCCGCTGGCGGATATGGCGGTGCCGTAACCGACGGTGAAGGACTGGACGGACACGCTTCCGTATCCCTCTGGCTGGGCGACGACCGACACGATAAACATGACGGGCGTCAGACTGTAATCGGCAACGTACTCCGTTTCCGAATTCTTTATCCATCCGGCGAAATAGTATCCGCTTCTGGAGGGATCGGGTCCGCCGTAATACGGCTCCGTCCCGTAGGGGAAGTCCGCCTTGTAAAGCAGCAGGCCGTTCCAGTCGTACCACCTCACGGTGTTCACGACGTCGGGATTCTGCACCAGGCTCAGCACGCCTCCGGCTCCCTCGAAGGTTTTGCCCCTGAGGGTGTCCGCGGAGATCTTCACGGCGGTATTTCCGTCCTTGAAGGACGTTCCGGAGAACGAAGTCGACTCGACTTTCGTCAGACCGGTTCCGAAAGACACCTTCTGAAGTCCGGCGCAGTCTTTGAACGCCGCGCTGGCGATCATCTTCAGCGAATCGGGAAGATCCAGAGCCGTCAGGGATCTGCACTTGTAGAACGCGGCCGCTTTGATATCCTGCAGGGATTCTCCAATATCTATATCCGAAAGCTTGGAGCACCATCTGAACGCGGACTGGCCGATGGTCTTGACTTTGTCCATCTTGACGTTGCCCAGCTTGGTGCAGTTCTCGAATGCGCTGGTTCCCACCGACGTGACGATGCCCAGATCGGCGGAGACGAGAGTCTTGCATCCGTAGAACGCTTTCTCGCCGATCGCCGTCACCTTATACTTCAGCTCCATGTAGTCAATCTTGTCCGGAACCGTCAGATTCTTCATGGTTCCGGAGTATCCGATGACTTTCACGGTGCAGGGGAGATAGTTCGTTACGGAATAGACGAGAGTTCCGTCTTCGATGACGGTGCCCGTTTCCGGAACGGCCTGGCGGACGAACGCTTTTCCTTCCAGCTTGTACAGATATCCGCGGAGATCCGCCGCATTCATCGGAAGCGCTTCCTCTCCGTCCTTGAAGGGAATGGTGAACGCTTCCTTTCCGATCGTGTTCATATACGACGGAATCGCGATTCTGGAAATCTTCGAGCAGCTCTTGAACGCGCATCCGCCTATGGACTTTATGGTCTTGGCGCTGTCTTCCAGATTGATCGTCTTCAGCGCGAAGCACTTGTAGAACGCATACGAGCCGATGGATTTGAGGTTCTCTCCGACATCCACGGAAGCCAGATATCCGCACTGTTTGAATGCGGAATTACCGATCGTCGTAACGCTGCCCAGATCCGCCGATTTGAGGGTCGGGGACTTGAAGAAGGCGTTCGCGCCTATCGAAGTAACGGAAAGTTCGTAGCCGAGGCACACGGCTTTTTCGGGAACCGTCAGTTTCGTTATGTTTCCCTCGCTTCCGATCAGGGACGCAGTTCTCTTCTCCGCGGAGATCACCTTGTACTTCAGACCTTCGAAAGCGAATTCCATCCCGTCGTACAGCGGATCCACGCAGCAGGCTGTCAGCACGAGGCTCGTCCCGGTATAGATCCACTTTCCTCCGGAAACGTAACTGCTTCCTTCTTCGAGAGTTCCGTCCGGATAAATCACTGGCGTCAGCGCCGCGCCGGAAACGGATTCCCCGTAGAACAGCACGTCGTGTCCGACGCCGATGACGGGAGTGTCGATGATCGCGCGGGCATCCCCGTACGAGATGTGAGCGAGTCCGTCCGCCGCGCCGTGATCGCCCTTCGCCAGCGTTATGTACGCGGTTACGGGAGTCCATTTTGCATAGAGATTTACAACTGCCCCGTCGGTTTTGGCTAGATTGCCGACGGTCTGTCCGTCTCCGTAGGAGGTTCCGCTGCCGTCCGCCTTCGTGTTCCAGGAATCGAAAGCGTATCCGGGATTCTCGAAGGTGTTGTACGCGAGCTTCTTGGAAACTCCGTAGGTCATGATCTGAGAAGATGTCATTTCCGGATCGGTGTTGGAATGGAACACCACGGTGTATTTCACCGCGGCCCACTGTGCGTAAAGCACCGTATCTCCCAGATCCGTAACGGGCGCTTTGTCGGCGTAAGAAACTCCTCCGCCGTTCTTCTGGGTGTTCCAGGACGCGAACTTGTATCCGGTCTTCGTGAAAACGTTGGCCGGAAGAAGCGAGGTCTGGAAATACACGATGTCAACGCTGCCCATCGTCCCGCGGCCGCCGTTGGAATCGAACGATACCGTATAGGAGTCGGGTTCCCAGACGGCAGAGAATTCCATATCGCGCGCAGGCATCACAGTTGGAATTTCGGTGAGATTTCCGAGATAGCTCCACCCTATGAACACGTATTTGGGATATTCCGGATCCGCAGGAACCGGAACCGCGGCGCCGTAGTCGAGAGTGATATTCTCGATCGCGGTAGCGCCGGTGTTCCTGAAGGAGAACGTATACTGCTGAATCGTCCAGACGGCGTAAAGCGTGACGATCTCCCCGTTCTCCGAAGCGATATCGGTAACATTCTGGCAGTCATTGTAGACAACTCCGCCTCCGGGAGTCACGGCCCATCCGCTGAAAGCGTATCCCGTCCTCGAATAGTCGCAGCGATACAGATTCTGGCTCAGTCCGAAGGAGAAAAGCTGATCCTGCATCTCCCCTTCGGTGCCGGCGGCGTTTGGATCGAATCTGACGGTGTAAGAGCCCTGGCCCCAGACCGCCGTGAGCATCACGCGCTTCGAGGGATCGAAGGAGAGGTTCTTTACGAACATGGAGCTGCCCGTGTAACACGTTCCGGAGAACCACTGATCTACGGTATCCTCGGTAGCTCCGTAAAGCGCCTCGGCCGTAGCGTTTCCGGAAATCGTCCATCCCGCGAAGAAGTAACCGCTTCTGGTCGGAGAATTGATCTCATAAACGGTGTCGTAAACCATATCGGTGTTTGCAGGCCCGGTTCCTCCGTCGAGATTGAAGATAACGCGGTAAGTCACGGGCTCCCACTGCGAGTTCATCATAACGATGCCGCCGGGAACGGAACACAGCGATCTCACGTAAGTCGGATCCGCGCTGAAAACGGTTCCGTCGGATATCGGCAGGGAGACGCTGTCCGCGGACGTTCCGTATCTGGCCGTGCTGAAGTCGGCGGCTCCGGACAGCAGCCATCCCGTAAAGGAGTACCCTGCCCTGGAAGGAGTCTGGACTTCAAAGACCTCGTCTCCGGAAAGATCCGCGGAGACTCCGTCGACTTTCAGCACGTATTTGGGTATCCAGAGCGCGTAGAGGTGGAATTCCTCTATATCTCCGATCCACGTGTATTGTCCGTCGAAGTAAGGGCTCAGGCCCTCTTCGGCATAATAACAGTCTCTTTTTATCAGAAGGTTCCCGGACGCCTTTCCGTCGGGAGTCACCGCATCGCAGTAGCCTTCGAACCTCGCATCGCTGCTTACGGGAGAGTTAATGAACGGGAAATCCTGGCCGTAAACCGCAGTCTCCTCGACATCCGGCGTAACGCCCATGTTGTGGTAGATCACTCTCGTCGTATGGGGGATCCATACCGCCGTGAGAGTGACTGCGGAGCTGGTGTTTATCCAGCAGCGGTTATGATCGGTGAATCCGGAAACGTCCGGCGCGAAGGACGGCGTTCCCGAACCGCTGACAGCGGGAATCACGATTGTTCCGCCTACGTTTTTGTATCCTCCGAAATCATATCCGGTTCTGGACGGCTGGGCGTAACTTGCGGGAAGAGCGCTGCCGGGAGTGACGCGGAATCCGGTGCATGCGCTCTCTCCGCCGCCGAGGGCAAGATCCACCTGCGTATAATCCGCAGGTTTGGCCGCGACGGTGAAAAACGAACTGCCGTTCACCGGAGTGAGAACGTTTCCGCTGACGTCGAATCCGTACGCGTAATAAAATCCCAGTCCGTCGTCGAAAGACAGTTCTATGGTTCCGTTCATAGGAACGGTCGCGTATCCGGTGTAAGAGATGCTTCCGACGGTAGCGGTGACCCCGGTGCCGAGAACGACGAACGCGCCGTCCCAGTGGGCGTAAAGTTCGAGGATGCTGCTGCCGGAGTAATCGGCGAATCTGCTGTCGGGGGATACGAATTCCCCTCCCTGGGGAGATGTGAACCATCCGGCGAAGCTGTCCATAGACTTGTAGGCGATTCTCGCGGCGCCTACGCGGTCGGTGACGACTTTCCTGATTTCCGCTCCGGTGCCGTCGTTCATGTGGTATACTACCGTGCGCGCCCCTGCGACCAATGTATATGAGCCCTTGTCCGGATTGTACCTGTACACTTTGCCGTTCGTATCGGAAATATACGGATAACCGTCGGAGAAATCCGCCAGAGCGTTGATCTTGCCTATCATCGGCTGGGGCCCGGACAGGAAAAGAACGCCGGTGCTCAGCCCGGCGCCGTTCAGATAGTTCTTTATAAGCCCGTTTTTGCTCAGACTGGTTCCTACCTCGACGATCAGCGAAGAAACATTATACCCATCGAGATAGAATCCGTCCGCCGGATTCATCGAGTCCGGAACCATCACGGTAGCCGTTTCGCTGACCGATAATTGTTTCAGCGAACCCGGGAGTTTCACCATCTCTCCCCAGTTTACACTGTCTCCCTCCAGAGCCTCGAATCCTTCAGGAAGCACTATGGAGTTGACGTAACCCCAGTAAAACACGTCGTCTCCGAGAGAAGTAATCAGGTATTTGCCTGCGTCCGCGTCGCTGACGAACTCTACCTCGCGTATCAGGTGCTTTACGTCGTGCCAGCCCCCGTCGGCATCCCTTACGCAGAAGCAGTCAGAGCCTTCGAGATGCGTATCTTCCGGAGAAACGGACCACAGCTTCAGATGTCCGTTCTCCAGCTCCCAGGCGTGATTGGACAGTTCGTCGTACTTCGTATTTCCGCTGAGCATGTATCCGAAGGTCAGATCAGATCCGACCTGATATCCGTCGCCGATAGCGTCGCCGAGTATATCCCCGGACAGAGTTGTCCTGATCTTGACCATAAAGTCAGGAGCTTCGGTATACAGGCATCTGAATCCGAAATCGGTGCCCGCTCCGCAGCGGAGATCGATATAGGTCAGAGATTTGGTGTTGGTAAACGCATATTCATCCAGTTTTGTAACGTTCTCGGGAATTACGATCTGGCTGAGGCTGCAGCATTCTCCGAACGCATAATATCCGATAGAAGTCACGTAACTGGGGATGACTACAGACAGAAGATTCTGGCAGTCATAAAACGTTCCCTTTTCGATAGTCGTATACCCCGGATTGTCCGGCAGTTTTACAGAAGTCAGCCCGGATCCCTCGAATGCGCCCTCGGCGATGAAGGTTACGGAATCCGGGAGATACAGCGTGCTTAGAGATCTGCAGTTGTCAAACGCATCCTTTCCGATCAGCGTGACGGACTCCGGAATGCTCACTTCCGCCAGATTCCAGCAGTTGAAAAATCCTCCTCCGTAATCCGCATATCCGATCTGCTCTATGCCTTCAGACAGCACGGCTGAAACCAGGTAAGTTTTTGGGTATTCGAAATTGACGACTTTCACGCTGAACTCCTTGCCGGAGAAGATATCGTCATCAGGCGCGGTAACAGAGGCCGGAATCACGAGGCGCACCGCACTGTCGCTGCAGTCGGCAACCTCTACCGAATCCGCGTCTATTACCTTGTATTCAATCAATTCGTCGCTGTCCCAGAACCAATCGCCCGTATCATAGGCGTCCGCCTCGCCGGAATCCGCGATGACCATAAAGGAAACCGCCAGAACCAGCGCCGCCAACACTGCGGAGTAGGCGAATCCGCGATAGTTTCCGTGCGACGAAAACAACGTCTGTTCTTTCATTCGACCACTTCTTGTTCTTCTATCCTGTGCATCCCGGATCCCGCCGTATACGAAAATCCGGCACGCAGTCCGGAGACCGCAGGTGAATCTGATTATATGCTTAAAAAACTGCGTCCGGAATAATCTGGTTCACAGAACGGTGCGGAGTCCGTACGGAACGGAAAGCCGGAATCGCGGGCGAGAAAAGAGGGAAGACATCCGGATGCGGTCCGGATGCCTGCCTTTAGATTCGTTCCGGAAAGAGATCGCTCAGCATCGCTTCGTCCAGAGCTGCTGTGTCTTTGATTTCCAGATAAAAGAATTTTCCGTTGCCGTCCGGGCGGAGGAAAGTTCTTCCCGGATACTCCCCGGTATCTACTTCCGCAGTGCAGCGGACGAATTCGTACAGCTCCGGACGGAGTATTGCCTCCATGACGTTCGCGTCGTACATGGCGACGAATCCCTCTCCGGCGGCCTCATCGCGGTAGCCTTCGAAAATCTCCCCGAGCATAGAGCCGAACTCGCTTCCTTTCCCGCGTTCCAGGATATCCTTCTGAGAGAGTTTCGCGTCGCGACCGAGGTGCATTGGCGCGAATACGATTTCCGCGCCGGATCTTATCACGGTATCGAGAGCCTCCGGATCGCAGTACGCGTTGAACTCCGCGTATTCCGTTATGTTTCCGGTTCCGTCCACGGACGCGATCATAGCGTATATGCGGCCGATAAGATTCACGGCGTCGGGATGGCGGCTGAACAGGGACGCGATGTTGGTAACCGGGCCCAGAGTTATAAGCGTCGCCGGCTTTTCGGCTTTTTTAAGCGCCCTATATATGCATTCGACCCCGTCCTCGGAATCCAGAACGTAATCGTGCTCCGGGATAGTGTAGTTCCCTATTCCGCCCGCGCCGTGGACGCTGGAAGCATCCGTCGCTTTCCGGGAGAGAGGGCTGGCGCTTCCGCGGGCCACGGGAATGCTCCCGCCGTATTTCTTCGTCAGATACAGCGCGTTGGCGGTCGTGAGATTTATATTGACGTTTCCGGCCACGGAGCATACGAGCCTGATATCCAGAGCCGGACTGCCGAAAGCGATTTTCAGAGCCAGGGCATCGTCGACGCCGGGATCGGCATCGATAATAACCGGGATTTTGTCCATGGGGCGCCCCTCATGATCTGTAAACGGCGTTGAGCCTGTCTACGAACTCGCTCTTCTTCGCCTTGGAAACCACCGAGACGTTGCACTTGCCTATCTTCGGCATGGAGTCGTAAGTGAACCCGTCCTTGTAGAAGATGACCATTCCGTAGGTTTCCCCGGGATCGGTGATGCAGCTTCCGTAGCACAGGGTCGTCTCTTCGACGAAATCGGGCCATACCACGCATCCCATCGCCACGGCGTCGGGGAGATCCACCGCCGGTATGCCGTTGCCTTTCTTGAATTCCAGAAGTTTGCGGGTGGCCGTAGCTATGAAGCGCTGTATCTCGCTGCCGTTGTACATCTCTTCCAGTTTCTTCTCGTCCGTCCAGGTGGGCTCGTCGTCCATATCGAGGCCTATAACCGTAACGGGGACTCCCAGCTCCAGCATGACTTTGTAAGCCGGAGCGTCTTTGTAGACGTTGAATTCCGCGACCGGCGTGGCGTTCCCGGGTCCGAAACCCGCCGTTCCCATCGACCAGATGCGTTTGACCTTCATCATGGTCTCCCTGTCTTTGCGGATCGCCAGAGCGATGTTGGTGACAGGGCCCAGCGCGACGATTTCGATCTCTCCCGGATTCGCTCTGATCGTATCGAGAATGAAGTCCACCGCCCCTTTCTCCTGCGGTTTTCCCTTAGGATGAATGATGTCCGCCTCGCCCATGCCGTCCTTCCCGTATACGCTGAAGCACTCTTTCTCCTCGCCGGAGAGAGGTGCCGTAGCGCCCAGATACACCGGGGCGCTGCATCCCGCCAGCTCCAGAGCCGCCATGCTGTTCTTCGCCGCCTGATCCAGGCTGACGTTTCCGGCCGCCACCGTAACTCCCAGAATCTGCACGGTTTTGCTTTTGGCCGCCAGAATCAAGGCTGCGGCGTCGTCGCCCGCGGTGTCGCTGTCAATTATTATCTTGTGTATTTCCGCCATTGTATGCGCTCCTTGGTTCCGTATTTCTTTTCCGGGTTTTTAACTTATATACAAAAAAACGAAAGAAACGGATAAGGATGAATTATCCCGTCTCCGAAAATATGCCGGGGGAAATTATTTCGTTTATCCGGCGGCAAAAATGTCAAAATTTAAATAAAACATGTAAAAGAAGACGGGAAGAAGACGGGAACCGGAGCGGCGCTGCCGCGGCATGCCGGATCGGGATACCGATCTTTCCCTTCATGCTCCCTCTGTCCGCATCAGCAAAATCAAAGAATTAAAAAACCCTGAAAATGATTCTCCCCCGTCCGGCAGGCGGGTTATCCGCGAAACCCGGGCAGGTGTGTAATATGGGACTTAAAGACGTGATCAAGGAAGCGGATTCCAAACTCGGAAGCAAACTCGATTCCGTGATAACCGGAGAGAAAAAGAGCGCCGAAGGCAAAGTCGACGATGCCGTCAAAGAGGGAAAAGCCGAGCTCGCCAAATTCGAATCCATGATGAAAGACAAAGAGAACGAGCTCGACTCCGTCGCGGCGGACATCGGAAAGAAAGTCCTCGCATGCGCCGACGAGGGAAAGCAGTTCGACATGTCCAGCATCTCGGACCTTCTCGACAAAGCCAAAGAGATCAAGGCGGTCATCTCCGACATTGCCGGCAAGATCGAAGCCTTCAAAAAATGAAATAAGACGGGATCGCTCCCGTCATTTACCCTTTTCACTTGATTATTACCCTGTAATACCTGTAATCTATGTTGGTTACGCTGACGGAAGGCGAGGCGCCGGCGCCGTTTCTCGCCATGCGTATGACCTCCTGAGGCATGACCGCGTTTTCCAGACAGAATTCGAAAGAGGTTCCCCTGCCTTTCGCGGCCTGCGTCTGGATATAATTTTTGGCGTCGTACGCGGTTCTGAACCTGCAGCCGTTCAGAACGTAATAGTTGAGCCTGTCGCTCCCGCAGCCCGTTTTCTTACCCAGGACATGGGTTTTGCTTATGGTTTCGTCGCTGCAGTTGAAATAGGCATGCAGCCCGGAAAGATCCGAGGTGACGTCCAGATGATACCTCTCGTTATCCAGTTCGATAATATTCCAGCGGTGGTTGGCGCCTTTGATCTTCCCGGAGGTCATGGACGCTTTCAGTCCGCAGGAATTCGCCAGGAAGCAGAACGCTTCGGAGATCCCCTCGCATACTCCTTTATGGAAAAGAAGGGGGCCGATCGGGCTGTAGCATAATTCTCCGTCGGATTTGTCATAAGTCACGCTTCCGGTGAGGAAATCGTGTATGGCCGTTTCCGCCTCGTAACGTGTCGTGCAGTTCCTGACTCTCGTTTCGAAAAGGTTTCTGGCTACTTCCTTCATCTGCTTCAGATAAACTTCCCTGTCGTTTTTGAAACGGTTGTAATGGAAACAGACGTCCACCCTTCCGGGCTCCTCCGAGACGGTTATCCCTGTATCGATATAGAAAAGGGACCAGTTGTCCTCTATGAGCGATTTGGCGATCCTCATAAGGCGGGGAGTGTCGGCGGGAAGATCCACTTTCACGCTGGAAAATCCCCTGCGCACGGCCGTTTCCATGGCTTCGTAGGCCTTGCGCTCCTCGGGAGTGAGAAAAGAGTAATTGAAGCGCCAGTACCTTCCGAAATCCAGCGAGGGGACGAACTCGCCGTCCGTCTCCGGATCCCACGGCTGGGGCGACTCGAACAGCTCCGGAAGACCGTCGGAAGATGCGGGCGCGGGGGACCGGTCAGGCGCCTTCGCGGCGATATTCTCTTTGCCGGATGCCGGGGAGACTGGCGGCTTCGTTTCCGCAGCCGGGGAATGCTCTCCGGTTTTTACGTCTCCCGTTTCCTCTTCGTCCATCCTTTCGATTTTAAAGATGACCGGCCTGGTTCCGTCGGAGCAGCATGCGATCATAACGTTTTCCTCTTTCATCCATCCTTTCATTATCGAACCGCCCTGGAGTCCGGCGTATATGTAACGGGATATCGCGTCCCACGCTTCCGAACAATGAGGCATATCAGGGCCTCCGGCGACACGGGAAGGATCGGCATCGGTTTTCACAAGGGTATTCAGGCCGCCGTGCCAGAAATGATCCGTTTTGCCGTCCCTTTCGAAAATGAATTCGTCGCCGACGTTGTAGCAGGGGCACGGTCCGGACTTCGGATCGGAGCAGTACTTTTCCTGAAGTTCCGGATAAAGCTTCTTATCGATTACCGTGACCTTCACCTTGTGGTTCATGCTCTGAAATCATATCCGGACTATAACCGTTATCCGCTCTCCGACAGATCCGCCGTGCTGATGCTTGCCTGTGATGATCCGGCAAGAGTTTGAACGCATATTCGATAAAGAATTGCGAAACGCCTCTTCGGAAACCTCACCCCACAAATATGAAATAAAAACACCTTTCCCGGAGCATGAAGATCACGTACTGGACAGATTTCTCATGCCCGTACTGCTACATCGGCGACACCCGCCTCAGAAAGGCTATAGAATCCGTCGGCGCCGAAGATTCCGTCGAGATGGAAATGAAATCGTTCCAGCTCACGCCGCAGGCAGGCCCTAAACCCCGCAACTCCATGGTCGCAGGAATGGCAAAGCATTACGGGATGTCGCTCGAGGAAGCCCGGGAAAAAGTCGACAGAATATCGGCAGAGGGACAGGCGGAAGGCCTCAGGTTCAGATACGCCGATGTCCAGAGCTGCAACACGTTCGACGCCCACCGCTTATCGAAGATGGCATTCTCCCACGGAAAAGAAAGCGGAGAAAAGATGAACGAAAAACTGTTCGAAGCGTTCTTCGGCGACTGCGAACTTATCGCAGATCACAGCGTCCTCAGACGCCTCGCGGCCGAATGCGGATTCGACTGCGAAGAAGTTGATGAAGTCCTCTCATCTGATAAATACGCCAGAGAAGTCATGAACGACGAACTCGAAGCCGATTCCTGCGGGATATATGCGGTCCCGTTCTACATAATCGGACGCTACGGAGTTCCCGGAGCGCTTTCAGAGCAGGATTTCGCCGAACTTCTGAGACAGGAACTGAAAGAATCCGGCGAATTCGCGAAAGCGCCGGAAGGCTCATCCTGCGGCCCGGACGGATGCGTTCTGCCCGGAAAATGACTCGGCTGCGTATCTAAAGGGGCGGGCTCGCATCTCATGTCCTGCCCTGCGCCTGAGAATGGGAGAAACGGGTAGCCTTCTCCCCCGTCACGCCGGGAACCTGTGCAAATGAGTGGAGAGGGGTGTTCCTCCTAAACCAGTTTCCGGACGTTAATAGCCATTCATCGAATTTCTCACCCATACCGCTCCGCGGCCGGGACTGCCGGTTATGCAGCCGCAGTAGACTCGATGAAACTTACAAGACACACGGGATGTAAAGAGGGACACGGAAAGAAGAAGTAAGGCCCGCATCGTAGAATGTCCGGTTATAGAAGAAAGTGGACAGGGCGAGATTCGAACTCGCGGCCTCTACCATGCCAAGGTAACGATCTTCCAACTGATCTACCTGCCCAGCAAAACTCCTCATATATTCATTATTTATAAAAATTTCTGTAAAGGCTTCCCGGAGAAACCGCGGACGCGCAACCCTGACGCCTTGCGGTAATCCGATATCTTTAAATATTATTCCATGGTTGCAGACCTTAGGCAACTGTGATCTAGCTGGTTAGGATCTGAGCCTTCCAAGCTCATTGCCCGGGTTCGAATCCCGGCGGTTGCACTCATTTTTTCCATATCAGCTGTCTGCGTAAAGATCGGAGCGGTCGGAATGATACTCAACGGCGAAGAAAGGAAAATAAATTTCAGGATTTCTGTTTCCGATCTCCTGAAACAGGAGAACTATGACTTCAGAAGAACCGCCGTTCTGGTCAACGGAACGGTCATCCCCCGCGCCGGTTACGATTCGGCATCGGTCTCCGACGAGGATACCGTGGAAATCGTCGGTTTCGTAGGCGGAGGATAATCGCTTTAACAACAAAGGAGAACGGTTTCGATGTCTGACGATCTTATTATCGGCAATAAGCGCTTCAAATCTCGTTTCATACTGGGTTCCGGGAAATTCTCACTGGAAATGACCGAGAAAGTCATCAGAAACGGAGGAGTCGAAATAGCGACTCTCGCCGTCCGCCGCGTGAACAAGGGCGGCAGAGAGAATATCCTCGACTATATGCCGGAGGGCATCACCCTTCTTCCCAACACGTCCGGGGCCAGAAACGCAGAAGAGGCTCTGACGATAGCGCGTCTCGCCAGAGAACTCGGATGCGGAGATATGATAAAAATCGAAATAGTCAGGGATACGAGATATCTCCTGCCGGACAACGAGGAGACGATCAAAGCAATCGGACTTCTGGCCGATGACGGATTCACCGCTCTTCCCTACATGATGCCGGATCTCACCGCCGCCAGAAAAATGGAGAAGGCGGGAGCGGCGGCGATCATGCCTCTGGCCGCGCCCATCGGAAGCAACAGAGGGCTGCTCACCAAGGATTTCATATCCATGATAATCGGGGAGACGGATCTTCCGGTGATCGTGGATGCGGGGATAGGCCGCCCATCCCAGGCCTGCGAAGCCATGGAGATGGGATGCGCGGCGGTAATGGCTAACACCGCTGTCGCGACGGCCTCCGACGTCGGAGCGATGGCTTCCGCTTTCAGAATGGCTATAGAAGCCGGAAGAACCGCTTACCTGGCGGGACTTGGAAGAGTGCTCAGCGGCCGCGGGGAGGCTTCCTCTCCTCTGACCGGATTCCTCGGAGAATGAAAATGTCCGGAGCCTGGTGCGACGCCTGCGATATGTATCCGTACATGGAAGACATCGGAACGGACATACTGGACAAAGTCATGGAAGCCGGAAAGGAATTCGATCCCGGCTCTTACTGCGAGAACGATGTAAGAAGGGCGATTTCCGCAGAGAGGCCGGGCCCTGAAGATTTCGCCGCGCTTCTCTCGCCGGCGGCCCCCCCGCTTCTGGAGGATATCGCGGAAAGAGCGAGAAAGGTCACCCGGGATCATTTCGGAAACTCCGTCGGGATGTTCACCCCGCTTTACACCTCCAACTACTGCGAGAACCAGTGCAGATACTGCGGATTCAGCTGCAAAAACAGCATCGCGCGCGCACGTCTCACTCCGGAAGAGATCGAAAAAGAGATGGAGAGCATCGCGGCCACCGGGCTTACCGACATTCTTCTGCTTACGGGCGAATCGAGAAAATATTCCGATCTGGAGTACATCGGGATGTGCGTATCCAAGGCGGCAAAATACTTTTCCAGCATCGGAATAGAGGTTTACCCCCTGAACTCCGATGATTACGGATACCTTCACCGCTGCGGCGCCGATTACGTTACGGTTTTTCAGGAAACTTATGATCCGGAAACTTACGCCAGATATCACCCCGGCGGCCCGAAGAGAGTGATGTCGTACAGATTCAACGCCCAGGAGCGCGCCCTGATGGGAGGAATGCGCGGAGCGGGATTCGCGGCTCTTCTCGGACTCAGGGACGACTGGCGCAAAGACGCTTTCTGCTGCGGGATGCACGCTTACTTTATCCAGAGAAAATACCCTCACGCGGAGATCGCGTTTTCCCTCCCGAGGCTCCGCCCGTTTTCCGGCCATAAGGAGGACGACGTGAAAGTATCGGAGAGGGATCTTCTGCAGACCGCGATGGCGTACAGGCTGTTCATGCCCTTCGCTTCGGAAACCATCTCCACCCGCGAGTCCCCGGTTTTCAGAGACGGGATCGTGAACATATGCGCCACCAAGATCTCCGCCGGCTCCTCGGTGGAAATCGGAGGGCACAGCGACGTCGCGGACAAAGGGGACGGGCAGTTCGAGCTGTCCGACACGAGAAGCGTGGAAGAGGTGAGGGAAGCCCTCGTGAAACTGGGGCTTCAGCCGGTTTTCAACGACTACGTCAGGTCGGACCGATGAAGATTATCGCGGTAACCGACAGAAAAAACTCCCTCCGTCCGTTTGAAGAACAGATGGAAATGATATCCTCCGCCGGAGTTGATATGATAGTCCTCCGCGAAAAGGATCTCTCTCCGGGGGAGTATCTCCGTCTGGCGGAAAAAGTCCTTCGCGTATGCGAAAAATACGGGACGGAATTCTGCGTGAACACTTTCGCGGATGCGGCGGAAAAACTCGGCGCGAAGACCGTCTGGATCCCGTACGGTGATTTCGACCGTGAAAAACTCCGCAGATTCAGAACCGGAGTTTCGGTTCATTCTTACGAGGAGGGTATTTCGGCAGCGGAAAAGGGGGCGGATTTCATCGTTTACGGAAACGTCTTCGAAACTTCGTGCAAACCCGGAAAGCCCGCCAAAGGACTGTCTGAGCTGAAAATACTTTCCGGCCTCGATATCCCCGTGTATGCCATCGGCGGGATCGATCTCTCCAATGCAGGATCTGTTAAAGAGGCCGGCGCAGGCGGCATATGCATGATGTCCGGTTTCATGCGCTCTCCGGATCCCCGCTCGCTGGCGGAATCTCTGCGTAAAATACGATGGTACAATATTCGATATATAGGTTATATGATCCAGTACTAATGATCAAAGAATTCAGAATGGTTTTCATCTCGATTTTCGAGAATGAACCGGATCAGCTGAAGAGGGTCGCGGAGGAACTCGGAAAAGAACTGGGGATATCCGTGGATTTCTACGGCATATACGGCGATGATGCCAACGACGACGTTCTGGTGTATCACGAACTGGTCCGCCGTACGGAAGCCGCGGATTTCATCTATCTCCGCTGCATGGGGGACATCAACCGCTTCCGCAGATGGGACCGTTACGAGAAGATTCTCAGGGAAGCGAAAGGATTCCCGGCGGTTTTCTCCGGAAACCCGGAGGTCAACATCCTCACCAGGGATATATTCAGGGGAACCGACGACGAATACCGCGAACTGTTTTCGTATTCCCGCAGCATCTGTCCCGAAAACGACAAGGGAGTTATATGGTGGGCCCTGAACAAACTGGGGTTCACCGGCACCCGCCCGCAGCCGCCGATAGTCCACCGCCAGCACGGAATATATCACAAAGGAATGCCCAGGGATATAGGAAAAGAAGAATATCTCCGCACTCTGGAGCCGGGAAAAATCACCGCGGGACTTGTATTCTCATCCAATCTGTGGATTTACGAGATGCTTACCCATATAGACGCTCTCGTCGAAGAGATAGAGAAGCAGGGGATGAACGTCATTCCGGTATTCATATCAGGATTCTCCAAAGATCTGGAGGACGGGATCGACGGCGTTCTGAGAGATTATTTCACTGAAAACGGGAAAAAGCTGATCGATGTCCTCGTCTCCACGTCCCGCCTCTCTCTTAACAAAGGAGAGCACGACATAAATCTGGACGAATGGAACTTTTACCGCAGGGAACTGGATGTTCCGGTGGTCTACGGACTGAACGTCCAGGGGAAATACCAGGATTTCGAAGAGGATAAAATCGGAATGCAGAAGCGCGACATGCAGATGAACGTGATATACCCGGAGCTGGAAGGATGCATTCTGGGAG
>JAEEGL015950781.1_pt1 | contig 20245 bp, 19 predicted proteins | sample 9134231 | NCBI WGS metagenome assembly JAEEGL01 (sample SAMN16246548, study PRJNA631951) | gut metagenome | biome: gut microbiome; feature: rumen; material: fiber-attached | host: Bos | place: Iran: Karaj | collected 2018-10 | reverse complement strand
TCGCTGAACGCGAATGACGAATGCTCGCTCGGGCAGGGGCGGCTCTGACAGCCCGCCGGGCTGTCATTAACTTCCGCCCCCTTCAAGTCCTCCCGTAAATACCCATACCAACAAAAGAAGGAGGCTAAAGCCTCCTTCTTTTGTTGGTGCGGGCAAGAGGACTTGAACCTCCACCGAATTGCTCCGACTAGAACCTGAATCTAGCGCGTCTGCCAATTCCGCCATGCCCGCGTATTCCTTTTTTCCGCCGCTTCTACTGCAAACGGCTTTCCGGGGAACGAGAATATTATAGCGTACACGCCCCGTTTTGTCAAGCCTTTTCGGGAAAGTTTTTGAAAAAGTCGGGACGGTCCGGCGTCTGCGGCGGGGCGATTTCGGATCAGGGCGGATCTGCGGCAAATTCCGGCAAAGACTGTTGACAAATCACGGCGTATGCAATATAATCAATATGGTCCGCCCGGCACCGCCGCTTGCGCCGGTCAGCCGGTCGGCGGCGCGCCGTTTTTCGGCGGCAGGGACGGGCAGAATTCTATAAATCTATAAATAAAGAGGAGTTACACGATGAAAAGAACCGGTCGGGGAACCGCGCGGCTCCGGATCGCCGCGGCCGCTGTACTCACGATCCTCCTGGGAGGAATACTGATGTCCGGCTGCGGAGGAAAACGGTACGCCGTCGATTACTGCGGAGAGAAGGATGCGTACAAGGGCGCCGAGGATACGTACCGTGCGGGCGCGCAGGTGACGCTGTACTATGATCTCATTGCGACGGATACGGACTATTCTTTCTATTTGGACGGAGAGAGGCTCTTGCAGGATTACGACGACAGCTGCGGCTTCATCATCCGTTTCACCATGCCGGAGCACGACGTGAAGCTCGAATGCGTCACGAGGAATACGATGGAGTACGTGCCGGAAACACAAGAAGCGCCGGGCGAATGACGAACGCCGATCCTTACGGGAAGGAAAGGGAAGAGTATGAACTGGAAACTGATCGCCGTCCTCATTCTGACGGGCGTTTATCTGTATCGGCTGCTGTTGGATATCATCCATTGGCGTTCCGCGGACAATCCGATCCCGGAGAACGTCCGCGACGTGTACGATGAGGAAACGTATGCGAAGTGGCGCGCCTATCACGCGGAGAAATCCCGCCTGGGGATTTTGACGGCGACGGTATCGTTCGCGGCGGAGACGGCGCTTATCGTGTTCGATCTGTACGCCGCGTTTGCCGGGCTCTTCCCGGCGGGAGCGTTCTGGCAGATGTTCGCCGTGCTCCTTCTGTCCGCCGCCGCGTCGCTGATCCAGCTCCCGCTGTCTTATTACGACACGATGGTCATCGAGGAAAAATACGGCTTCAACCGGACGGACGCCCGGACCTTCTGGCTCGATCAGGGGAAGGAATTCTTTATCGGGCTCGTGCTCATGACCGCCGTCGGGGCGCTGCTTCTCGGCGTCCACCGGGCGGTCGGCGACTGGCTGATCCTCGTGTTCGCCGTGCTTTTGTCGCTGCTCGCGCTGGGGATCGCGTTTCTGTTCCCGATATTCAGCCGGATCTTCAACCGCTTCACGCCGCTGGAGGACGGAGAACTGAAGGACAAGCTTACGGCGCTGCTCGAAAAGAACGGCTACCGCGTGCGCGCGATCCAGGTCATGGACGCCTCGCGGCGGTCGACGAAGTCGAACGCGTACTTCACCGGTTTCGGGAAGATGAAAACGATCGTGCTCTACGATACGCTGGTGAACGCGATGACGCCGGACGAGATCTGCGCCGTCTTCGCGCATGAGATGGGGCACGGACTGCACCGGGACACGCTGAAGAATCAGATCCTCACCTTCGTGCAGACGGCGATCCTCGCGGTCCTCGCGTGGCTGACCGTCCGCTCGGCGGAACTGTTCATTCCCTTCGGATTCACGGAGGTGAATTATGGCTTTGCGATCCTTCTCATCGTGAGCGTGGAGTTCGCTCTGATCTCCCCGCTGTTCGGACTGCTCGTCAACGCCGTCACCCGCCGGGCGGAATACAGGGCGGACGCGCAGGCGGTACGGGAAGGATACGGAGAGGCGCTGATCGACGCGCTGAAAAAGCTCGCCCGCGAGAATTTCGCCGAGCTCGCGCCGGCGCCGCTCCTCGTCGCGCTGGAGTATTCCCATCCGACGCTCAGCCGGCGGATCGACGCGATCCGCGCGGCACAGCCGCGCGCCTGACGGCTGCCGCGCAAAAGAATAAGAGCGGATCCCCGGACCGGCGTCCGGGGATCCGTTTTGTCTGTTCATCGGGGATATCCCGCACGATCTCATAGGTGGCGTAGGAATCGCCGACGATCCGGATCCGGCGCAGATCGGAGCCGTAGACGAACGAGTTCACGCAGGCGTTGCAGTCCGGGGCGAAGCCGTAGAAATCATCCTCGTCCCGCTTGGAGTTGCCGTTCACGTCGTTGTACAGGTCGAGGCAGTATCCGCACAGGCGGTCGAGCGTCCACTTGCCGTCCCGGACGAGCTGTACAGCTCGTTTTCCGTGTGCACGCAGTCGTCCCATTTCGTTTTGTTGAAATACACGACGACCGTCGCGGCGGTATAGCTGAGCGTGAAGTCGCCGGTCGGAAAGAGCAGCTTGCCGTCGAGGACCGCGTCCTCCAGCCCTTGCGTGTACCGGGGATTGTCGATGTCGGCGTACGGGAGCGTGAGCACGTTCCGGAGCACGCCCTGGACGACGACGCCCTCCACCGCCTGCAGCAGCTGGGAGATCATGTCGTATTCGTCGTCGCCCGCCGGTACGAGCGTCGCGGCCATCGAGATGACCTTGCTCGCCCCGACGGTCATCGGCTCCGCGATCGTGACGCCGAAGCGTTCCTTGAGCTGTCTGTTGCGCTCGTACACGCATCGTTGAGCTTCTCGCCGTTCTGATCCTCCACGTAAAACCAGTTCTTCTCGTTCGCCTGAAGGATCTTGAACTCGGCGCCGTCGAAGTCCATCGCCGGAACGGTATCGGGGTAGACGTACTCCGTCACCGGCTCCGTCGCCCGGTCGGCGGGAGCCGGGTCGCTGCCGGTCGGGGTAGTCTTGCCGGAGTCCGGCTTATCCGAGCAGGCGATGAGGAGGGGCGGGAGCATGAGGCAGGCGAGGAGGAGAGATGCGATTCGTTTCCGTGTCATTGCCGCAGACCGCCTTTCCCGAAAGAAGTGACAGGCTCCGGGGAGCCGGGGGACGATGGGGAAGCGCGTCATGCGGTATAGAACGTCATGCGGTATAGAAGACGAGCTCGCCGCCGCGCATCATGTCGGTGACGGGGAAGGAGGTGAGCCCGACGTCCTCGCCGCCGAAAAGCACGCGGACCGGATCGCCGTCTCCCTCACGGCGGATCGTCAAATCGTTTCCATTGTGGAGATGGAGCACGGCGCGCGAAAAGCGCGGCACGGAGAGGAACATCCTGTCGAAGCCCGCCATCGGGAAGATGCCGAGCGCGTTCCAGAGGTAGCAGGAGGAAAGCCCGCCGCTGTCGTTGTTGCCGGGCAGCCCGCCGCGCCCGACGGAGAACATCGAATCGAGCCCGGCGCGGATTACCGCGTACAGCTCGCGCCGCAATCCCGCCGCGCCGAGTACGTACGGCGATTCCATGTCCGTCTCGTTGTTGAACGCCTCGAAGCGGCAGGTGAGCGGGTCGTCCTTGTGCGTGAATCCGAAGAAGCGCAGGCACGCCGCCCGGAACGCGTCGGCGCCGCAGAGCGCGATCCGCTCCTCCATCTCGTACAGCGGACGGAAGGAGTAGTTGAAGCGGGTGCCCTCGTAGTATTCCGCGTCGTCCCGCAGCATCCCGTCGGGGCTGAACGCCTCGCGCCAGCGCGGCGCGAAGCGGGAAAAGTAATCGGCGGCGTCCTGCCGACCGCACTGCGCCGCTGCGAGAGAGAGCGCGCGCGACGCCTCCGCCATGTCGAGCAGATGCGAGGCGTAGTTCCCGCAGAGGACGGCGGGATCCTCCGCGGCGCCGCCGTCGGCTTTCCCGAAGAAGTCCGTGAAGCGGGCGCTGTCCCGGACGGCGCCGTCGATCAGCCCGCCGTAGTCCGCGCGGATCCCGCGGTAGTACGCGTCGCAGATCGTGAAGTCGGCGAGCATCCGCGCCTGATTGACGGAGAGCTGCATGTCGGAGGAGAGGATGAGGCACTGCGGATATTTCCCGATCGTCTCGCACGTGCGCTGAAAGGAGGCGAGGAGCTTCTCGGAGATATCCGGATAGAGCGTGAGGAGCAGAGGCAGCTCCGTTTTGTACATATCCCACATCGTGGCGAGGTCGGTCACGAACGGACCGTCCCCGAAACCGGCAAGGAAGCTCTCTCCGGAGAGATCGCACGGTTTGACGAGCGACTGATACAGGTTCGAGTAGAAGATCTCCTCCTCGATCGGATCATCCGTCTCGATCTCGACGGCGGAGAGGGCACGGTCCCAGAGCGCGTACGCCTCCGCGCGCGCGCCGTCGAAGGACTGCGGATCGCAGAGGAGCTGTGCCGCGTGCGCCTGATCCCGCAGGCTGACGGCCATATGGAGCACGATTTGCGGCTCGCGGACGGTGAACGTCACGCCGCACGCCTCCTCGTCGGTGAAGGAGAGTTCATCCCCGTCCGTCAGGCTGTCGCGCTCAAAGAGCGCCGCGCCCTGCGAGGAGGAGAGCTTCACGCGGAAATGCAGCGTCACACCCTCGAGCGTGACGTCCGCCGCCGCCTCGCCGGCGCCGAGGATCCGCACGGAGCCGGACGCCGTCCGGTACAGCTCGCGCCGCGCGTCGCGGTACAGACCGTCGTTTGCAAAGTTGATGCTGATGCGTCCGCCGCTCGTCGCCAGCGCCGCTTCGTCGCGGAAGGTGTAGCGATGGATCGCCGTGCGGCGATCCACCGTCGCCTCGCAGCGGACGGAGCGCGTCGTCACCGCATAGTATCCGGGGCACGCGTCCTCGCCCTCGACGCGCTGCGGCGCGAAGGCGTCGGCGAAGGAGGTATAGGGACCGTATCCCGGCGCCGTGACGGCGTAGTTATAGTACGCGCCGATCTTCCCGGTGCCGCTCGGATGAAAATGGGAGAGCCCGATGAAGGGCATCTCGGACCAGAGCTTATCGACGACGGGACCGCCGCAGTGGAGCATGTTGACGCCGTAGCCCGCGGGATAGCCGCCGGTGTAGGCGCAGACGGAATACTTCCCGAAGGGGAGGCAGGCGGCGGGCGTGGTGTTCCCCGTGCGCCCCTTGCGGATATACCAGGCGGAAGCGGGCTCGACGGGGGTCGGCAGACGGTATTCGCCGCAGCCGTAGAAAACGTTGACGCGGGAAACGGGATGTTTCATGGAAGGATCGGTCCTTTCTGCGTTGTAAGGGGGGAACCGGACGATAATGATTCTCTTGCGTATCATTATATCATAGAAAAGCGCGGATGTCTACGCCGTTTTCCTCGGTATCCGGGGACGTTGTGCCTCTGTTTTTCCGGTTTTCCCGTTGATCCGCCCGCGCGGCGGCATCCCGGATCTGCCGGCGCGTTTTTTCGGGGGATATCCCGGCGCGGTATTGCAATTTTCCCGTCGGACGTATATAATGTACACGGCACGCGGCGGGGACGTCCTGCCGGTGACGGGCGTTTTTTCGCTCCCGGACGCATCTGCGTTCATCGGGCATCTTGCAAATCCCGGAAATATGTGGTACAATAGTGCAGATTCAAAACGGAAAAGGAAAGGAACGGCGGATCATGGAGTACACACATCTGACGGATCTCGGTCCGGGACCGGGCAACCCGCGCAACAGCGAGGGCGCGTTTATTGCGCTGAAGGACGGGCGCGTCGCCTTCGCGTACAGCCGTTTTGCCGGCGAGAGCCGTCACGACGGCGCCTACGCGGAGATCGCCGCGGTCTTCTGGGACGGCGAGCGCTTCAGCGAGCCGCGGATCCTCTTTCGCCCGGATCCGGCGGCGGACGAGACGAACACCATGAGCGTTTCCGTCCTCCGGATGGCGAACGGGGACGTCGGTCTGTTCCGCCTCGTCAAATACCAAAGCGGCTTCTCCGAATACCTCTTCGCCCGTTCCGCGGACGAGATGGAGACGTTCGGCGCGCCCGTGTGCGCCGTGGGGGAGCAGTTCCCCGGATATTACGTCGTCAACAACGACCGCGTCGTCGCGCTGCGGGACGGCAGGCTCGTCGTTCCGGCGGCGCTCCACGCGATGGACGTGCGTACCGGACGGATGTCGAGCCGCGGAGAGGCGGTCTTCTTCGCATCGTCCGACGACGGGAGAACGTGGAGCCGCCTGTGCGAGCCGTTCGCAATGCCCGGCGGGGCGCATTCCGCCTCCGGGCTCCAGGAACCCGGCGTCGCCGAGCTGCCCGGCGGCACGCTGTACGGCTATTTCCGGACGGATCTCGGACGGCATTACGAGAGCTTCTCTCCGGACGGCGGCAGGACGTGGAGCCCGGCGCAGCCGTCGGCGTTCACCGGTCCGTGCTCGCCGCTGCTCATCAAGTATAATGAATACGACGGAAAGTATTACGCGGTGTGGAACCCGACCCCGTCCTCGCCGTTCCGCTACCGCTGGATGTCCGAGGTGCCGAAGTATGTGGACGGAGACCGTTCGCCGCTCGTGATCGCCTCCTCGGAGAACGGCGTCGATTTCGGCGCGCCGCAGATCGTCGAGGACGATCCTCTGGCGGGGTACTGCTATCCCGCGATCCATTTCACCGGTCCGGGAGAGATGCTCCTCGCGTACTGCGCGGGCAACGAACGGCTGGGCGACAAAGGCTGTCTTGTGCGCACGCGCATCGCCCGGCTGCGGCTGGACTGACGCCCGTCTGCGCGGTCCTCTCCGCTTTTGCGGCGAGAGACCGGAGCGATCACCGAAAAGGAGTTACGTGCATGAACGATTCACGCGGCAAAAGCCGGATTTTCACGATACCGAACTTGCTGAGCATGGTCCGGATCCTTCTCATCCCGGGGATCGTCTGGATGTACGCGGTACGGGAGGATACGGTGTGGACGCTTGTCCTCGTGGCGCTTTCCGCCTTGACGGACGTGATCGACGGACGCATCGCGCGCCGCTTCAATATGGTGTCCGATCTCGGCAAGGCGCTCGACCCGATCGCGGACAAGCTGACGCAGGGCGCCCTCGCGATCTGTCTGGCGCTGCGGTATCCGCTTCTGTGGGCGCTTGCGGCGTGGCTCGTCGTGAAGGAGGTCACGACCGGCATCCTCGGGCTGATGCTCGTGAAAAGGGAAAGACCCGTCCACAGCGCGAAGTGGCACGGCAAGGTGTGCACGGCGCTCCTGTACGGGAGCATGATGCTGATGCTGCTCGTGCCGGGACTTCCGAGGTGGGTGGCAAACACGCTGATCGTGCTCTGCCTGGTCATGATGACGGTGTCGTTCGTGATGTATCTCCGGGATTATATCGGCAGACTGAAGTCGGAGAAAGAAGAATGATTCGGCGGCGCGCGGGAGGATGATCCCGAACGAAATAAAAAATACAGTACCGAAGAGGAGAAAAAGGATGAACGAGACCGATCTGATCCGGGAAGAACGGGAAGAGGAGCTGGAGACGCTGCGGCGCACCTGCCGGGAGCTGGAGGAGACCGTACGGGCGCTGCGGGAGTCGAACGTTCTGTGGGGAAAGAAGTACTTCGCGGCCGGCGACAGCTTCACGCACGGCGATTTCAAGTACGGGAAGCAGGAGGAGCGCGGCGTCGCGGTCTACGACGAGGAATGGGGCATGTTCAAGACCTATCCGTGGTGGATCGCGCGGCGCAATCACATGACGCTCGTGTGCGACGGGATCAACGGCTCGATCATGCCGCTCGCGCGGGAGTACGTGCGGGGGGACAAGGACGTCGGTCCCGATTACCGCTGTCCCTTCTCCTTTGAACGGTACAAGAAGATCCCGCCCGACACGGATTACATCACGCTGTGGTTCGGCTGCAACGACTGCTGGCATACGAACCTCGGCTCTCCGGACGATACGACGAACACGACTTTCTGCGGCGCGTGGAACGTCGTGCTCGAATATCTGCTCATCCATCATCCGTTCGCCAAGATCGGGATCATCGTCACGAACTGCTGCACCGCCGCCTATCAGGAAGCGACGCGTGCCGCCGCGCGGCGGTGGGGCATTCCCTATCTCGACATGTCGTGGAGCGACCAGACGCCGGTCATCCTCGACCGCGCGTCCTCGCTCGGCGTCTGCGAGAGGGCGCTGGAGCTGCGGCGGGACGCTTTTTACGTCTCGAAGGAGAATTCCCACCCGAATCTGGAGGCGCATCGGTACGAGAGCACGTTCATCGAGGAATTCATGCGCAGGCTGTAAGAAATGAAAAAAAGTGGCTGACGCCGCGGCGTCAGCCACTTTTTTTATCGTACCGTCCGGACCGCTCAGAGGATCCGGGTCCCTTCCGCCGTGACGGCGGCGTCGAATTCTTCCCGTCCGGGGATGCGGATCCGGACGGTACCCGGCCGGTCGGCGGCGACCGTCAGGGAGACGACGCGCCCCCCTTTCTGTTCCGCCGAGACGGTGTAGCCGCCGCGCGCGCGGAAATTCACAAAGGAGGCGTCCAGCCACGCGGGCGCGGCGGGGAAGAGCGAGAGCACGCCCTCGTGGGACTGCATCAGCATTTCACCGATGCCCGCCGCGCCGCCGAAGTTCCCGTCGATCTGGAACGGCGGATGCGTGTCGAAGAGATTCGGCAGCGTGGAGTTCGTGAGGAGCAGGCGGACGTTTTCATACGTCTCCTCCGCCTTCCCCAGCCGCGCGAACAGATTGATGAGCCAACCGCGCGACCAGCCCGTATGCCCGCCGCCGGAGGCGAGGCGGCGTTTGAGCGTCACTTCGATGGCGGAAAAGAGTTCGGGCGTTTTCCGCGTGATGAGCGCGCCGGGATAGAGTCCGAACGCGTGGGAGATATGCCGGTGCCCCGGCTCGCATTCGTCGTAATCCTTCAGCCATTCCATGAGCTGACCGTGCTTCCCGATGCGGAGCGGTACCATCCGTGCGCGCATCGCGGCGGCTTTCTCGCCTTCTTCGGGGCAGATGCCGAGGATCTTTTCCGTCTCGGCGTAGAAATCAAGCAGGCTGCCGATGATCTCCAGATCCATCGTCGGCGAGATCGCCAGGTAGACCGAGCGGTGCTCGTCGTCGAAGTACCGGTTCTCCGGCGAGGTCGACGGACCGGTATGAAGATAACCGTCCGGACCCTCGAACAGCGTATCCATGAAGAACTCCGCGCATTCGCGGATATAGCGGTAGGCGGTATTCCGCAGAAAGTCCTCGTCGCGCGTGTAGAGATAATGCTCCCACATATGATGGGCGAGCCACGCGCCGCCGAGCGGCCAGAGTCCCCAGAGCCCGTCCGCCGGCGCCGCGAAGTCGTAGATGTCGGCGACGTGATGGACGACGGTGCCGCGGACGCCGTAGCTTTCCGAGGCGACCTTTTCGCCGCCGGGGAGCAGGATGCGGTTCATGTAGTCGAAGAGCGCGGCGGTGCATTCGCCGATGTTCGCTTCCTCCGCCTGCCAGTAGTTCATCTGCAGATTGATGTTCGTGTGGTAGTCGCTGTTCCACGGCGGCGTCAGCCCGTCCGCCCAGACGCCCTGGAGGTTCGCGGGGAGCGTGCCCGGACGGCTCGAGGCGATGAGCATATACTTGCCGAACGCCCAGTACAAAGCGAGCAGACCGTCGTCCCGCGCCGCGGGATCCGCCTTCAGCCGCGCGAGACGGTCGGTGACGGACATCGCCTCAAGCGCCGGATCGGCGCCGCCGAAGGAAAGATCGGAGCGTCCCGCGAGCGCGGAGAAATCCGCGGTGTGCTCCCGGAGCAGCGCCTCCCAGCCTTCCCCGGCGCGGGCGAGGGCGGCGTCCGCCGCGGCGGCCGGATCGGCGGTCTCAAAGGCGGTGGCGATCGCGGTATACAGCGTCACCTCCGTCGCGCCGCGGACGGCGACGCCGTTCTCCGTGACGGAGGCGGCGCCGTTTGAGAAGATCCTCGTCTTGAAGACGAAGCGGTGCTGCCCGTTCGCCGTCGCGGCGACGGCGGTCAGCGAATCGGGGGAGAGACGCAGGCTGACGACGTTCTCCCGGCGGTAGCGGATACACAGATCCATCGGCGCGCCGCACGTGAAGCGGCAGCAGATCAGACGCGCGGGATAGGAGGCAAAGTATTCGCGGCAATACGCGTGACCGTCCTTTTCATATCGGACGGTGCAGACGCCGTCGGTGAGGTCGAGGTCGCGGCGGTAGTTCGCGGCGGCGTCGTCCCCGCCGAAGGAGACGAGCAGCTCGCCCGCGTATTCGTACGCCTTGATGCGCTTGAAGCAGTCGCCCATGTTCTTCTCCGCCCACTGATCGGCGTCGTATTCCCGACCGGCGAGGAAGAGCTCGCGCACGTGACGGAGCTTGTCGGCGTACCCCTCGATGCGCATGTCCATCGGACCGCCGTCCCAGATGGATTCCTCGTTGAAGGTCATTCGTTCCTCGGCGACGCCGCCCCGGATCATGCATCCGGCAGAGCCGCAGCCGATCGGCGAGGCGTTCTCCCACTCCGACGCGGGATTCGCGAGATGAAGCAGATGATGGTTCATGGTGTCCTCCGGTGTGTCAGATTTGGATGGTGAATCTACTATACATTATCCCGCCGGATTTTGCAAGAGGGCGGCGGAAATTTCATGAAAAACTTTTTTCCCCGGCGGACTTCGGACGGGGACAGTTCGTGATTTTGCCGGATTTACGCCTCCGTTTTCGCACGAATCAAGGCACAATTTCCTGCCGTGCGGCGTGCTCGTTTTTTCGCCTTTTGCAGAAAGACATTTGCCGAAAACGGGCGAAATCCGGCCTGTTTTGTGCGCAGTGCACAAATCCGATTTTTGCGCGCGCCAAACGATACGGCACGCGAAAATCCCGCATACTTTTCCCCAGCGTGAGGAAAAGTATGTGGAAATCCCTTGTGTTCCGCGTCTGTGAGCCACTTTTCCACAGGGGAAAACCCGAAAAACGGAGGAAAAGTCATCCGCCGAATACCAAACGTTATATTAGACACATGCCTTATATTTGGCGCTTCGGAGAAAACGTTCCGTGCAAAAAAGAAAGGGACAGGTCAGCCGCATTCTTCGTGCGGCCGACCTGTCGATGCGTAAAACGGAGGCGGAAAACGCGCCGTTCTCCCCGGCGTGGTCAGAGAACGGACTGCCTCTTCCGCCTCGCCGCCACAGTATATGCCAGCAGCGCGCCGTTTATGCAGCCGGCGGGAAAAAACCGCGGGGCGTCAGCGGCGGCGGCGCACCTGCTGCTCGCGGCGCCGCGCCTCCCAAAGGATATAGAGCACGGTGAACACCGCGAGGAAGATGAGCGTCGCGCGGAAGAAGCGCCCGGTCGTGAAGGACTTGATCCGTTCGAGAAGGAACAGGAATTCGCTGCGCGTCACGGAGCCGGTGGCGATCAGATCGGCGGAGCCGAGGATCTCGTCGCCGATCGTGACGGTCACCGTGCCGCAGACCTGACCGGCCTCCACCGGCGCGGTCAGCGACTCACCGTGCGTGACGTACGCGACGCGCACAAGGGAGAGATCGGTATCGACGGGGAGATAGCAGACGATGGGGGACGCCGGCACGAGCGTCACGTAATCGACGGCGGAGGAGAGCGTGACGGGCATTTCGCAGATGCGCTGATCCGCGCCGAGCACCTCGCGGTAGGAAAAGGATTCGAACGCCCAGTCGAGGAGCTCCCGCGCGTTCGCGTAACTGTAGATGCCCTCGTCGTCGTCTTCCGCGTTCATCACGATGCAGAGGTACGTCAGCTCGTCGCGCGCGGCGACGGAGACGAGGCAGTACCCGGCCTGCGCCGTGTAGCCGGAATTCATCCCGACGGCGCCCGCGTAGTAGTAGCGCGTGTCGTAGAACTTGGAGAGCTGCGCGTTGCGGTTGTACAGATTGCGGTAGTCGCTTTTGTTCGTCGCTTCCATGACGTACTTCGTCACGCTCGTGATCTCGGTGAAGCCGGGGAGACGGTAGGCGTAGCGGGCGATCGCCGCCGTGTCTGAAACGGTCGTGATCATCGCGTCGTTGTGCATCCCGGTCGGATTCGTATACCAGGTGCTGTACGCGCCGAGGAGCTGCGCCTTATGATTCATGCGTTCGACGAAGGCGTCGACGGATCCGGCGACGGTGACGGCGAGCACCTGCGCGGCGTCGTTCGCGCCGTTGACGAGCAGCGCGTGCAGCATGTCGCCGGCGGTGACGACCTCGCCTACCTTGAGCCCGATGTTGTTCCCGATGACGCCGTGCACCATCTCGCTCGTCACGGTGATCGGGAGAGTGAGATCGCCGCCCAGTGCCTCGAGCGCTAAGATCCCCGTCATCAGCTTGACCGTGGAGGCGGGGAAGATGCGCGCGTCGGCGTTCAGGGAGTAGAGGACGGTATCGTTCTCGAAATTGTACAGGTACGCGCCCGCCGCGCGGGCGACCTCCGGCGGCTCCAGCGCCGCCGCAGGAGGGGCGAGCGGAAGGAGCAGGGAGAAGAGCAGAAGAAGGACGAAAAGGATCCGCCGTTTCATGGCGCGGCCTCCTTTCGCGTGCGGAAATAGGCGCGGGTGCGGCGCACGTCGTTCTCGATGGCTTCCCGCAGCGCGGACAGGGAGGAAAACGTCTCCTCGCCGCGCAGCCGGAGGAGGAGCCGGACGGTCACCGTTTTGCCGTAGAGATCGCCCTCGTATCCGAGAATGTGCGTTTCGCATTCGAGCGCGCCGCCGGACTCGACCGTCGGACGGACGCCGACGTCGGCGACCGCTTCCCGGAGCGTGCCGTCGAGCGATACTTCGGCGGCGTAGACGCCGCGGCGCGGAACGATCCGGCCTTCGGGAAAGCGCTGGTTGAGCGTGGCGAAGCCGAGCTGCCGTCCGAGCGCTTTGCCGTGGAGTACGGGAAGCGTGAAGGAGAAGGGGCGGCCGAGCATCGCCTCCGCCGCTTCCATGTCGCCGTCTTCGACGGCGGCGCGGATCCGGGTGGAGGATACGATCCCGCCGCCCGCGGTGACGGGCGGCACGACGATGAGCGGGACGCCCCGCGTCTCGAGCGCCGTGCGCAGCGTGTCGGCATCCCCCCGCGCGCCGCGGCCGAAGCGGAAATTGAAGCCGCAGACGACGACGGCGCACCGCATCCGCCGGAGCAGATAACAGGTGACGAATTCCTCCGGCTCCATGCGGCACACGGCGTCGAATTCCTCCGCGATCACGTATTCCGCGCCCGCCTCGCCGAGCGCGCGGAACTTTTCTTCCGGCCCCGTGAGGCAGGGGACGTGCGGCGCGGTCTTGGCAAGAGAAGAAAACGTCCAGACGGCCGTCAGGCAGTCAGGACGGGAGGCGGCCGCCGTCCGGGCGGCGCACAGAAGACGCCGGTGCCCGAGATGCACGCCGTCGAAATTTCCGAGAGCGACGGAAAGAGGGCGATCGGGCAACGCCGCCGCCGTCATTTCCGGGAACTTGTACACGGTCATGGGCAGAGGGCGTCCTCAGACGCCGAGATACCCGCGCACGAGCGCGGCGAGCAGCTCGTAACGGTCGATGCGGCGGATCAGACTGCGCGCGTTCTTGTGATTCGTGATATAGGTCGGATCCTCGGAGAGGATGTAGTTGACGATCTGATCCGTCGGGTTGTAGCCCTTCTCGCTGAGCGCTTCGTAGACGGCGGTGAGGATCCGCTTCATCTCGCGGTCCTTTTCGTCGCGCACGGAGACGGTCGAGAAGGTGATGGTCTTTTCTCTGTCGATGTTGTTCATGGCGAACCGCCTTTCTTTTCCATCCGGGGAAGAAACTCCCACTATATATATGATACCACGCCCAAAGTGAAAAAGCAAGGGGATGAAAACGAATGTACGGATTTTTTTCGCCGCCGCGCCCGAAAAGATTTTGTACGGAAAAAGTCTCCCAAGCCCGTTGACACAATATACAGATTTATGATATAATTATCAAAAGCGCTTTGGGTATTTACGATATCCCGGTCGCTTTCAGCCGCCGCGCGGAAACGCGGGACGGAGGCGGATCGCGCCGCGCGGGGAGGAGATGCGGATGGAACAGTTTCATCGGGTGATCGTCTCATCCGCGAAGGGCGGGATCGGAAAGTCCACGACGGCACTCGGAACGGCGGCAGCGCTCGCCTCGCTCGGGCACAGGACGCTGCTCGTCGACTGCGACGTGGGGAACCGCTGCCTCGATCTGATGCTCGGGGTGGAGGATCGCATCCTCTGCGATCTCGGCGACGTCGCCGCCGAGCGGTGCGAACCGTCCGCCGCCGTGACGGCGGTGCCGGGACGGGAGGCGCTGCGCTTCTGCGCCGCGCCGTACGCGTGGCCGGAGGGCGTCCCGATCGAGCGGCTGCCCGCGGCGCTGGACAAGCTGGCGGAGGCCTCCGGGGCGGAGTTCGTTTTCTGCGATACGGCGGGAAGCGGCGAGACGGTGCGGCGCATCGTCTCCGATTTCGCCGACGGCGCTTTCATCCTCTCGACGCAGCAGCCGGCGTCCATCCGCTCCGCGGAGCGGACGGCGCAGCTTCTGACTTCGATCCGCCCGATCCCGTGCCGGCTCGTGATCTCCTGCTTTGACGACCGCGCCGCCCGCCGCGGAAAGCGCGCGGGACTTCTCGAGATCATCGACCGGACGCACGTGCGCACGGCGGGCGTCGTGCCGCTCGATCCGGTGCTCATGCTCGCGCAGGAAGAGGGGCGGATCCCCGACGCGGATTCGCGCGCGGGCATCGCGTTTCGCAACATCGCCCGGCGGCTCCTCGGCGAAGACGTCCGCCTGTTCGAGGGAATGGGCGCGCTGCGCGCGCGCCGCGTACTGTGAGACGCCGCCGACGGAGCAAGATCATCAGATACTCAGATACTATACAAAGGAGAGACGCAGATATGGAAATAGCATTGATAGCGGACGACACCAAGAAGGAACTCATGACCCAGTTCTGCATCGCCTATTGCGGGATACTGAGCAAGCACAGCCTCTGTGCGACGAGTACGACCGGTAAATATATCGAAGACGCCACCGGACTGCAGGTGGAAAAGCTGCTGTCCGGCGAGCACGGCGGGGAACAGCAGATCGCTTCCCGCGTCGCCTACAACGAGATCGACGTGCTCCTCTATTTCCGCCGCACCTCGCCGCGCCCCGTCATCGACGAGGAGGAATATACGCTGCTCCGCATGTGCGACGTGCACAACGTTCCCGTCGCGACGAACATCGCCACGGCGGAGGTCCTGATCTGCGCGCTCGATCACGGAGATCTTGACTGGCGTGAGATCGTCAACCCGAGATCGGATTACAACCGCCGCCGCCGCGGTCTGCGCGGCTGACAGACGGCGCTTCTCCGCCGGGGGCGTTCCGCCTTCGGCGGATTTTTTATCCGGGGACGGAGGAAACGAAAATGGAACGGCAAACATCCGATACGCCCGCGCCCGCACAAAGAGCGCGCGAGGCCGCCGTGCGGCTCAAGCGCCTCTATCCGGACGCGCAGTGCTCGCTCGTATCCGGCGGGGATCCGTGGCGGCTCCTCGTCATGGCGCGCCTCTCGGCGCAGTGCACGGACGAGCGGGTCAATATCGTCTGCCGGGATCTGTTTGCCGCGCTGCCGGACGCCGCGGCCATGGCGGACGCGCCGCTTTCCGCGATCGAGGCGATGGTGCGCCCGTGCGGGCTGTACCGCCGCAAGGCGTCGGATCTGAAGGAGCTGAGCGCGGCGATCCTGCGCGATTGGGACGGGCGCGTACCCGATACGATGGAGGGGCTGCTCGCGCTGCCCGGCGTCGGCCGCAAGATCGCCAATCTGATCCTCGGAGACGTGTACGGACTCGGCGGCATCGTCGCGGACACGCACTGCATCCGCATCTGCGGGCGGCTCGGCTTCTATCCGGAATCGCTCTCGGATCCCGTGCGGACGGAGCGGATCATGACGCCGCTCGTTCCCCGGGAGGAACAGGCGGCGTTCTGCCACCGTCTCGTGCAGTTCGGACGGGACGTATGCACCGCGCGCGCGCCGCGCTGCGCGGCGTGTCCGCTGTCCGGGATCTGCGCGCACGCCGGGGCGGCCGACAAAAAATAATCTTGCATATTCCCCCAAAATATGCTATAATTTTCACCGGAATTCCGGATTTTCATGCGAAAAGCGGCAGAAAGGGTTCGAGAGACCGTTTATTATGAAACAGATTGCTGTGATCGGCTTCGGCGTTGTCGGCGGCGGCGTCGTCTCCCTCGTGGAGGAGAACGCGGCGTATATCCGCGCGGCGGTCGGAGACGACGTGCGCGTCAAATATATCCTCGATCTGCGTGATTTTCCCGATTCGCCCTACAGGGACCGCGTCATCCACGACGCCGGGCGGATCTGGGACGATCCGGAGATCGCGCTCGTCGTGGAGACGATGGGCGGCGTCCGCCCCGCGGCGCAGTTCACGCTGGAGGCGCTTTCGCGCGGCAAGCACGTCGTTACGTCCAATAAGGAGCTCGTCGCGCGGGAAGGCATCGCGCTGACGCGGGAAGCGGACGCGCACGGCGCCGCGTATCTGTACGAGGCCGCCGTCGGCGGCGGCATCCCGCTGCTCCGCCCGATCCGCACCGCCCTGACGGGCGACCGGATCGAGTCCGTGTGCGGGATCCTGAACGGGACGACGAACTATATCCTGACCCGCATGCGCGACTGCGGCGCCGCCTTCGGCGACGCGCTCGCCGAGGCGCAGAAGCTCGGCTACGCCGAGCGCGATCCGTCCGCGGATATCGACGGGCTCGACGCGCAGCGGAAAATGATGATCCTCACCGCTGCGGTGACAGGCGTGCTCGTCGGCGCGGAGGACGTGTTCACCGAAACGACCGCCCGCCTGACGGTGCTGGATATCGACGCCGCGCAGCGGCTGGGCGGCGCGGTCCGCCTGATCGGCATGATGCGGCGGGAGGGAGACGGCATCTCCGTCTCCGTCTGTCCGCGGATCGTGCCGGGCACGCATCCGCTTTCCCACGTGGACGACGTGTACAACGGTATCTGCGTTTCCTCCCGCCTGAGCGGGGACGTGATGTTCTACGGGCGCGGCGCCGGGCGCTTCCCGACGGCGGGAGCCGTCGTGTCCGACGTGATCGCCGCCCTGAGCGGCGCCTGCCGCTACGAGGCGAACCGCGTCTGGAGCGCGCCGCCCGCCGGCTTCGTCCGCCCGTTTTCCGAACTTACGGGACGGATGTACGTGCGCATCGGCGGGATCAGCCCTTCTCAGGCGGCGGAGAGCGCGTCGGCGCTGTTCGGCGACTGCGCCGAGGTGCCGGGCACGCCGGAGGGGAAGACGGAATTCGTCACGCCTGCCGCGCCGGACGGCGTTCTGCGTCAGCGGCTCGCGCGCATGCCGGGCGTGACGGAATCGGCGATCCGCCTTCTGTGAGCGGAAACGGACGAAAAAAGCGGCGGAGGATCGTTCCTCCGCCGCCGATTTTCGTCTTTACGCGCCGGTCTCTTCCCCGACGCCGGAGAGCGCGGCGCCGATGACGGTGCCGAACTGCGAACGCTCCGGGATCAAAAAACGCATGTCGAACATCCGGTTCAGCGTGGCGAAGATCTCCTCCGCGTAGCCGACGGTCGTCAGGTTCCCGGTCAGGACGATATCCCGCAGACCGTAATTCTGCGCGGCGAAGCGCGCGACCATGCCGATCGTCTCGAAGACGAGGTTCAAAATCCCGAGCGCCAGATCGGACTTCGTGGCGATGTCGCTGACGTTCCCGAAGTTGGAGGCGGTCATCGTGTCGGAGAAGCCGGGGACGATGTCGTGCTTCGTCAGATCGTTGATCTTGAGATCGACGCGGCTGAGGTTCCCCTCGCGGGCGAGCGCCTCGATATGGCTGATGTTGTCCATGCCGAGCAGCTTCTTGGACAGCCCGAGCAGCGTACCGCCGCCGACGCCGGTGCCGCCGAGGTACTGCGGTTCCTCGCCGCGGACGGAGTAGACGAGCGCGGTGCCGGTGCCGAGACTGGCGACGATGGCGCGGTCGAGCCCGGACAGATAGAGCCCCCCGAGACCGATCGACCGGAATTCCGGCGTCGTCTCGCAGGGCAGGGAATAGATCGGCTTCGTGACGTACGAGGAGCCGACGCCGGTGATCATCACCTTGCGGATCTCGTCGAGGGAGAGGTCGTTCTGCTGCGTGAATTTGCCGAAGGCGCCGTAGACGGACGTGATCGGATCCGTGGCGCGCACGAAGAGCGGCTCGATCAGCCGCATGCCGTCGGCGAGATCGAAGCCGACGATCTTGGTGGTGCTCCCGCCGACGTCGATGCCGATGATAACGTGAGACTGCATGGCTTTCCGTTTCCTTACCTGATCTTTATTCGTTCCCGCCCGCCCCGACGGGGGCGGGAACGTTCCGGTTACCTATATTATATCATAGTTTTCGCGGCATTGCAACAAAATATATTTTCACGGCGCGTCGGCCGCGTCCCTCGTCGGGGCAGGCGCCGGCGCGCGGAAAGGCGGATATACGGTGGATGCGGTCATGCGGGACGGAGGAGCGCTGCTCCGTTCGAAGAAACTCTTCATTTTCGACATGGACGGGACGATCTATCTCGGCGGGATCCCGTTCGATTTCGCGGTACGGTTTCTGCGCCGTCTGCGTGAGGACGGACGACGGGTACTGTTCTTTACGAACAACGCCTCTCATTCCCGGACGTTCTATCAGGCGAAGCTGGCGCGGCTCGGATTCGATCCGCAGCCCGGCGAGATCATGACCTCCGGCAACGTCACGGCGGCGTTCCTTACGCGCAGCCGTCCGGGCAAGCGCGTCTATCTGCTCGGCACGGCGGAGCTGTGGGACGAATTCCGCCGCGCCGGCGTTCGGCTGATCTCCGATCGGGACGGGCGGCTGACGGAGCCGGACGCGGCGGCGGATATCGTCGTCACGAGCTTCGACACGACGCTGACGTACGAGAAACTCATGCTCGCGTGCGATTTCATCCGCGGCGGCGCGGAATATCTTTCGACGCACCCGGATTTCAACTGCCCGACGGAAACGGGCTTTATCCCGGACAGCGGCGCCATCGCCGCCGCCGTCACCGCCTCGACCGGCGTCACGCCGACCTATTTCGGGAAACCGTACCCGGAGACGGTCGAGATGATCGGCGAGATGACGGGGACGGCGCGGGAGGATATGTGCGTCTTCGGCGACCGGCTGTATACGGATATCGCCGTCGGAAAGCGGCACGGGATCACCGCCGTCCTCGTCCTCACCGGCGAGACGAAACAGGAGGACGTGGACGCCGCCGCACCGGAGGAAAGACCGGATCTCACGCTCCCCAGCCTCGCCGAGGCGGAGGAGCTCATGTTCGGCTGAGGGATCACGCGTCCGGCGTCCCGTCGTCCGGGATGAGGACGCGGGCGAGAGCGAGCGCCGCCTGAACGCCGGCGCGCTTCGCCTGTGCGAGCGTGTTCCCGCACGAGCCGATCTCAAGCAGCAGCGACCCTGCCCGGTACTGCTCGTTGAAGGCGGCGCCGCGCAGATCGATCGCCCGGCAGAGGGTGGGCGAGGCGGCGGCGAGTTCCGTCTGGAGCTTCAGAGCGAAGTTCAGATTGTCCCGCCATCCCGGATGGACGGCGCCGCGTGCGTCGGTCCCGACGACGATCATGCACTGCGCGACCTCTTCTCCGCCGATGCGGGTGAGCGGGCGGAGACGGGTATTGTCCGTGCGGACGATCGAATCGCGGTGCACGTCGAGGACGACGGAGATGGAGGGATGCTCCGCGAGCAGCGCCCGGATCGCCTCGGCGGCGCGGCTGTAGGCGTTCTGATAGGACGTCAGGGCGAACATCTCCCGCACGTGGAGGACGGGGATCCCCGCCGCTTCCAACGTTTCGGCCATGACGTCGCCGACGGCGACGACGTTTTCGGCGGTATCCTGTGAACGGAACGGATCCGCCGCCGTATACATCGACTGCCCTTCGGCGGCGAACGCCTCCGTCCCGTGCGTGTGGAGGATCAGTATGTACGGCTCGGACGGATCGTGCCCGACGCTCCAGCGAACGAAATCCGCGAACGGCAGCGCCGCCGCGGCGAGCGCCGCGCAGTCCGGCGCGTAGTCCGTTTCATTGAACAGCGACAGCGGATCCGCCGCGCAGCTCAGATCGACCTCGCGGATCGGCCAGCGGCGGACGTCGGTGGACGCCGCGTTTTCCTTGTCGTCCGCCTCGGGTCCGGCGGCATCCTCTCCGGCGTCCGCGCCGTCGCCGCCGACGCCGCC
>JAEEGL011188045.1_pt1 | contig 20245 bp, 17 predicted proteins | sample 9134231 | NCBI WGS metagenome assembly JAEEGL01 (sample SAMN16246548, study PRJNA631951) | gut metagenome | biome: gut microbiome; feature: rumen; material: fiber-attached | host: Bos | place: Iran: Karaj | collected 2018-10 | reverse complement strand
CGCTCTGGTGCCTTTCGATATTGGACTCGGAGAGCAGTGTGAAGACATTGGGTGCCGCCTCGATGAGCGCAGGGTATCCCCATCGGTTGCTCTTCCCCCTGCTGTCGGTGGCAAGCGGGAAGAACGCCTCGTAGGGTTCCGTCCACGGCTGAATCCACCGTTTGCGTCCGTCGGGTATGCGATAGGTGGTCAGTTCTTTCACCCACTTCTCCGGGCCGGCCGTCTCGAACTGATATCTGAAGGCGATGCCGTCGTTGAAGATTCGGAAGAGGATTTGCACCGGCCGGTTCAAATCGCCATTGTATTCCGCAAGATATTCGTTGGCCGCTTTGTGGGGATGGAGACATTTGCCCGCCACCATCTCATAGTCGATGTTAAGGCGTTGGGGCTTAGAAATCTTTTGCAGTTGCAACACCCCTCCCCTATTGGTGGTCTCTACGCCGAGTTGTGTGATCTCAAGCACCGTGGCACCACGGTATTTGACGGTGGCCGCACCTTGGTTGAGTTCTACAGTGACATGTTTATCCGGCGAAGACATCTTCACTTTCTTCGCCTGTGCGATGGTGGCGACAACAAAAGCCGCGACAAGGAAACAGAGTGTTTTTTTCATGTTAAAATGTTGAATAGTTGAAATAGTCAGTTAGATAGATCGGCAGCCGTCACTTGTAAACTTTGATTTCCTGCTCACCTTTCATGGCGCGGTAGGCATTGAGGGCAAGCGCGGTGAGTTCATCCTCACCGGGATAGACAAAGACGGGTGCGAGATATTTGATGCGTTTGGTGATGCCTTCCGAAACAAACTTGCTGTGCGACATGGCACCCGTGAGGATGACCGCATCGACATGGCCGCAAGTGACGGGAGCGAGCGACCCGAGCCAGCGGGATATCTGATAGACCATGGCCTCGAGGATGAGACGTGCATGCTCATCGCCCTCATTGATGCGCCGCTCCACCTCACGCACGTCGTTGGTGCCGAGATGGGCAGTCAGCCCGCTGTGCCCATTGATTTTGCGCAGCATCTCATCCTTGGTGTATTGTCCGCTGTAACACAGCTTGACGAGTTGCACGGTGGGGAGCATCCCTGCCCGTGAGGGCGAGAACGGCCCGTCGCCACTGAGCGCGTCGCTACATTCCACCGCCCTGCCGTGATGGTGCATGGCGAACGAAATGCCGCTGCCGAGATGGCATACGATTAAATCCTGTTCCTCGTATTTCACGCCGTGCTCGCGGCAATAGCGTTTGGCAATCTCGCGCTGGTTGAGCGCGTGCCAGATGGTCTGGTGCGGCAGTTCGGGCACACCCGTGATACGCGCCACATCATCGAGTTCATCGACCACGCCGGGGTCAACCGTGAATGCTCTGCATCCGGGAATCTCCTTGGCGATGCTGAGTGCGATGAGCGACCCGAGATTACAGGCATGGTGCAACCTTGGGTGTTTGGTGTCCTCAATCACTTTGTCATTCAGTTCATAGACGCCGCTCTCGATGGGTTTGACGAGTCCTCCCCTTCCCACGACCACATCGAAGTCCATTTTATAACCTTGCCGTTCGAGTTCTTCGAGCAGTTTTTCCTTCCGGTAATCATATTCGTCCATGATGAACGGGTATCTGCACAATTCCTCGAAAGGATGGTTGATACATGCATGCATCACAATCTGGTCGTCTTCAAAAACGCCCACTTTGGTTGATATCATTCCAGGGTTAATCGCAAGGATTTTCATACTATTCAAGATATAAAGGTTAACAAAGTGTATTTCTGAGCAAAGTTACAAAAAAAACGGCACATGATGTGCCGTTTTTTGATTTATTAACAGTATTTCCGGGTGATTATTCCGGCATCATGACGATTTCGGCATGATGTCCCGGTTTCATGATGACATCGCGGATGAAAGCGCTGACCTGCTCCGGTGTGACGGCGCTGACGCGCTCCTTGTAACCATTGTAGAAGTCTGTGCCATATTTCTCATTGCGGAAGATATAATTGAGCCAATGGTTGTTGCTCTTGGAATCCTCATCAAAGTGGTTGAGCATCGCTTCCTTCACCTTGGCAAGCACCTCGGGGTCAATGGCTTTAGCTGCATCTTCAATACCTTGTTTGAGCAAGCTCTCAGCGAGTTGTGCCTTGTCGGGATCGCAGGGGCAGTAGCCCAACAGTGTGTAGTAGAACTCATCGGCATCCGTATCCACATCGGCCTGTGCGGAGACCGTGTAGGAAGCGCTGTGCTCCTCGCGGATGCTCTTGAGATAGACTGCTTCAAGCACATCGGCAGCCATCTTGAGCAATGTACGTCCTTCGACGGTATAAGGCACGCCATTGCTTCTCCAAGCCTCGACGACAATGCTCTGTCCGTCCTGCATCTTCGCCTTGAATCTGTTCTCCACATGACCATTCCAAACGTGTTTGACACTCTGTTTCTTGGTCAGTTTCTTGTTGGCGGGCAGCGAAGCGATATATTGCTCCAGGTATTGACGCATAATCGCCTCGTCGAAATTACCCACGAAGACAAACGTATAGTCAGCGGCATTGGCCAGACGCTCGCGTTGAATCTGCAGGATACGCTCGTAGTCGGCATTCTCGAAGGTCTCGGCCTTGGGCAGGCTGCTCAGTTTGTAGTGATTTGTGAGGGTTGACTGCAGCGAGTCGGTGAATACGAGTTGCGGGTTGAGCGAAGCGTTTTTGAATTGTTCTGCCATATATCCGGTGGTCTGGTCGTAAGCGGCTTTATCCGACTTGATGGCCGTGAACTGGAGGTAGATGAGTTGCATGAGCGTCTCGAGGTCATCGGGCGTAGAATGACCTGTGACGGTCTGGTCGGTCACGTCGATGTCGAAGTCCACGCCAGCCTGTTTTCCAGCCAGAGCCTTCGTGAGGTCACGCTGCGAGAAGTTGCCCAGTCCTGCTTCTGCAAAACCCATAGCGAGTATTTTGAGGTTGTCATCGTCCTTTGGCCCGTAAAGAGCGAGTCCGCCGTCAGCGTAAGCCCGCATCAGAATCTCATTGTCTTTGAAATCAGTCTTTTTGAGGATAACCTTGACACCGTTGGAGAGGGTGAGCTGTTTGTAACCGAGTTGTTTGTTCTCCGTCTCTTTCTTGATGGCACCTTTCTTGGGCAGTGCGGTCATGAGCGGTTCGGTGATGACATTATCGACATAAGCTTCGAGTTTTTCTGCTCTTGCCCCGGTGATAGCCCCTTTCAGCTCATCGACAGTAGTGACTTTAATCCCTTCTGCCTCACGCAGGAATCCGGCCACAACCAGGTTGGTATCGTTGGCGGTAATCATCTCCTTCGAGAGTTCATTGACGACCTCAACCGGCAGCATTTTCACCACTTGGTTGGTCAGGTTGTACTGGTCTTCAATGGAGGGCATGGGTTCGTTCTCGAGGAAGTTCTCGATATAATCGTTGGCGTACTGGTCGTTTTTGATTTTCGCGCGGTTGTCATAGAGTTTCTTGAGTTGGCTGAGATAGTCATCCTTGGCGCGCTCATATTCCGTAGCCGTGAATCCATACTGGTTGACTCGGTTGAGTTCCTGGGTCACCTGTTTGATGGCCTCGATGTCCTGCCCCGGTTTGGGAATAACAATAGTAGTGAACGCATCCTTCGCTTTCGTCGAGAGGAATTTGCCGTCAGAGCCTTGAGCGACGAGGAAAGCGCTGCCCTCTGACTGAGCGGCCTCTTGCAGACGGTTGTTGAGCATCATCCCCGTCATTTCGCCTCCAAAGTTGAAGATAAGCGACATCATGGTGGGTTTCATCTCATCAGGCAGTCCGTCGTGTTTCATCATAATCATGTACATGTTCTGCTGCATCTCCTTGTCTTGTCCGATGACATAGATGGCATCGTCATTGTCGGGAATCGCCTCATGCGGAATCTTGACAGCATCGGCAGGAACAGTCACACCGGACCAGAGTTCTTTGATCTTGGCTTCCACTTTGTCCACATCCACATCACCCACGATGATGAGTCCCTGGTTGTCGGGACGGTACCATTTCTCGTAATAGGCACGGAGCGTCTGCGGAGTGAAGTTGTCGATAATCTCCATCAATCCGATGGGCAGTCGGTTGCCGTATTTACTGTCTTTGAGCATCTGGGGCCAGGCAGCATCGCGTATGCGTTGCATAGCACCGCTTCCGAGTCGCCATTCCCCATGGACGACACCGCGCTCCTTGTCTATCTCACCGGCATCGAGCGTCAGTCCGTTCGACCAGTCTTTGAGGATGAGGAGGCATGAATCGACCGCCGTCTGGCGTGCTGTCGGCACATTATTGATGTTGTACACGGTGCGGTCGATAGACGTATAGGCATTCAGGTCACGTCCGAACTCGACACCGAGCGAACGGGTATAATCGATAATGCCATTTCCGGGGAAATGTTCCGAGCCGTTGAACGCCATGTGCTCGAGGAAGTGAGCCAGTCCGCGCTGGTCGTCATCCTCATTGATAGAGCCGACCTTCTGTGCGATATAGAAGTTGGCCACCCCTTCGGGGTTGTTGTTGTGTCGGATGTAATAAGTCAGTCCGTTGTCGAGGTGTCCGACTCTCACTTCGGGGTCGACTGGCATTGTCGGCATCTCCTGTGCCATGACAGACGCAGAGGCAAAGAACAAGCCAGCCACTGCTAATAACTGTTTGATTTTCATAATGAGTTGATTTATAGTAAAAAGTTATAATTGAGACAATTGATTCTATCGTTTTTAATCACGACTATAGATTAGAGAGGATGGATTTGAGATCGACTCCGAGGAGATTGGCCTGGCGGATGAAGTCGGGCAAGGTGTGGTCCATAAACTCCTTCTTTCTGACGGCGAGGATTTTCTCTTTCGCATCGGGTGCGACGAAATAACCCAGTCCGCGTTTGTTATAGACCACCTCTTCCCTTGCGAGCGTGTCATAGGCCTTGACCGCAGTATTGGTGTTGACTTGCAACAGCACGGCATATTCTCTGACGGACGGTATTCTGTCGTCGGCATTGTATTTGCCAGCAAGAATCTCATCGCAGATTCGGTCGGCCATTTGCAAGAATATTGCTTTGTCGTTAGTAAAAGTCATAGATTCAGCAGCTTGTTATGTATCACTTGTGTATTTTTGAAGAGTTTGTAAGCAAATCCGACGAACAGGATGATGGCGATGAAATAGCCTACCGACATGAGCGGTTTGCCCAGTCCGAAGAAATAGTCGATGACCGCAAGCAGGATTGACATGACAAACGACATGAGCCATGCGAAGACCCAGGGGGCGGTTCTGAACAACGCGCCGCAGAAGAGGCACATCGCCCATGAGAAGAGCAACGCGAGGATACCGTATCCCACATTGAGCCACCCTGCCTCGCTGAACGATTTCACCTTTGTCAACTCCTCAGGCAGTTGAACGGGACGCTGCATGACACCCCCATCAGGGTTAGCTGCAACTTCTCCCGCTCGCTGTCCTGCTTCCAACCCTTTCATAAATAGCTCCACAGCTTCGCCTGGTGAGGCAGACGACGTGAGGTTGCTCTTGCAGGTTTGGAGCATGGCCGGTGTGGCCCATTGGTCGCCCGGAGCATTCAATCCTTTCGCGGCAGCCACATGGATGGCATCAGCCGTGACGAAGCCAGCCGCCCACACCAGCACGCATACGACAGACAAGAAGATGACGCGCATGACGAACTTCTGTTTCATGGTACCGGGGATCATCATGAACCCTACCCTGCTTTTCTTGTTCGTCATGGGAGCGATGAGCCTTGACACGGCAAAAAGCATGAACAGCTGCATGGCCGAATAGCAGAACGACACTCCGACGAGGTCATTGAGATCGCCCATGTCGGTCACTGACATCACTTCGTCATTAAACAAGTATCCTGCCCCGAAGAGCACCAACACATTGATGATGACCGATGCGATATACACTTTCAGCAGCTTGGTGGCGTCGGTACGCACCTGCCACTTACATATATTGAGAAATTGTGAACTGTTCGACATTTTGTTTTGAGGTTTTGAGGTGGGATTATATATTAATCCAATGATTTTGAATAAGTTGCGTACGACGGAAGAGTCGATAGGAGAGCCAGTAATTGAACAGGATGAGCACAGCGAGCACAATACAGACGGCGGTTAAGAAACTTTTCGGCTGAATGCTCTGTTGCATGAGCCAATCAACGAGTGAATATGCCCCACCGCCGCTAAACCATGAGAAGGTGATGACGAGCGCGGTGACCAGAATGACCGACACGACAATCCACTGGAAACGGCGGAAGAAGGTTCCACCCAGCGCATAAAGCGACTGAAACCAGAAGAGCAGCAGCCATAAGGCGAGCGAGGCCAAGAAAGGTACGTGCGCTTGTTTGCCGGCTGGCGCCGCACTGTGAAACAGATAGGAGAACGTGCCCATCTGTGCATGTTCGCCCACGACGGTGCGAGCTATGAGGTATTGAATCAGGTCGAAGCAGAGGAAACCAACGATGAGGGCACATCCCCAGACCACAGTAACGAGGAGAAAGCGCGACACATATTTCTCCACCGACGAGGCCGGCAGGGCAAGATAAGCGAGCGCCCCTTGTCTCTTCCTGTAGTTGGCCATGAGGAACGACGGACTGATGATGAGGAAGACAACAAAGAATCCGATTGCCATCGTCGTCATCTTATAGACCAAATGTTGATATTGGGTCACATCCTGCAAGCCGATGACCGCCATTCCCATGAAGAAGAGGAGAAGGCCCGTGAACGAAGCCCCGATGACAAGCATGTTCTTCTTACCACGCGAGAGGGTCCACTTCAGCAAATGATAGAAACGCTTCATCTTCAACATCCTTATTTTTTGTCCATATTGATTTTTCCGAGCACGACCGCATTGAACAGCAATTCGAGGTTGACCGCCGTCTCTTCCCGTCCGTTTCGCTCTGCCACGACAGCAGCGCCTTGCAATGAGGGCTCGGCATAGACCACATCACTGCCCATCTGCTGGGGATTGCGGAACTCGAAAGCGTATTTGTCGGTGATGTCAGAGATAGAAGCATCGAGCAGCAACCGCGATTGTTCCATCATCACGACATGGTCGAGCAGTGCCTCCACGTCATGCACCTGGTGTGTGGAGATGATGAGCGTGCGGTCGTCGGTCATATTCTCTGCGATGACGCGACGGAACTGGGTCTTTGACGGGATATCGAGTCCATTGGTGGGCTCGTCCATGAGCAGCAGTTTCGTTCCTGCGGCCAGTGCGATGCTCATATACACTTTCTTCTTCTGTCCCATGGAGAGGGAGTTAAGTTTCAGGTCATCGCTGAGTTCAAAGGCATTGAGACATTTTTTCAGCACATCGCGATTAAATCGCGGATAGAAGGGCTCGTTGAGTTGCACATAGCGATGGAGCGACATTGCGGGGAAGTCGAACTCCTCGGGCACGAGAAACATCTCGCGGAGCATCTCAGGCAAACGGCGTTTTGACTCCATGCCATCTACTGTGATGCTACCCTTTGAGGGACGGAGCATCCCACAGATTAAATACAACAGGGTGGATTTTCCTGTGCCGTTTTTACCCAGCAATCCGTAGATACAGTTTTCCTTGAGGGTGAGGCTGAAATCCGTAAATACGGGAGCAATACCGCCACCGTACTTGAATGAAATATTCTTGACTTCAATCATCGTTACTTGAATTTGATTAAAATGACAATACCAATTTAATAGTGTAATAGTGTACTACTTCAATGGTACACTGCAAAGGTAATACAAGTATTGATACGCTCCAAGGAATTATACAATTATTAACTATAATTTAGATTTAGAAAGAAATAAAGGAGGCACAGCCCCCTTTTAAAGCCCCCCTCTAACACCCACGAGAGGGAGAATAACATAACTCTGACTCCCTTTGGGCAGAATGGTTACCGTAGGGGCGGGTCTCGGTGCCCGCCCACAAACCATCATAACGTGGGCAGATCAGATTGCTGAGGTGCTATCTCCGGACGGTATTCGAAATGCATGGTGTCGTAGTGATACCAGCGGCCGCCCCAGATAAAACCGTATTTCTCGAAGATGGTCACGATTTGTTCAGGGATACGGTTTTCGTATTTCAACCCTTTTGTGGTCTCCCCTGCCCCTTTGTTCGACCACAGCCAATAATTGGAATATTTCGTGCAGATGTCAATGGTCATACCATAGCTGTGGGCACTGAGGCGTTTGGCACCGCGCACAGGGCGCCAATAGAACGATGACGACTGCTCCATGTATTTGCGCAATTCGGGGTGCTTGGCGATTTCGTCAGCCACTTTTTTGAGTTGTATGTCGGCGCCATTAACCTTGGTAAAGAGGAGCGACTGTCCGAACCAGTTGACTTTAACCAGGTTTTTACGTACCGCCGCCTCATTGTTGCCGTACATCTTCTTGAAGAAAGCCTCGCTACGTGCGCGACCGGCATCGCTGAGGTAACCGGGAATTTTCTCCGACGTGTCGTATTTCATGGAGAGCATGTCCTCAATGTCGCAGTCATCGAGCATTTGTTCGAATGATTTTTGTTTCCCGTCGTCAAAGACAATTTTAGTGCCATCGGGAAAGACGATATGGTTGTCGGTGTACGTGAGGTGTTGTTCGGGATACGCGTTGATGAGGCGTTGAGCCAGAGCGGGAATGGCCGGGTCGGCAGTTTGCGCATTCGTAGAAGCGGATACGTCATTGGCAGATTGCGAATCCGACGCGGGGGCGGAGGCGTCAGACGAAACAGAATTAGAGGCATCCGACGAAACCGTGGCCGCAGCCGCATCATTATTGTCCGTTTGTTGTCCCGTAGCGTTATTGCAGTTCAGCAACAGCGCAGCGAATGCAACGGGAAGAAGTATTCGGTAGTTCATAGTACAAAGATTGATTGATAAAAGAAAACGGGACGCAGCAAGCCGCGTCCCGAAAAGGGTTGTGGAATTTAGCGGAGTCCGGCTTTTTTGAGTTCTTTAGCGGCTTTTTCTTGCTCTTTGGCAGCTTTTCTGGCAGCTTTTTCTGCTTTTTCCTGTTGCTTTCTGGCTTTATCTGCCGCTTTCTTTTGCTTTTCTTGTTCTTTTTGCGCTTTCTTCATTTCCTTGGCCCGTTTTTTAGCCTCTTTCTCAGCTTTCTTGGCTTCTTTCTCAGCTTTCTTGGCTTCTTTTTGGGCCTTTTTTATCTCCTTTTCTCGTTTTTCTTTCTCTTTCAGCGCTTTTTTCTCAGCTTTTTCTTGCTCCTTCTGGGCTTTTTCCAGCGCTTTTTGTTCCTCCTCAATGCGTTTCTGCTCAGCAAGAGCCGCTTCTTCTTTCGCTTTCTCCACGTCGGGTGTGGCTACGGGAGCCAATACGTTGCCGTTATCAGGCACCGGTAAGATTTCAGGTTCGGTCACTACTTGTGCATTTACGCTGGCACATCCTAAGATGGCCGCCATGGCCAAAAGGCCTAAGAATTTCCGTTTCATAGTCATATCAGTTTATTGTTAAACGTATTTCGCTGCGAAGATAGTAAAAAATTGCGTATGAACAAAAAAAAAGGCAAAAAAAAGACGTCACCTGTTATGTGACGTCTCTTTTTTAATGTCAATGAAGTTCGGGATTACTCCCATACAGACTTGGATGTGGGAACTTCTTCCTCATCGAAGATGGCTTGGTTGGCGAGGTCTTCACCTTCTTCGCCTTCAGGGATGGACCCCAATTCAGAATCATCCATGAGTGCCTCATTGTTGATGACTTGTTTCAGTTCGGGTTTGATGTACTCTTTCATGTTTATTATGAGTTAAAATTATTCCTTATTTCTGGATAAATTTCTTACCGCCACGGATGACTACGCCCTTATAGGAAGCGTTCACCTTCTGACCGTTGACGTTATAAGCGTCGGCTGTGTTGTCCACATCGGTTGCAATGCCAGAGATGGCAGTTGTGTCGAAGTCGAAGAAGATTTCGTTGGCCGAAGAAGCATCAGGCATGCGGAGGAAGCACTTGTTGGCACCGAAGACGAAGCCAGCCGGTTTCTTTTGGAATCCAACCTTCTGCTGTTTGGTGGAGTAGAAGAGTCCATAGACCGTTCCATAGTCCTCATCAGTAACGGTGTATTCACCGCTGGTGGTAGCCACGAGCCAGTTGCCTTCGATTTCATCAGCTTCAGCAGCGACAGGAATCTGGTAGGTCCCTTCTTCACCAGTGATGACGATACCCGTATTGGCGGGCACTGTGGTCACCTCTTGGCGAGTGAAGGTGGTACCCTCTTTGCCAGTGATGATGTAAGCTTTGACATTCGTGTTAGAGAAGTCGAGCGGATACTGGCTGCTGACAGCAGCGGCTTTGCGCTGACCGATAGTGAGTTCAACGGTAGAGGGCACGTCAATCTCTTTGTAGAGTTGGACAGCACGCTGGCCATAATTCCTGTAGTAACGGAAGCGCTGATCATTTGCACCATAATTATAGTGTAAAACAGTAGTGCTACCATCGAAATCGGCTAAGATCTCCGCGTTCCCATCTTCATCAATTGTAATGACATGAGAGAATGGAGAACTGGCAGACGTTTGCATTCCATTGCTATTGCTGGTTCGACCGATATAAATACCTGATGCGCTCAGCAATGAATAGTCTGAGGTGTCGATGGTGAAATAAAAATCCTCGTCGGTGACGATGACATCGTCAACAATGGTCACAGGCACATTGTTGTTGGCAGCATCAAGCGATTCCAAACCACCATTGAATGCGACGGAGACTTCAGTAGCATCCTGTCCAGACTTGGGTCCCTGATAGACAATGAGATAGTTGCCATCGGTGATATCCTCGGTAGCGGTCACTTTCTGGAAAGCACGTACAGGTGCAGGAAGTTTGACGATGAGGGTATAAGATGCCTCTCCGGATTCAAATACTTCGTTGCCCGAGAATATCGCCTTAATGGTGGTTGAGCCTTCATTGCCGGTCAGCGTTACGTTTCCTGCCTCGTCAACGACAGCCACGTCTTCGTCAGATGACAGGAATTCCACCTCAAGTTCGTGAGGATTGCCGAGTTCGGGCAGTTCGTATTCCTCGCCATAGATAACGGTCACGCTCTCTTCAGGGTAAGACAGTTGAGGATCTTCGAGAGCGTTTTCATTTTCAGGAACCTCATAGATGACCAACTCTGGAGTAGTGTTGTACATGGTTGGGAAACCAACGATGGTATAGGTGGTCTCTAAGTCATCCAAGCTGAAACCAGAGGCTCCAGAAGATCCACCCTGACCGTAGAGCTGTACGTTCTCGTCGCCGAGTTGCACATAATACTTATTGTTATTTTTAGTGATGGTGGCTCCGGTCACTTTGAAATACTGGCTCAGGACGGTATTGATAGGCGTATCCCAATCCTCAGCAGCGACCTCTGTAGGTAGCGGTGCAGAGCCTTCGGTTGATGTCACCCCAGAAAGGGCGGTTATCTGCGGGTTGTTGTTGCGCAACGCTGATGTTACGGTAGCCGTTCCGTTAAGGATCTGTCCAGCGGTCAGTCCGTGTCCGTTCTTATAATACAAGATAGCACCCGACTCATCCTGGATGTAAACATTGTTGCCATTGACGTAGGTAACGACGGCGTTGTCGAACACCACATTAAATTCAGTCGCTGTTGCAGTGGTTTCTGCAGCAAGTGCTGCGATATCTTCCAAAGGAGCAGCCATCACAGTGACGGTGAAAGTCTTGGACACCGGTTTGTAGGTATTCGTATCATTGGGTGTGATGGTCACGGTCACTTCAACAGTGCCGGTCTCGTAACCCACGACGTATTCGCCGATATGGTCGCCACGGTAGAACGCCGTAAACATGTCTTCATCGCTACTTTCAATCTTAAAGCTATAGGTTGCATTCTCAGCATAATCGGCAGTGAGCGTGTAAAAACCGTCCTCACCAACAATCACAGAGGTGGGTTCAAATTTGATATTTTCTGCGATGGCTGTGCGTGTGTCGGAACTGGTTTGTTTCTTATACACCTTGATGGCTTCAATCTGTGTATTATGGTTTGAAGTCACTTTCAGCGTATAAACATTGCCTGCAGCTTGATATTCCTCGGCAATCTCGTATGTATTAGTCACGCCATCAGCACCTGTTGTTTCTGTGCTAACCGCAACATCATCCACAAAAATGTTTTGTTTGACTGAGCCTGAAGCGCCTTTATGACCGACCACTTCAATTTTCTCGACATCAAAGTCGTAAGCGGGCAATTCAAGGTAGGCACCTGATTTACCTAACATGACATAGCCTGTATTCTGTTTGAAACTAGCTGAACCATAAGCGTTAAAGGTAACGTCACCTTTGGTCATGGTCTTAGCGCTAGCGTCAAATTCCCATCCTGAAGTCATGTCATACTCGACCTCGGGAGTCTGCGCCCACGCACCAGTGAACACTGCGAGTAGCAGTGTCAGTAATGAATAACGTAAATGTTTAAACATAATTAATATTTTTTGATATAATGATAAAATCTCAAATGCAAGTATAGCGTCGAAGATGTATAAAACATGCTAACGTAAGTACACTATTCATTTGGGCGTTTTTCGCCTTCCCTTGTATATTTTGGGTGCAAATTTACGATAACATTATTGTTTGCGCAAACAAAATTGAAAAAAAAAGTGTTTTATTTAGAAATCTTTACATTTCAAATAGAATCAACAGACGGCCTCCACTTCACCGCATTCCTACTTATGGGACGTGAATGGCAGGAAAGACGTGGTTTGTATAAAAAAAAGAAGTGAAACCGTGGTTATATCAGAAAAAGTGCGTATCTTCGCACACAAATAGAAAAGACTATCACACATTATTTAAATAGACACATCCATAAGAATACGACTATGACACGTAAATGGTGGGTCATGGTGTGGCTGTTCATGGCCGCCATGACCATGCAGGCACAACAACCGAAAATAGGTCTGGTGTTTGGTGGTGGCGGTGCGAAAGGTGCCGCTGAGATTGGCGTGCTGAAGGTGCTCGAGGAAGTAGGCATCCGTCCCGACTACATCGCCGGCACAAGCATCGGCTCGATTGTGGGCGGTCTGTATGCCGTAGGCTACAGAAGCGCACAGTTGGACTCGCTGTTTCGTTCGCAGGAGTGGTTGACGCTCTTGACGGACCGAAACAATGAGTTGAAGAATGAGCCGTTGGCACAGGAAGACGGTGTGACCTATATCTTCGGGTTCCCCATCTCACGCAAGAAAAAGACCAGCAACGAACCGGGGTTGATCGGGGCGCTCAACGGTGACCAAATCAGCGAACTGTTGGAAAGGAAGACCGGCATCACGGGAGAGGTGGATTTTGACAGTCTGCCCATCCCCTTCCGTTGCGTGACGGTAGATATCAACGGACCGACAGAAGTGGTGATGAGCAAAGGCAACCTGGCCCGCGCCCTGCGTGCGAGCATGGCCATCCCGGGGGTGTTCAAACCCGTGCGGTGGGACGGCATGACCTTGGTTGACGGCGGCATGATGAACAACCTGCCGGTGGATGTGGTTCGTGCCATGGGTGCCGACATTGTGATAGCCATCGACCTGAGCCGAGAGGAACACAAGGACCGCAACTTTTCTTTGGAGGAGGTCTTCGGCATCGGCGGATTGCTTGACTGGGCCGTCTCGCGCCCAGACTGGAAGAAATACAATGCCAACCGCAAGGACGCCGATGTGCTCATCCAGCCCAACTTAGACGGTTATGGCGTGGAGAGTTTCGGGGCGAAGAGCGTGGCGCAGATGATTTCTCTCGGCGAAAAAGCCGCCCGACAAAAAATCAAGGAGCTTGAGAGAATCAAGAGATAGGAGCGAGAGGTATGATAGACGATGACCACAAGATATTGAAGCGACAGCAACCTTGGCGAGAAGCTTACTACTATCAAAAGGCAGATACGCTATTTCAAATGACATACGCTTTTTGCCAGAGGTTTCTGCCGCCCTATGGAGACAGAACTGTCGATCAGATGATTCAAGCAGCCCGTAGTGGAAAACAAAACATCATAGAAGGCACTGAAGACGGTGAGACTTCAACCGAGATGCACATTAAACTGCTGAATGTGGCCCGTGGCTCACTACAAGAACTACGTGGTGACTACCATGACTATCTAAGAACCCGAAACAAGTCAATATGGGACGCATCTCATCCTCGGTATGCAAGCATGCTGTCATTCTGCCGAGCACATAACCTTCCAGAAGACTATCAAAAGTACTTTTTGAAATGGAGCGATGAAGAATTCTGTAATGCAGCCATCACACTGTGTTGTATGGCAGATGCACTTCTTCACCGCCGCATCATTGCCTTGGAAGAAGATTTCGTAAAAAACGGTGGCATCAAGGAGCGCATGTATGCAGCCCGCACTGGATATAGAAAAGCTCAGGAAGAGGAATTGGCTCGTTTGAGGAATCAAGTATCAGAGCTGACAAAAGAGATAGAGCGCCTTAGAGAAATATTAAGACAGCACGGGATTATTGAGGGATAGGAAATAGCATAGATGAGATAGAAACTATAGACGCTATAGACACTATAGACACTATAAAAACTAATAAATAATTACAAATAATAAAAGAATAAAGCAATGAAGAAACTGATTACTATGCTGTTGCTCGGAGCAGCGACGATGAGTGCTGCGGCAACGGAGATGACCGGACAGGAGACAACCGGAAAAGCCACGACAGAACAAGAGATGACTGGACAAGTGGAACGGCCGAAATTAGTGGTGGGCATCGTAGTGGACCAGATGCGATGGGACTACCTTTATTACTACCACGACGAGTTTGTGGAAGGCGGATTGAAACGACTCTTGGACGAGGGATTCAGTTACGAGAACTGCATGATCAACTACATCCCCACGGTGACAGCCATCGGTCACTCCAGCGTCTATACGGGCAGTGTGCCCTCACTGACGGGCATCGCCGGCAACTCCTTCTATATTGATGGCAAAGAGACAACGAGCGTGCGCGACACCACAGTGCAGACCGTAGGCGCTCCCAATGGTCGTCCGGGACAGCGTTCGCCCCACAACCTGCTTGCCACGACCATCGGCGACCAGTTGAAGACCGCCACAGATTTCCGTGCCAAGGTGTTCGGTGTGGCACTGAAAGACCGTGCCGCCATCCTGCCCGCCGGACACTGTGCAGACGCCGCCTACTGGTGGGACGAGAATGCCGGGCACTATGTGACGAGCACTTATTACATGAACCAACTGCCACGGTGGATGGAAGACTTCAACAAAACCCACAACACCAAACCCCACTACGACATCAAGACGAGCAGCGAAGGCGTGACGATGACCTTCGACCTGGCATCTGCCGTGTTGGAGAACGAACAGCTGGGACAGGATGACATCACTGACCTGCTGGCCATCAGCGTGTCATCGACCGACGCCATCGGCCACGCTTACGGCACCCGTGGCGAGGAGAACCATTCTGTGTATATGCAGTTGGACAAGGACCTGGCTCAATTCTTGTCCCTGCTCGACAAGAAGGTGGGCCGCGGCAACTACCTCCTGTTTCTGACTGCAGACCACGGCGCCCTTCATGCGCCAAAATTCCTTCGGGAGCACAAGATGCCGAACGGCGGTTGGAAAAATGATGAGGCCCGCAAGCAGCTGAACACAGAACTGAGCAAGACCTTTGGTTCAAACCAGCTGGTGTCCGCCATCATGGACTGCCGTGTGTATCTGAACCATGACGAGATAGCCGCTAAAGGACTTGACATCAATGCTATCAAGGAAAAGGCCATCGAATTCCTCCGTCAGGACAAAGACCTGGCCTACGTGGCCGACTATGACCGTTTGTCGGAGGCCAGCATCCCCGCTCCGATTAAGGAACGTGCCATCAACGGCTATAACCGTTTACGTTCGGGCGACATCTTCGTGCAAGTGAAAGCGGGACTGCTGAACTATGCTTTCAAAGATAGCTTTACAGGCACCAGTCACGGTCAGTGGAACCCCTACGACTCGCACATCCCGATGGTGTTCATGGGTTGGCATGTGCCGCAAGGGAGCAGCACCCGTGAGACTCACATCACCGACTTTGCCGCCACGGTGTGCGCCATGTTGCACATCGAACGTCCCGACTGCTGCATCGGAGAGGCATTGGAGATGAAGTAAAAAAAGAGTTCAGAGAGCCCCCTCTAACTCCCTCGAGGGGGAGAAGTAGCACATGCACTTATCCCCCTCTGAAGGATAAAGGGATGAGAAAAGAAAGGATAAGGACACAGGATTGTTATGGGTTTCTTCACAAAATCAGGTGATTACCAACCGACGATGTATGATGTGCTGATGCGTCAGAAGTCACTTGAGAGTGCATTCTATTACCGCGACTTGGGTTACGGTATGTATTTGTTTGTGCATAAAACGCAGGGCAACCGGCAGACCTATCTTGTGAACAGTCGCACCCGTACGGTGTATGACGTGATGGATGTCTCGGGAGTGTTCAACCTGTTTAAAATCAGCGACATCGACACCGAAAGCATCACTTCTTTGCCGGGAGCCGATGTAGCACTCAGTCTTTGTGCACCGTATGAGTTCACCATTGAGCGTTTTCACCAAGGCAGAGCCCAAGTGGCATGGACGATAGACCCGGCAGGGCCTACCGTGCTTTACGGGATGATTGACTGTGAAGGGAAAATCGTGGAGCGGTTTAGGAAGAGCACTTGAAAACGATTTTGGTATTGCCGAGACGGAGGGATGTGCCACTGACGAGGCGGACGACACCGCCAGGTGACACCACAATACCATTAACGAAAACGGGATTGGTCGCGTGGAGCACTTGTAAACGATACTCGTATTTCACGTGCGACTGGACCGGCATGGCCATGATGCAGACCGAACAAGCACTTGCTTTCGGGTCATCTATCTCTATGTCAGAATGATGCGCCACATCCTTCCGGCCGATGGTGGTACACCCCTCTCGAAGAGGCAGTTCCTGGCGATGCGGCCAATGTCCCAAAACGAGCTTTGCCGGGGTGAGCGGCCTGACAACCACCTCCCCTGAAGTTGGTGTAGATGGTGGAGAAGGAGGTAAAGAACGATTGGGAGTCGGAGAAGGTGGCGGTGAAGGAGGAACTGAACGATTGGGAGCCAGTGAAGGTGGAACAGGATGATTGGGAACTGAGGACGTTGAGGCTGTTGAGGCCTTTGGTGAGGGCGAGGCATCAACGAAGAAGATGACGGGTGTGGCACATTTCTTACATATAGCCGTCAGACGACCCGCCACTGAAGGCCGCACCAAAATGGGTTTCCCGCATTTGGGACACCTGAATCCCACCGCCTTAGCAACGACAGAGTGCTCAGCGACATAATAATGTCCTTTGGCATCACATTTCACGCCCCCCAAAAGAGGTATGCGCCGCTTATAGATGGTCTGGTCTGTTTCCATGGTTTATAGGGAGGATAGGAACTATAGATAGAATAGATACTATAGACAAGACAGATACTATGAAGATATCATGGGACTTGCATGGCCATGTCGGTGAAATCAGCGAAATCAGGTTGTTCGGAGATATCAAGCGGCATAGCATCAGGCATAGCTGCATCTGCCCCTGCAGAGGACTCTGAGAGTTCAGAAAGCTCAGTGGACTCAGAAAGCTCGGAGGAGTCGGAGGCCTCGGAGAGATCAGAGGAATCGGAGAGCTCGGAGAAATCGGAGGACTCAGACAGCTCTGTATTCTCTATTTCTGACATAGCCACTTCTTCTGTCGAGCCGGTATTCTCAACATCTGTCAAGGCCACTTCTTCTATTGGGTCGGCATCTTCGATATCGACTACGGCGATGTCCTCGTCCGGGGCATGACCAATCATCTGTATCTCATCTTCGGAGGAGATAAAGATATCATTGTCTGAATCGAAACCGTCGGCGTCAGCAAGCATAGCACCATCAGGCACATTTTCCACCTCCATACCCGTCTCATCGAGGATAGTGTCATACATCCCGTCGCTGTTGACATCCACGACGAAATATTGCATATCATCCGGTGTATTGATGATCTGAATCTCCGGGGCGTTGTCGTTCTCGGGCATATAGTCCTCGGGGTTGACATTGATGGCGAGAATCTGATCCGAAACGCCTTCGGGTTCGATGGCATTCTGGTCGGGAGCGGGAGTTTCGGGAATATCTGAGGTGGGATGGGTGTTTTGGGCAAGATGGGCATCCTGAGCAGAGTGGTCATTCTGAGAAGAATGGGCATCTTGAGCAGGATGGGTGTTTTGAGCAAGATGAGCATCCTGAGCAGGGTGGTCATTCTGAGCGGGATGGGTGTTTTGAGCGGGACGAGCATGCTGGGCTGGATGGGGGGTTGGAGTCGAATGAGCATCCTGGACGGGCTGAACATCCGAGGCGGGTTGAGCATCCGAGGCATTCCGGGCAGGTTGGACTTCCGGGGTGTTCTGAGCAAGAAGGGCGTCGTTGTTGTCGTTTTGTGTGGGTTCTTCGACTTCGGCGACGAGAACTTCAGGGATGTCTTCTGAAGACTTATCAGAAGGATCCGATACGACCTCAGCAGTCAGTTCACCAGACAGAGCGGCGTCTGTTTCACCCGGCATGAGCAGAGCAGCACCTGCTCCCATGGCAACAGCACCTGCGGCACCGCCGCCAATGATTATTTGTTTTTTCTTTTTCTCTTCCATAGTGTATGATTGTTGTGTTTTTGATGGTGCAAAGATAATATAAGAAACAGTAAGATGCAAGTAAATCTATGCATCTTTGACGAGAGGAGGGGGTTTGCTGACGAAACAGGCAGGAGACACGGCTCAAGTGAAGCCAGACACTTTTACTCGCTCTTAGCCATGCCCTTAGCCACTGAGCTGCTGATGAGGAACGCCTTATAGGCTTTGAGCAGATTCTTAGGGACGGAGACACGTATCTCATTGCTCCGTTTCTCTTTGCCATCAAAGATGACCGTTCCGTCGGCGAGAATGATCTGCTGTTTGAGCACATCTATCCGCTCGAGATAGGCCTGGTTGATAATCAGGCTCCTGCCGATGCGCACGAACTGACTTTCAGTGAGATGCGCATTGAGAATCAGCTCATACACTTTGGAAATGCCGAACGACAGCATAACCTCTCTCTGCGAGATATAATACAAGGTGGAATAATTGCCATTGGCCTTGATACAAGCCACTTTCTCCAAGTCGATGGAGATGAGCTCGTCGCGTGAATTAAAAAGGACTTTTCTCATGGATTGTTCATGTCGAATTGGCTAAAGGTTTTGCGGCGTTTGATATAATATTGCCAGAGCAGGGAGAAAGGTGTGCGGGGGTCACACTGTGCGTCTTGTATGCGCTGTCTGTCGGGCGTGAAGTCATCGCGCCATTGTTTGAAGGCGCGTCGTGCCTGATAGACCGCTTTGAAGTCGGCCCAGCTGTGGTCGAGGACGAGCATTTTGAATGCAGCGAGATAGTCGAGCCACCACCGCCACCGCATGACATGCCTGAGGTCGCTCTCGGGCAGGTTCTTATAGAGCATGGTGAGGTTGTTGCGGAAATTAAGAAACGTCTTCCGTGGATTGTTTTTCGGCAACGTCCCCCCACCCACATGAAAGACATGGCTCTGCGGGATGCAGACGATTCTCCTGCCTGCGATGCGGAGTCGCCAACAAAGGTCTATCTCCTCGCAATGTGCGAAGAAACGGCCATCGAGTCCACCTGCCCGCCTATAATCATCGGCTCTTATCATCATACATGCCCCCGTAGCCCAGAGCACATCCTTCACATCATCATACTGATGCTGGTCGGCCTCTACTGTTTCAAAGACTCGTCCCCGGCAGAAAGGATAGCCGTAACGGTCGATAAATCCTCCCGCCGCACCGGCATACTCAAAACGCTCGCGCTGTCGGATGGCCAACAGTTTGGGTTGACATGCCGCCGTATCGGGATGCTCATCCATCCACTGTGTAAGGGGCGTGAGCCAATGAGGTGTGACCTCCACATCGGAATTGAGCAAGACGAAATATTTGGCATCCACTTGCGCCAAAGCCCTGTTGTAACCCTCTGCAAACCCGTAGTTCTGGTCAAGGAGAATCCGTTTCACCTCGGGGAAATCGCGCCGCAACAGGTCGAGTGATTCGTCGGTGGACGCATTATCTGCCACATACACCTCGGCCTCGCCCTTCGTATATTTCACGACGGTGGGGAGGTAGGTTGCCATCATCTTCGCGCCATTCCAGTTGAGAATGACGACGGCAACGGATGAGGGGGAGGGTTGAGGCTGTTGGGGCATTGGGAGTTTTTTATTGGGGAGTTTGGGAGTATGGGAGTTTAGGAGTGTGGACAATAGTTTTTTGAGGAGTGAAGGAGTGAAGGAGGGGAGGAGTGAAGGAGTGAAGACAATAGT
>JAEEGL010910429.1_pt1 | contig 20245 bp, 15 predicted proteins | sample 9134231 | NCBI WGS metagenome assembly JAEEGL01 (sample SAMN16246548, study PRJNA631951) | gut metagenome | biome: gut microbiome; feature: rumen; material: fiber-attached | host: Bos | place: Iran: Karaj | collected 2018-10 | reverse complement strand
TTTCGTGAGAACATGATACGAGAGGCAAACAAGCCCTGCGACGCAGTCGCTTTAGGATGGCTTGTTTGCGGCATTTTTGAATCTTCGATTCAAAAATGTACGTATCATTAAAGGGTGTGGCATTTGAAATGTCACACCCTTTTTGAAAAGGAAAAAATATGAATTGAAGATTTAGGCCGCAGCCTTCTTTTCTGACTTTTTATTGTCATAAACTGCATAGACAATTGATGCTATGATGAGCAGCCATATAACCCATCCTATAGGTCTTGTGAAAAATACAGAAAGACTTCCCTTTGATGCATTGATGGACTGGATGAAGTAGTTCTCAAGGTCCTTTCCAAGGATGAATCCGATAAGGAAACATGAATTTGGAATCTTTATCTTGTGCATTATGTATCCGACAACACCAAAGACTAGGAGGGTCCAGACGTCGAAGGTTCTTCCGTTTTTGGCTGCATAGGCGCCTACGATGCAGATCATGATTATGACAGGATAGAGCCTCTGCCTTGGGATGTAGATGATCTTGCTTATCCACTTGATGGGATAGAACATGCAAAGGAACATCACGATGTTACAAAGAAGCAGCGCCACGAGGATTGCTCTCCAGGTGTCGGGATTCTGGGTTATGAAAAGAGGTCCCACCTGAATGCCCTGAAGCATGAATGCGGATATGAGAACCGCTGTTGTTGAGTCTCCGGGGATACCCAGTGAAAGAAGCGGTATCAGCGCTCCTCCTGTAAGTCCGTTGTTGGAGGACTCCGAAGCTACAAGTCCCTCAGGCTCTCCTGTTCCAAGCTTCTCCGGGTGCTTGCTGAAATTCTTGGCCTGTGCGTAGGCAAGGATAGAAGCTGCAGATCCGCCAACTCCCGGGAGCACTCCCATGAAGGTTCCGATGAAGGAGGACCGGATCAGATTTACAAGCTGGCCTTTGAAGTCAGAGAAAGAGAATTTCTTTTTGCCGTTCATCTCGCCATCAATCTTTTCAATCTTAAAGCGCATTCCCTCTTCCGCTTCCTGGAAGATCTGTCCGATGGCGAACAGTCCGATAAGTACCGGCAGAAGCTGGAAACCGTCCTGCATTTTGGATTTCATGAGTTCGGGGACCATTCTGTAGGTATTGTTGACACTGAACATTCCCATGAGACTAATGAAGACACCAAGGAAACCTGCAAAGATACCTCTTAACATATTGCCCTTGGACAGAGCTGCGATAACAGTGAGAGCAAAGAGGATGATGAGGAACTTCTCAACAGAGCTGAACTTAAGAGCAGCAGCGGAGAGAAGAGGTGTGAACAGAGCCAGGCATAAAAGGGATATAAGACCGCCTATAAGTGATGAAACTATACCTATCTTCAGGGCTCTTTCTCCTTCACCTCTCTTAGCCATGGGATAGCCGTCGAAGGTTGTGGTGATGGATGAAGGTGTTCCCGGTATATTTATGAGAATTGCCGGCACAAGGCCGCCTGATATTCCGCCAACGTAGAGACCAAGCAGCAGAAATAGTGCAGGAACAAGGTCGTATGCGTATGTCATGGGCAGGAATACTGCCACTGCCATAGTTGCTGTCATGCCTGGGATCGCTCCAAAGATGATTCCGGCGATGACGCCAAGGATGGCAAGCAGGATATTGGTAACTGTAAACATTTAATTGACCATCCTTTCCTTAATAAATAGTAAATCCGTAGTCGGCAAAGGTGATGGACATAAGTCCGTCCGGAAGTGTTATCTTGAAGATGACACCGAAAGCTATGCTGACGATAAGGGGAGCTACGATTGAGATTATTATGCTGGGAACAAGAGCTTTTTTGCTGATCCCTGCATACAAACAGTTAAAAAGAAACACAAAGATGATACTTGTTACTGTGAAGCCGATAATATCCATGCAAAAGATATACCCGGCAAACAGCACAAACGTACCGAAAGTTTTGAAATAATCAGCATCTTCTCTGAAGAAGCGGCCGGGCTTCACGAAGAAGCCCCTGCCGTTTTTTATCCTCGCCATGCCTTCTGTTATTACGATTGCAGCAAGCAGTACTATAAGTATGATGGCAATTATGGTTGGCATTATCAGATGCTCGGTTGAATAAACTACGTTAATCATGTGTAATCTCCTTGGCTCTGTCACTTCATTACTGTGTGAGACTGTCAAGATCAGGAGCCTTCTCTATGATCTGTCTGCACATTTCTCTCTTGTCATAGATGTATGACTGGGAAGCAGCAACGTCTACTTCGTCAGCAGATAAAGAAGTGTAGTACAGAGCTGCCATATCTTTCTGAAAATCAGGGTTTTCGGTTACTCTCTTCATGGCTTCGCTATACTCATTGAGAACGTTTTCGTCCATTTCCTTAGGGAAGTACATTGCAAAATCTTTTGCGAAATCGAAGGGCTTTCCGTCAAATTCAACTCCCTCGTCTGCCATTGATGTTATCTCAACGCCGTTTACCTTACTTCCAGAACCGAACATGTTCATTGCCAGCTGAGCGTCAACGCCGTCCTGTGTGTACTGCTCAAAAGCTGAGGTGTCGCCGTAGATAACATCAGTGTTTCTGTCCCACATTCTCTGCAGCTTTTCGGCTGTTGTTCCGCCAACTATGACTTTGATGCGGTCTGCAACATCACTTCCTTCCTTTGCAAGGACATCGAGATAGTATGCAGAAAATGCAATGTGTGAAGTCCCGCCGGCTTCAATGTTAAATGAAACAGTCTCGCTCGGATTGGCCTTGAGGAATTCTGTGATCTCCTTAAGTGTTGAGTACTCTTTTTCAGCTGGTGCACCGAAACATGCGCCGGGATTCTGGCCGATGCGAGGTCCCACTGTCATATTCTCCAGTGAGTATTTCTCGTCTACTGCCCCAAAGAGCACTGACATAAAGGTCATATCGTGGAACATCATCACAGTCTTGCCGTCGCCCTTGGCGTTTGCAATCTCATCAAGAGCTGCAGCATTACCTATCGCATCTACCTTGCCGTTAAAGCCCATCTCCTTAGAGAGATATCTGTTTACAACATCTGCGACCATATAGGAGTCGCCTGATGTTGATGTGGATCCTATAACTATGCGGACGTTCTGTCCCTTAAGGCTGCTCTCGCCGGGAGCAGAGGCCTGGGAATCGGAAGGAGCATCTGCAGCAGTGGCTGTCTGCGCGTTTGAATTGCTGCTTGAAGTGGCGCCGGATGAACCGCTGCCGCCTACTGTACATCCTGTTAATGATGCTATTGATACAAGGCCGGTCATGACCATTGCAAGAAAACTCTTTTTCATTTTGTAAATCCTCCTTTGAAATGTTAATACACTTTCCCCATGTTTAAAACTGTTTTATCTGACCAGTGCAGGTCTCTTTGGATCAAAGGTCCAGCCCGGAATCAGATACTGCATACCTTTTACGTCATCTCGTGCACCAAGTGCGTTTTCTATATAGAGCTTATTGCCGGCCATGATGCGCTCTCTGTCTATCTCTATCCCAAGACCGGGCTTTTTTGGAAGATCGATACAGCCGTCTTTTATCTGAAGAGGTTCTTTGGTAAGTCTCTCCCGTCCTTCCTGCCAGATCCAGTGAGTGTCGATTCCATTCATCTTGCCGGGAACAGCAGCGGCGCACTGAACAACCATTGCAAGCGATATATCGAAATGATTGTTGGAGTGGCATCCCCACATGAGTCCAAAGTCGTTACAGAGCTGTCCAACCCGAACCGAGCCGTTCATTGTCCAGAAGTGCGGATCTGCAAGAGGTATGTCCACGCTGTTTAAGGAAATGCAATGGCACATCTCTCTCCAGTCTGTGTCGATCATATTGGTGGCAGTAGGCATCCCGGAGCCTTTTTTGAACTCTGCCATGATCTCTCTTCCCGAGAATCTCCCCTCTGCCCCGCAGGGATCTTCGCAGTAAGCGAGGATTTTCTTGAACTTGGGAGCAAGCTCAAGGGCTTTTTCAAGGCTCCAGCAGCCGTTGGGGTCAAGGTCAACCCTTGCATTCGGGAAGGCCTCCTTGATTGCCCTGCAGCACTCAAGCTCCTTCTCCGGCTCAAGTACACCGCCCTTTAGCTTGAAGTCTTCAAAACCGTATTTTTCATAAGTTGCTTTTGCAAGGGCTACAATCTGCTCCGGAGTCATCGCTTCTTCATGGCGAAGTCTGTACCAGTCGCAGTCTGAATCTGTTTCTTCTTCATATGGAAGATCTGTCTTTTTTCTGTCTCCGATAAAGAAGAGATAGGAGAGGAATCTCACCCTGTCTCTCTGTATTCCGTCGCCGAGCAGTGCCGCAGCGGGAACACCGAGGTACTTGCCGAGGAGATCGAGAAGTGGAGCTTCAATAGCTGTTACCACGTGAACTCCTGTACGCAGGTCAAAGGTCTGAAGACCTCTTACGTCATCCCTGATGTTGGCTGAGAGCCAGTTTCTTATTTTGTTGAGTGTCTGCTTGTAATCGCCGATCTCGGTTCCTACTACCAGATCTTTGACTGCCTCGATGGCGTCTGTAATTTTCTTGCCGCCGGGAACTTCACCGGCACCTTCGTTGCCTTCTTCATCTGTAAGTATCACGATATTCCTGGTGAAATAAGGAGCATGCGCGCCTGAGAGATTCAGTTCCATACAGTCATGACCGGCCACCGGATATACTTCCAGTTTGGTGATCTTTGGACTTGCCATTTCTATCCTCCATAAACTCTTGATTGGTATTTTCTACGTCACATGTGAGTGAATTGTCATGTTTAAGATTTTATGCATGTCTATGCAATAAATCTATTGACTAAAAAACTAAAGTTTATAGTTTTTTTATATTACTAGTGCAAAAAAATGCAGAAAATGAAATGATTTGATTTCAAAGTGTGAAATAGTGAAATAAAACTTTCAGCCATTGCAGGTTTTGCAATGGCTGAAAGTGCTGAATGGGAAGTTATTATGAATAATCGGGTGAGACGGAGTACTTTTTCATGTATCGCCATAGTGTGGTGGTACTTATTCCAAGCTCCTTTGCTGTGGCGGCTCTGTTGCCGGAGTGTTTTTTAAGAAGTTCCCGGATCCTTACTGCCTCCGGAGTGTCGTAGACCACAAGAGTTTCACGTCCGTCTACTTCTTCAATATTTGGGAAGAGTTCACTGTAGGTAAGCCGTATTATGGCTTCGTCAATCTGTTTTTTTCTGGCTGAGAGGATAAGGCGCTCACAGAAATGGCTCAGCTGGATCTTATTTCCCGGCCAGGGGAGAGAAAGTATTTCTTTTCTTCCCTTATCTGTAACAGTGAGGAATCTGTTGTACTGCCTGTTGTAATTGTCAACAGCTTCGTCAAAGACCTTAAGAAGATCCTCGGGTCTTTCTCTTAGCGGCGGAATGGTGAGCTTAAGGCTGTTTAACATATAGTAGAGCTCACTTTCAAATTCCCTTTTGCTGTAAAAACTCTCAAGACCTTTTTCGCAGCAGGCTATTATTCTTACGTCCAGAGAGTCTATAGGAAGAGCATCGGTATGAAGCAGCTCCCAGGAGAGCTGTGTGCGGATCGTAAGGTTTTGTACGAGGCTTGTCATCAGTTCGATCCTGTTTATGAATAAGGTTCCGTGATTGGCCTTTATGAACGCCCCTGTCTCTGAGACTTCATCCCGGCCTGCTCTGCCAAAAAGAGCCGCCTGCTGATCTGTGGGATTTATGCTTCTTAGGTCTATGCTCACAAAAGGACCGGCTTTTCTTTTGCTTGAACTGTGAATGGCTTTTGAAAGCTCCAGTGCTTCAAAGCCTGTGTTCTCTATTATCAGTACAGGCTGATCCGAGAGAGCGTAGACCCTGGCTCTTTCGATGACCTTCTGCATTGCTGCCGAATCATAGCGCAGAGTCCTGAAGGTTATATCGCTGTTAAAACCGGAGAGAAAAGCTCTTCTGTCAGATGAGTTTCCGGCTGAAACGAGATTTTCAACTTTTCTGAAAGAAAGGATAACGCCCTGTGGCTGATCGTTGTAAAGGATAGGCTGCATGAGCAAAAAGAACGAATCCTTCTTTATGTCAACAGTGGTCGATATATTGGTTGATTCCCCGTTTAATATGACCTGTATCTGTTTAGGATCAAGCTGAGGCAGAAGATCATAAACTGATGTACCCACTGCATCACCGAGTGAAATTCCCAGGAAGCTTTCAGCTATCTTGTTTATGACGAGGATGGTGCCCTCTGTATTGATGCGGATTATGCCGTTAAAAGAGGCATCCAGCGCGGTTTCAAATGTTGCCGCATTCTGCCTGTCGCGCTCGAGGACATCGGACAGGCGACCTGCTGCTTCAAGGGCTGTAGCTACTGATTCGTGTGTTGCACTGTAGAAAAGAGAGATGTACCCCAGCTGTTCAGCTGCACGACACGTTATCTCTCCTCCGATGATCACATCAGGCCTGGGGTCGGAAAAATTCTGTATCACATCGCTTGAGAGCTCGGCTGCTTCTATGAGCGAAATGTCTAGTTTGACCTCGAATAAAGTCTCCATGCTTGATACGTCCGGCAGCATGTTTTCAAAAGCAATGATGTGGATCCTGGGATGTTTCTTTTTGGAGAGGACTTTTGCTCTCTTGATCAGAAGACCGATTTCCTGTGCCGTAAACTGGATCGTAATAAGAGGTATGTCTATGAAGTTCTTTATGAGTTTTGCCTGATAGCCTCTCGCCACAAGTATCTCAGCCCCTGCCTCGCAGGCGGCCCTGGCTTCATTGACTGCATCTGCTGTGGCAATACACTTGCAGTATACTACATCGTATCCATTTTGCCGGGCAATTGCCTCGGCATTTTCCGCCATGTTTTTTTCGGGTACCAGTATCCCTATCTTTGCCATATTGAGAGCCCTCCATTACTTTTTGCTATTAAGAATATACGGGATGGTGAAAGGAATTGCAAGATATCTGCAAATGACATTTCAAATTCTGAAAGGATATTCAGTGCAGACAAAAAAATTCAGCTAACCTTGTTGTTTTCGCAAATGGATTTTTACAAAGCAGATTATTAGAATTATCACATAACCTCAAATCAAAAACAGCGGGGGAACAGATATGCTTAGGGATGACGCAAACAGGATAATTGAAAGATCTATTGCGGCAGTACTTCCTGATGCGGCGGTCGAGAGGGCGCTGGAGGGAAGAGATTTCGGAAGCGGCAGGGTATTCGTGGTCGCAGCGGGAAAGGCCGCATGGCAGATGGCAAAGGCTGCGGACAGGGTCCTCGGGGACAGGGTATCGGCCGGCGTTGTTGTCACCAAATACGAACACGTAAAAGGGCCGATTGCGGGATATCAGCTTTTTGAGGCGGGACACCCGGTTCCCGATGAGAATTCTTTTAAGGGAACACAGGCTGCCATAGATATGGTAAAAGACCTCACTAAAGAGGACACGGTGATCTTCCTGATCTCCGGAGGAGGTTCCGCGCTGTTTGAAAAGCCGCTATGCACTAAAGAAGAGCTTGAGAGGCTGACAAAAGAATTGCTTGCATGCGGCGCCGATATCACTGAGATGAACACTGTCAGGAAGAGAATGTCTGCCGTTAAGGGAGGAAGATTTGCCGGGATCTGCTCTCCGGCCGGTGTCTACAGCATCGTGCTCAGCGATATCATAGGAGATCAGCTTGACATGATTGCTTCGGGGCCGGCGTGTCCTGACTTTTCAACATCTGAGGATGCAATAAGGATCGCAGAGAAATATGATCTTACACTCACAGGTAAAATGAAGGCTCTTTTGGAAAAAGAGACTCCGAAGGAGCTTGATAATGTTGAGACGGTTATAAACGGATCTGTAAAGGAGCTCTGCAGGGCAGCGGCGGATGCGGCAAAAGAACTTGGATATGACCCTGTGATACTGACCAACTGCCTTGACTGCGAAGCAAGAGAGGCGGGCAGATTCCTTTCTGACATCGCAAGGAGCCATCAGGATACTGAAAAGAGTCTTGCATTTATTGCAGGAGGTGAAACGGTTGTACACCTCAAAGGAAAGGGCAGGGGCGGAAGAAACCAGGAGATAGCTCTTTCTGCAGCTCTTGGCATCAGCGCTCTTAAGGATACGGCGGTGTTCTCGGTGGGATCCGACGGAACTGACGGACCGACGGATGCGGCCGGAGGATATGCCGATACGGAAACCGTCGGAGGTGACCGCAGTGCACTCACTAGGGCTGAGGCAGAGCGGGAGCTTGAAGACAACAACGCCTATGAGGCGCTTAAGAAGAGCGGCGGACTCATCATAACCGGAGCAACCGGAACCAATGTCAATGACGTTGCCGTACTTTTGATAAAAAGGTGATGCAAAAACTATAAATGCTTTTTTGGAGCATCTTCAGACTGATGAGTTTCAGGTGCTTTGGAAATAAAAAAAGACCAATGGGAAATGAAAGGAGTTTTGAAAAATGAAAGTAGGATTTATCGGACTTGGAATCATGGGAAAGCCGATGGCGAAGAACCTTATCAAGGCGGGTCACGAGCTGGTGGTATGTGACTTTAATCAGAGCGCTGTTGATGAGCTTGTAGCTCTTGGCGCAAAGTCAGGAAAAAACGGTGCCGAGATCGCACCACAGGTTGAAGTTGTTATCACTATGGTTCCCAACTCACCTCATGTAAGAGCAGCTGTCCTTGGAGAAGGCGGAGTGATAGAAGGCGCTACAAAGGATACGGTTATCATAGATATGTCTTCGATCGATCCTGTTGAATCCAAAAAGATCAACGAGGAGCTTGCAAAGAAGGGCATTGAATTCCTTGACTGCCCTGTTTCCGGCGGAGAGCCCAAGGCTATCGACGGCACACTTTCTATCATGTGCGGCGGAAATAAGGAGGTTTGGGAGAAGTATAAGCCTCTTCTTGACTGCATGGGCGGTTCCGTGGTTTATGTCGGACCTATAGGATCTGGAAACGTTGCAAAGCTTGCAAATCAGATGATCGTGGCCATTAACATCGGAGCATGTGCAGAGGCATTTACATTTGCAAAGAAGATGGGAACAGATCCGGAGCTTGTTTATCAGGCAATCAGGGGAGGACTTGCGGGATCGACTGTTATGGATGCCAAGGTTCCGATGATGCTCGAGGGCAATTATAATCCCGGATTCAGGATTGACCTTCACATCAAGGATCTGACCAATGCCCTCAATGCCTCACATGCCATCAATATGCCTGTACCTCTTACAGCCAACCTTATGGAAGTTATGCAGGAGCTCAAGAATCACGACGAGGGCGGATGTGACCATGACGATATCGTTCGCTACTATGAGCGCATGACAAATACTTCTATCGTTCGCGACAAGAAATAAGACCCGGCCCGGAGGAAGGATATGAATACAGATTTTATTAAGGGCGTAGTGGTTCCTATCATCACTGTGATCGATGAAAATGAAAAAATCAATGATGCCGGAATGAGGCGTCAGGTTGAATATGTTATCGAAGGCGGAATGCATGGCATTCTTGCCTTCGGCTCCAATGGAGAGTTCTACCAGATCGAAGAGGATGAGATGGAAAGAGGCCTTAAGATCATGGTGGATCAGGCCGGTGGAAGAGTACCGGTATATTTCGGTATCGGAGCAATAAACACCAAAAAGGCTGTGCGTCTTGCCAGAATGGCTGTTGCAAACGGCGCGGCCTGTGTTTCGATACTTCAGCCCATGTTTTTGAAGCCGACAGCTGATGAGTTGTTTTTACACTTTAAGACCATAGCGGATGCCATTCCGGACACACCGGTACTTCTTTATAACAATCCGGGAAGAGTGGGATACGGGATCAGCTCTGACCTGGTATACAGACTGGCCCATGAAGTGAAAAATATTGTCGGCGCCAAGGATACTTCCGGAGATATCACTCTGACGCAGGAGATGGTAAGAAGAAACCGGGATGTAGGATTTAAGGTGTTTGGAGGAAAAGATACCCTCCTTTTTGCGAGCCTTTGTGTGGGAGGCGTCGGAGGTGTATGCACCGCAGGTAACTTTATGCCAAAGCTTATCGGTGATGTATATGAAAAGTATGTGGCTGGAGATTTTGAAGGGTCAAGGGAGGCACAGTTTAAACTTAATCCTGTACGCCTGTCAATGGACGGAGCTTCATTTCCTGTTGCTGCCAAGGATATGGCGATCCTTCAGGGAAGAGATGTCGGGAAGCCTTATCTTCCGAGCCTTCCTACGCCCGAGGGAAGGGTGCTTGATAACATCCGCGCATGCATGGATGAGGCGGGATTACTATAAAATACAGATACCGTTGGGGAGCAGAAATGGCTGAAAAGAGATTATACGTTAAGATAAATGAAAAAGACAATGTGGCGATCGCCCTTAAGAACCTTGAGGCTGGCACAGAGATAATGCAGGGGGTTGTCACAAAGACAGCAATCCCGCAGGCACACAAGATCGCACTGTGCGATATAAAAAAGGGCGGAGAAGTTTACCGCTATGGAGTAGTCCTGGGCACTGTGAAAGGGGATACTCCCGCGGGGAGCTGGATCAATGAGGATTCGCTTGACCTCCCTGAAAGGCCTGATGTCCACAATATGAAGTGGGGCACCAATATAAAGGATAAGTCTCTTTTGCCTGACCCGCCAAGGACCACCTGGCTGGGATACCGCAACAAGACCGGGCCTGCGGGGACCAAAAACATACTGGGGATAAATACAACTGTGCAGTGTACTGCAGGCGTTCTCAAGGTGGCGGTACAAAAGATGAAACAGGAGCTGTTGCCAAAGTATCCCAATGTGGATGATATCGTAGCTGTTACTCATCCTTACGGCTGCGGCGTTGCTATAAATGCACCCGATGCATATCTACCTGTAAGGGCTGTGAGAAATCTCATACACCATCCGAATTTTGGCGGAGAGATAATGGTTGTAGGTCTTGGATGTGAGAAGCTTACCTATGACAATGTGCTGACCCCGAAGGAGCTGACTTCGGAAAATGTGCTGACACTTCAGGACTACAAGGGCTATGAGGAGATGATGAAAGCCATATTTGATATGGCAGAAAAAAAGCTTCAAAGACTCAATGAGAGAAAAAGAGAGGAGCTTCCTCTTTCAGATCTTCTTATAGGTATGCAGTGCGGAGGATCCGATGCTTTTTCAGGTGTCACTGCAAACCCGAGTGCCGGCTATGCTGCCGACATGCTGGTAAAGGGCGGCGGAACGGTGATGTTCTCGGAGATCACAGAGTTTCGTGACGGCGTCCATATGCTCGCTGCCAGATGTGTCGACAGGGATGCCGTGGACAAACTTGAAAAAGAGGTGTCCTGGTACGACGAGTACCTCGACAAGGGACAGGTAGACAGGGATGCCAACCCCACGCCCGGCAACAAAGCGGGTGGACTGTCCAATATAGTAGAAAAGGCAATGGGAAGTATTGCAAAATCGGGAACATCTCCCATCGCAGAGGTTATAGGACCTGCCGAGAAACCGACCAGGAAGGGACTTATCTGTGCATGTACTCCTGCCAGTGACATTGTGTGTGGTCCTTCGCAGGTCGCCAGCGGGATAGGCCTTCAGGTATTCATGACAGGGCGCGGAACGCCTTACGGACTTGAGATAGCTCCTGTCATAAAGGTGTGCAGCCGCAATGAGATGAAGGACAGATGGTTTGACCTTATTGATATTTCGGCCGGAGATGTTGCAACAGGGGAGAAGACGATCGAAGAAGTAGGGACCGAGATTTTTAATATGATAATCGACGTCGCCAGCGGAATAAAGAAGCCCTACAGTGATATCTGGGGCTTCCACAACGACATGTGCATCTTCAACCCCGCCCCGATAACGTAAGCGATAAAAGGCATCAAAGTCACATGATGACGTGCTTGCACTTGTCATCATGTGACCTTGATGGCATAACGGATATGAGGAAAAAAGATACGCGAAATGAAATGAGCGTATCGATTTCCGAATGTCCGTCGGATTGCGGGAGCGAAGCGTAGTAATCCGTTTATCGCGAATATGCATATAGAAGAGGAAAAAGATACGCGAAATGAAATGAGCGTATCGATTTCCGAATGTCCGTCGGATTGCGGGAGCGAAGCGTAGTAATCCGTTTATCGCGAATAGTGTATGAACACAATAAGGAAGATACGCGAAATGAAAGGCACAATATGATTGGAACAATTAAGCTGAAAGATGGAAGTGAATTTCCCGCCTTCGGAATGGGAACCTGGTACCTCGGAGAAAATCCGGACAGGAGAGCAGCAGAACTTGATGCGCTTAGGACAGGTCTCGAGGAAGGCATAACACTCATAGATACTGCCGAGATGTATGGAAGCGGACTGTCGGAGGAACTCGTCGGTGAAGCCATAAGAGGTATGAGCAGGGATAGCCTGTATCTTGTATCAAAAGTCCTGCCGTCAAACGCAGGAGGAGACAGGCTTGAAAAGAGCCTTGATGCATCCCTTAAGAGACTTGGCACGGATTATCTTGATATGTATCTGTATCACTGGAGGGGATCTTATCCCCTTGCAGAGACGGTTTCAAAGCTTGAAGCAATGGTAAAGAAAGGCAAAATAAGAAGATGGGGTGTATCCAATTTTGATACGGATGATATGGATGAGCTTCTCTCGGTTCCCGGAGGCAGGAACTGCTGTGTGGATCAGGTCCTGTACCATCTGGGATCGAGGGGGATTGAGTATGAACTTCTTCCCTATCTTAAGGATAAGAACATAGCTGTAATGGCCTACTGTCCGCTTGCCCAGGGAGGAGATCTTCGCCGGCAGCTTCTTACAAGTCCTGTATTGCAGGAGATCGCCAATAAATACGGCATAAGTGTAATGCAGCTTCTTCTTTTGTTCGTACTTCATGATGAGAATGTCTGTGCCATTCCAAGAAGCGGTAACGCACAGCATGTAAGGCAGAATGTTCAGGCTGCATCCATGAAGCTTCTGGAGGATGATTATAAAACGATACAAGATGCATTTCCTGCGCCTGACCATAAGACATATCTTGATATTGTGTGATCGCATATTATATTATGTTGTTATTGCTTGAGGTTTTTGGGGGATTTATCGGGGGTTATAGATGGAAAGTCTGATAATTGCTACAAATGCTGTAGTTCCTTTTATGGTGTACATAGCCGTAGGAATAATTGCCAGAAGAGCCGGATGGGTAAAAGAGACCTTTCTAAGGGAACTGAACTCAGTTCTTTTTAAGGTCTTTTTTCCTTTTATAATGTTTAATAATCTGTACAAAGTAGATTTCAGTACCCTAAGGGGAGCTGGCTATGTGCTGTTTGCTTTTGCGGGGACACTTGTTGTTATACTTCTTTCTTTTCTTACGGTGCCTTTATTTGAGAAGGACAACAGAAGAATACCGGTAATAATGCAGGTCTTTTACAGAAGCAATGCTGTTCTTTTTGCTATACCGCTCTCAGCCAGCGTGCTCGGCGATGCGGCGAGTTTAAAGGCGAGCATTATTGTCGCGTTTCTCGTGCCGCTTTACAATGTCTCAGCTGTCTTTATCCTGGAGTATTTTCGTGGCAACAGTGTATCGTTTAAGAGCATCATCATCGGTGTTTTAAAGACGCCTCTCATTGTCGGAGCTATCGCAGGAGCACTGTTTAATGTGCTTCCTCTCACCATGCCGGATGCACTGGCTGCGCCGATTTCCCAATTATCTGCCCTTGCAACGCCCATGGCACTCTTTGTGCTTGGAGGGACACTACGCATATCGGATGTAAGGAAGAATGCGCCGGTGCTTTTTATCGGAACCCTCTCTAAGCTTGTCGTACTGCCGGCTGTCATGGTGTCTCTTATGGTGGCCATGAATTTTGAACCCTCAGAGCTGTTTGCTGTTTTCTGCCTGTGGGCAACTCCTGTGGCAGCAGCTTCTTTTCCCATGGCACAGAGCATGGGGGCTGACTCGGACCTCGCCGGTGAGTATGTGGTTGTGACGACACTGACATCGATAATAACAATTTTTGTCTGGATATTGATATTGAAGAATACGGGACTTATCTGATAAAGTGGTGTCTGATAAAAACGCGGAAAGAGGGAAGTTTCATTATGTTATTACTTCAGCAGATGGTTGTTCTTTTTATATTGATGGGAGTCGGATTTTTTTGCGGCAAAAAGGGCTTTATAAGTGACAGCTTCGCCAAAAACCTCTCGTGGCTTGTGGTGAATGTCGCGACTCCCGCAATGATAATCTCTTCCGGGATGAATGAGGAGTCATCCATAGGAGGGAGTGAACTTGGATTTGCTTTTCTCCTTACAATTGCTGTCTATGCTTATCTGATCCTGGTGGCTCTTGTGATCGTTCCGGCGCTTGGAGTACCGGGGCAGGACCGCGGAGTGTACAGGGTGATGACCATTTTTACCAATATTGGCTTTATGGGGCTTCCGATATTACAGGCCACCTATGGTGATGAGGCGCTTTTGTACGGAGCGCTTTTCCAGTTTCCCTTCAATTTTCTGATATATACTTACGGCATAGCAGTACTTCGCGGTGAGAGTTCAAAGAGCGGCGGACCTAAGCTGTCAAAGTTTTTGAATGTGGGAGTTGTATCCTGCATTATCGCGATAATAATCTATCTGACCAAAATCCCCATGCCGGGTTTTATAAATACATCATCCAGGAGTCTTTCAGGTCTTGCAGCGCCCCTTAGCATGATGGTGATCGGGCAGTCAATGGTACACATAAAAGTAAAAGATCTGTTTGGTGATCTAAGACTGCTTGTTTTTTCACTCATAAAGCTCATCATCGTACCTGTTGTGGGAGTTCTTCTGCTTAAACTGTTCATCAGGGATGAGATGTTTTTAAATGTCTGTTTTATTATGATGGCGACTCCCATAGCTAGTATGACGGCAATGCTTTCACAGCAGTACGGTGGCGACTACAAAACTGCCTCTAAGGGTGTAGCTCTTTCTACAGTTCTTTCTGTTATTACGATTCCTCTTATTTCATTCATCCTTTTCTGACAAAAATATAGTAAAATACATACATAAATATGGAGGTAAAAGTTATGGCTGAATTTTATCAGTTGACCGAAGCAGCTATTGATGATTTTGGTCCTCTCTTTTCTGAGGATGCACTGACGGATTTTAAGACAGATCCGGAGATTCTGGCTGTAGGAGCGGGTGATGAGGGCGAAGCCTGCGCCGTAATGCTCATAAAGGTTACGGAGTATATACTTCACATTACCTATATTTATGTCTCGGAGTCAAAAAGAAGAAAGGGAATTGCAACAGGTCTTTTGAATCTTGCCCTGGATATGGCTTTTAATACACAAAAGCCTCTTCTTGCCTACTTTAGTGCTGTAAGTGAGGATGAGGCGATATACAGATTGTTCAGGACAAGCGATGCCTTTTCGGTCAGTGAAACAGGAGACAGGATATACAGGGCATCCATGGATGCGCTTGCCAATGCGAAAAAGTGGCTTTCTGAAAAGAATCTAAAGTACCGGATTGTTCGCTTTTTGGAGCTTCCTGAGCAGGATAGGGAGAGTTTTCTTCAAAAATGCAGCAGAAAGAATGAGGCATATATCGATCCCTATGGGAAAGATTTTTTGCCTGCGCTCTGTCTTTCCGCTAAGGACGCAGATGAGATAAAAGCAGCTGTATTTATTGCACAAGAAGGCGACGAGATTTCAGTTCGCTATGTTTACAGTGAGAATCCAATGGCACTCAGAAAGCTTTTTGGTGAAGTGGCATCTGCTATGTCTAAGCTTTCTGACAAAATAAAGAGCATAAGAATAGCGACAGTGAATGATGAATCAGAGAAGATGCTTAAAAAGGTATTCCCCGGTGCAGAACTGGTCGGAACCTTCTACATGGCATCAATGGATCTTTCGGTGTAAGGAGACAAAATATGAATGAGCTTCTAAGGCAGCAAATGAGAAGTATACATAAAGAAGACCTGAAGTCCAGTATCCGGCAGGCAAGTGAGTACTCACATAAGATCGAGCAGGAGCTGAGAGAGCAGGGGGTAGGTGTCACTCAGAGTGCCAAGCAATTTATTGAGACGCCTACATCGCTGTTTACAAGAAAGTATGACTATATGCAGCGCACAAAGGAAGTTGATAAGACAGCCAAAGATGTGGGCCTTGATGAGTACAAAGGAGGTCTATCGAAGGCAAATGAAACTGCCACTGCCAAGAAAGAACTGTCAAAGGAACAGAAGAAGGCGCTGGAAAAGGAAAAAGCTGTTATGGTCCATGAGGCAGCGATGGGCATGGAAAGAAGTCAGAGGATCCGTGAAAACGGCAAGATTGTGCTCTCCAGAAAAGCTCTTGCTGAGGAAAAAGTGCTCTTGTCAGAAAAACTCGATGCAATTAACCAGTCACTTAAGGCGGCACTCGAGGATGAGTCACTTACAGATGAGAGAAAGTTAAAGCTACAGATAGAAGCCATGAAGGACAGGATAAAGGAATATGACACCTATGCTCATCTTCTTCCTATGGGTACCGAGGAGCGCCGCGATGCTCTTTCGACCAAAGAATCACTTGGAATTGAGCTAAGAGACCTTAGGAAAGACCTTGATATATGTATACTTGAGAAGACGGATTCCAAGGAGGCAGAGAGGCAAAGGAGCAGCAAAAAGACCCATGCATTTTATGATCTGTTCCGGTCAGTTGTTCATTCCAAGCATGCGCTGTTCCGTCCGGATACCTCACTCTCAAGGGAGGATGCAGAGTATTATGATGAGAAACGTCAAAAGGTCCTCATGAATAAAGGAAGGGCCTTCTTCGGCGGCACAAAGCCGATGTATTTCTACAAGGAGGCAGGTGAAGACGGAAAGAACTGGCTGTACAAGGAGGCTGTAGACTGCCTGGGCAACAGGACACCTGAGAGAGCTTATATTACAGAGGCTGCGTCCAAACTGCAGAGGTTTATATGTGGGGATGAGCACAGTATTCCGGTATTTGTCGCCAAGAACAAAAATGGGGATGCCATAGGAACTTTTCAGGAGCAGGTTAAGACCACGGATACGCCAACGGTTGATCTCTTTAAGTGGCAGAAGAAGGCCATAGATTCAAGGGATCCTGAAAGAGTTCTAGAACCGGCACCTGTTCTTGATTACTCTGTCACCAGACAGATAATGAGAGAACATACTCTTGACTGGCTGCTTTGCAATTTTGATACCAAGGGAGAGAATTTCCTGCAGAAGGAAGACGGGAGTCTTGTGTCAATTGATAAGGAGGCATCTTTTTCCAAGATCAGTGATGCAAGGGCTGCTAAAATGGACAGAAAGGTAGTACTTCATAAGAATGATACTATTTATAATGTTCTGTTTTCCGAGTTTGTAGAAAGAAAGAGTGTCCTCAAAGCGCAGCATCTTGATTTTGACTCGGTAGAGGAACATATCGATAAGATAGAGGGGCTTTCTCAGGAAGAGTACCTTAACATGTTTGATGACTATCTGACGTTCAAGTACGGAAAAAAGGGAACCCCACAAAAACCTAACGAAAAGCGGGATCAGTTTGAGGCCAAGATCCTTGAAAGAAAGGAGAAACTGAGGGAGGAATACGGAAGATTCTTTGGATCTCTCCTGAAAGAGCGATACGATTTTATCAAGGATAATGGTGATGCTGTCAGTGACTTTAAAGATCATTACAAGGAGAATCAGCATTATATTATCACAAAGACAGGTGACTGGATCTATGTCTTCCGGTCAAAAAGGGTACTTGATAAACATTGAAAACATCGGTAATATGTTGTAAGTGACATCTAAAGAAAAGATACGAGGAGTAACAGTTATGTCAGAAGTTTATAACCACCATGCGGTGGAAAAGAAATGGCAGAAGGTCTGGGACGATGAGAAGGCCTTTGCAGCAAAAAATGATTATACCAAGCCAAAATACTATGCGCTCGTTGAATTCCCCTATCCGTCAGGACAGGGACTTCATGTGGGACATCCGCGCCCTTATACAGCACTTGATATTGTGGCGAGAAAGCGCAGAATGCAGGGATACAACGTCCTTTATCCGATGGGATGGGATGCCTTTGGACTTCCGACAGAGAACTATGCTATCAAGAATCATATACACCCCAAGATCGTGACCGAGAACAATGTGAAGAGATTCAAGGATCAGCTCCATTCACTCGGATACTCTTTTGACTGGGACAGGGAGATCAATACGACTGATCCTAAGTACTATCACTGGACACAGTGGATATTCAGAAAGCTCTTTGAGGAGGGACTTGCCTACAAGAAAGAGATGCCTATCAACTGGTGTACTTCCTGTAAGGTCGGACTTGCCAACGAGGAAGTTGTCAACGGCGTCTGCGAGAGATGCGGAAGCCCTGTTGTGCGCAAGGTAAAGAGCGAGTGGATGCTCAAGATCACTGAGTATGCCGACAAACTCATAGACGGCCTTGATACTGTTGACTACATTGAGAGAGTTAAGGTATCACAGAAGAACTGGATCGGACGTTCAACAGGTGCGGAAGTGGATTTCGCGATCGCAGGGACTGAGGATAAGCTCAGAGTATACACCACAAGGTGTGATACGCTCTTTGGCGCGACCTACATGGTTGTCTCCCCTGAGCACCCTTACCTTGATAAATATAAGGACAGGATCAATAACTTTGACGCTATCCTTGCATATCGCGAGGAAGCTGCCAAGAAATCTGACTTTGAGAGATCAGAGCTTGCCAAGGACAAGACAGGCGTATGCGTAGACGGTCTTTCAGCCATTAACCCTGTTACTAACGAAGAAATCCCGATATGGGTTTCTGATTATGTACTTATGAGCTACGGAACAGGTGCGATCATGGCGGTTCCGGGACATGACGACAGAGACTGGGAGTTCGCCAAGAAGTTTGGACTTCCTATCATACAGGTTGTAGCCAAGGACGGCGAGGAAGTTGATATCAACGAAGCTGCATTTACCGATGTGGCAACAGGAGTTCTTGTAAACTCCGGATTTATAACAGGTCTTTCCGTTGAGGATGCCAAGGCTAAGATGATAGAGTTCCTTGAGGAAAAGAATATTGGTCAAGCCAAGGTCAACTACAAGCTCCGTGACTGGGTGTTCTCCCGCCAGAGATACTGGGGAGAACCTATCCCGATCGTTCACTGCGACAAGTGCGGATTTGTTTCACTGCCTGAGTCAGAGCTTCCGCTTCTTTTGCCCGAGGTTGAGAGCTATGAGCCTACAGATAACGGTGAATCGCCTCTGGCAGCAATGACGGACTGGGTTAATACAACATGTCCCTGCTGCGGCGGCCCTGCCAAGAGAGAGACAGACACAATGCCCCAGTGGGCAGGTTCCTCATGGTACTTCCTCAGATACTGTGATCCGACAAACGACAAGGAACTTGCAAGCAAAGAGGCACTTAAATACTGGATGCCGGTTGACTGGTATAACGGCGGTATGGAGCACACAACACTCCACCTTCTCTACTCAAGATTCTGGCACAAGTTCCTGTATGATCAGGGCGTAGTTACTACTCCGGAGCCTTATCAGAAGAGGACTTCCCATGGCATGATCCTCGGAGAGAACGGCGAGAAAATGAGTAAGTCCAGAGGCAATGTTGTAAATCCTGATGACATTGTAAGGGACTACGGCGCAGATACTCTTCGTACCTATGAGATGTTCATAGGTGCCTTTGACCTGGCTGCAAGCTGGTCAGAGGACGGAGTCAAGGGCTGCAGAAGGTTCCTTGACAGAGTATGGAAGCTTCAGGATATCATGACACAGGATGAGGGATATTCCAAAGACCTTGAAGTGCTCATGAACCAGACGATCCAGAAAGTATCAAATGACTTTGAGAATCTTAAATACAACACAGCGATTGCGGCTATGATGGCTCTCATCAATGAGTTCTACAAAAAGAATTCGGTCACAAAGGATGAGTACAAGACCCTGATAACCCTGCTCAATCCTGTAGCACCTCACATCACAGAGGAGATATGGGAGGCAATCGGCTGCGAGGGACGGATTTACCAGCAGAAGTGGCCTGAGTTTGATCCTGCGAAGACCGTTACCAATACTGTTGAGATAGCGGTACAGATAAACGGCAAGGTGAAGGCAACGCTTGAGATCGATAAAAACGACCCCAAGGATCAGGTAATAGAGGCCGGAAAGAAGGTTATAGCCGACAAGCTTGAGGGAAAGAACATAGTAAAAGAAATCTATGTTCCCGGAAGAATTGTGAATATTGTAGTAAAGTAAGTCTTTAACTTTACATTAAGAAGGAGCTGCCAGGCAGCTCCTTTTTTTGGTTTGCGCGCCATGGGCGCGCTCTAACAGGTGAAAGTCCTGAACATGCCCAGATAGTGGGAAGTGTATAGCTGAACAGCAAGGGTGTCCATCGCGAGGTGGAATCTGAAGGAAGCTGTAAGCAAATCTCTGGTCCGACG
>JAEEGL010427052.1_pt1 | contig 20245 bp, 16 predicted proteins | sample 9134231 | NCBI WGS metagenome assembly JAEEGL01 (sample SAMN16246548, study PRJNA631951) | gut metagenome | biome: gut microbiome; feature: rumen; material: fiber-attached | host: Bos | place: Iran: Karaj | collected 2018-10 | reverse complement strand
CATGGTTGGTCAGGTGATGCTCAGTTATTTGCTAACACAGCCAGCTACATGGTAAATTATGCTCCATTCGCCCTAAAATATGAGAACGATTTATGTGATTGGCAGACTGAAGATGGCTGCTTCCCACAGATAGCCCCTGAAGGTGGAACAGATTCATATATGCGAGTGATGAATGGTTCCACAGGTTGGGCAGATGCTGGAGTAATGATTCCATATCGTATGTGGAAAAAATACGGGGATAAGCAGATTATTGAAAAGTACTATGAAAATATGAAAAAGTACGCCTTCTACATGATGGGAAGAACAGGAAAGAAGAGTCTTTTTAATTCAGAGAAGGTTAAGCTTAGCAAGGAAGATAGAAAATATCTTTACAATATCGGTCAGCATTATGGTGAATGGGCAGAGCCAGCAGAAGTCCATACAATGAGTTGGAAGGATTTTGTTAAGTCTCAGCCAGAGGTATCTACAGTATATCTTTCATATGTTATGTCGCTGATGGTGGAAATTGCTAATGAACTTGGGAAGATAGAAGATATTCCAAAATATCAGGAATATCGAGACGGTGCAAAAGGCACTTATCAGAAGCTTGTGGAAACAGAAGGTTATGGCCTTGATACTGACAGACAGGCTAAGCTTGTTAGACCCTTATATTTTAATATGTTAACAGAAAAGCAGTCTGCATTTGCGAAGAAACGTCTGATTAAGGCTCTTGATAATTACAACTGGAGAGTGGGAACAGGATTTTTATCTACACCACTTATCCTCTATGTTCTTCAGGAAATGGATATTGAGTATGCTTACAAACTCCTTGAAAATGAAGAAAAGCCTGGCTGGTTATATATGCCACGCACTGGGGCTACCACTATCTGGGAAGATTGGGATGGCCCTACATCAGACAATGGAAGGGGTGGTGGAATAGCATCTCTTAACCACTACTCAAAGGGTGCTGTCTGTGAGTGGGTATTTGATGAAATGTGCGGAGTAAAGATTGCAGGTGAAAATCACTTTGTTATTGCTCCTCATCCAGGCGGAAGTTTTACTCATGCTGAATTTTCTTATGATAGCTGCTACGGGACTGTAGCAAGTGCATGGAAGAAAAAAGATGATGGGAAATTCGTATATACGATAACTGTCCCTTCTAACTGTACTGCAAAAGTAGTGCTTCCAGATGGTAGAATGCAGCAGGTTGAAGCAGGAACTTATTCATTTTAATGAATTACGATATTCCTTTGGTGTGATATCATATTTTGCTTTAAATACATTTTGAAAATAGCTCTGACTAGAGAAGCAAAGATACTCGCTTATTTCGCTGATGGTCTTATCGGTGTAATGAAGGAGACTCTTTGCTTCTTCTAGTTTACGGCGCATGATGTAGGCACTGATATTAAATCCAAGCTCACGCTTGAATTTTTTAGAGAGAGTACTTCTGTCCACATGTAGTTCATCAGCTATTTCAGCTACAGAGATATTTTTATTAACGTGATTTCCAATATATTGAATTACGTTATAGATTTCTTTGGACATACCCTTAGGGACTTTCGTTTCTGAAACACGCTTGGTGAAATCGAGAATACAGGTCATGTTAAGGATGGTAATTGCTTCAACATCAGACATTTTTTCAGCTTCAAGAATATATGAGTCTGAAAGCTGATAGGCTGTTTCTATATCAAGTCCGCCTTCTATGGCGCGGCGCGTTATTAAAGTGGTTGATGCGATGAAAAGATTTTTTGCCTGTCTTAAAGAATCGGTTGCTGTACGACCTGCATTCATATTGGGAATGTTAAGGATAAAGGCTTTCAGACCTTCAATATCGCCTTTTTCCACATAAGAGTAGTATTCCTGCTCAAAATAGTAGGTGTCATGGTAATGCTCATTCTCTTTGTTCTCTATTAACATATTAGAGTGATGCTTACCAACTTTTTCTTCAGTTAACCTATTGTGTTCTTCCAAACTAGCAAGGACATTATCGATTACGCCTGAGATTCTAGTATCGATTTTTGTAGCCATATGACACCTCCATTGTTCCTGAGTATATGACACGATATTACAATATATTTCACATAATTACAATAATCTCGTAGCCTGGCATTTTAAAATACTTATACAATTTAGGGGTGGGAGAACCCTATGTTAAGGAGGATTGAAAAATGTCAAAGAAACCATTGGGGAAGGATCATGATGGAATTCAAAAGGTTATGAGAACGGGGGATTATTTTGCAGATTCCCTTGGCCAGTTTGCTTTAAATGCAATGTCAGGTCTTATTGCGCAGATTGCGTATTTTTACACAGATAAAGTTGGCGTTGCAGCTGCTACAGTAACTGCAGTATTGATGATTTGTAAAGTTATTGATGCTTTTACAGATATCATTATGGGAAACATAATTGACCATACAAAACCAGGTAAAGAAAAGTACAGACCTTGGTTACTTAAGATGGCAATTCCAGCAGCAGTAGTAATTGTTGCATTATTTACTGTTCCAGCTAATGCATCTGAAGGACTGAAGTTGGCATACATGCTAATCACAAATATTCTTCTTACTGCTATCGTTTATACAGCTATTGCTATCCCTTATGGTTCGCTTTTGGTTGTTAGAACAAACAGCCAGCAGGAGCGAGGAGTTATGGGAACTTGGCGAGCTGCAGCAGGATATGTATCAGGAATGATTATTGCAATTGGCATCATCCCAATTACTAATGCTCTTGGAGGAAATCAGAGCGCTTGGGTTAAGTTTGGTGTGGGCTTTGCGTTGATGGTTATTCTTACAATGTTAATCTGCTATGCCCGCTCTAAGGAAACAGCAGTCGAATCTGGAAAAGAAGCAGAGGCAATTATCCTAGATGAGGGTGAAGAGGCAGTTCCATTTAAGGAAGCCATTGGAAATCTTTTTAGAAATAAATACTGGGTAATGATTCTTATTATGGGTTTTTTATCTCAGTTATCTTATGGAATCACAAGTGGCGCAGGCGCTTATTACTGTAAGTGGATTTATGGTGATGATAACCTTACAGCTATTTTAGGAGGTGTTGGTTTAATCCCTACAGTTATAGGATTTGCGCTTATTGGACCAATGATTAAAAAGCTCGGTGTTACAAATTCACTTAAGGTGTCATTCTTTATTGGTATGGTAACTACAGCTCTTAGAATTATTAATCCTACAAATTTTGTTTATAATACAGCCCTTGGATGCTTTGCAACTTTTGCAAATATTCCAATGATGTGCTTGCTTGGTGTTATGACAGCAATGACTATTGATTTTAATGAGTACAAGTATGGTAAGAGAATGGTTGCTACTTCACAGGCAGCATCGGGATTTGGAGGAAAGATTGGTTCTGGTGTGGGATCATCAGTGATTGTTTTCTGCCTTGCACTTGCAAATTACGATGGCTTTGCAACAGTGCTTACACCAGCAGTAAGACAGGCTATTTATACATTTAGTATCTATATTCCATTAGCACTATTTATTATAATGTTTGTAATAACACTTAAGTTTGATCTAGAGGAAAAATTACCGGAGTATAGACAAGAAATAGAAAAAAGAAAGAGAGCATAAATTATGCAACTGTATGAAAAGGACCATTTAGATTTTGTACTTAATAACGCAGCAGAGTGTACTGTACTTCTTAAGTCAAACGGGGACTTCCCAATTGACAAACCGGGAAAGCTTGCAGCCTTTGGAGCAGGACTTCGCTACACAATCAAAGGTGGTACAGGTTCTGGAGAGGTAAATTCCAGATTCACTTACACTATCGAGGAAGGCCTTGAACAAGAAGGTTTTACAATCACATCTAAAAGCTGGTTGGATCAGTATGATGAAGTTCGCGCAAAAGCCAAAAAGGATTTCTATAAAAGAGTTCGTAAAGAATTAAAGGGCAATTTCCTTGCAATTATGGGCAAGACCATGAGGGAACCTGAACATAATCTTACACTTAGTGGCGAAGGTGATGTTGCTATCTATGTACTTAGTCGTAATTCTGGCGAAGGCTCAGATAGAGAAGTGATAGAAGGAGAGGTAAAGCTTAACAACTCTGAGATTCGAGATATTTTAGAGCTCAACAAGAGATATCAAAAGTTTATGCTTGTTCTTAATGTTGGCGGTGCTGTAGACCTTACACCTGTTATGGCTGTTGATAACATACTTCTTATTTCACAGCTTGGTGTAAATATTGGCAAAGTTCTTGCTGATATTTTAGTAGGCAAGCAGAATCCATCAGGTAAGCTTACTACTACATGGGCAGCATGGGACCAGTACAGCAAAGAAGGAACTTTTGGTGATTGGAATGAGACTAAGTACACAGAGGGTATTTATGTAGGATATCGTTACTTTGATTCTTTTGGGAAGAAGGCACTTTTCCCATTTGGATATGGTCTTTCTTATACTGATTTTGCAATTGAAACTTCTAGTGTTCATGATAATGGAACTGAAATTATCGTAAATACGAAGATAAAAAATACAGGTAGCTGTGCTGGTAAGGAAGTAGTTCAGGTTTATCTTTCAAAACCAACAGGGAAGCTTGATCAGCCTTATCAGGAGTTAGTAGCTTTTGGTAAAACAAAGTGCCTTGCCTCTGGAGAGGAGCAGGAGCTTTCACTTAGCTTTAATTTGAGAGATTTTGCTTCCTATGATGAGGAAACAGAAAGTTATATCCTTGAGGCAGGAATATACTTAGTTCGTGTTGGTAATAGCTCCGTAAATACGAAGATTGCGGCAGCCGTATCTTACAATAAGACTGTGACTTGCCTTAAGGCAAAGAACTGTCTTGGCAATCCTGGATTTAATGATATTAAATCTGGGGAAAGCGAAGTAGAGGCAATTCCAGCAGATGCAGAGAAAATTAAGCTTCTTGCAGAAGGATTTAATACAGAATCTGTAAAATATGATAATGAATATGAAATAGATGATAGAGTAAAGGCATTATCTGATGATGAGCTAATTTACCTTGGAATAGGAGCTTTTGATCCTAATGCAAAAATGCTTTCAGCAGTCGGTGATGCAGGAAAACATGTGGCAGGTGCAGCAGGTGAGACAACATCACTTCTTTCATCAAAAGGAGTAAAGCCAATGATTATGGCTGATGGACCTGCAGGTCTTCGTCTTTGCAGAACTTATTTTGAGGATGAAAAGGGAGCTCACGACGCATCAGGAAATGGTAGCATGCCAGAAAGCATTACTGATGCCATGGGACCTGTTGTTAGATTTATTGCAAATCTTTTGGTAGGCAAAACGAAAGTGCCAAAGGATGCTGTGATTAAAGAACAGTCTTGCACTATGATTCCTATTGGAACAGCTATTGCTCAAAGCTTTAACTATGATTTGGCAAAGAAGTTTGGCGATATTGTTGGAACAGAGATGGAAATGTTTGGAGTTCATTTATGGCTTGCACCAGCTCTTAACATTCATAGAAGCATTCTTTGCGGTCGTAACTTTGAGTATTATTCAGAAGATCCATTTGTTTCAGGTATGATTGCAGCTGCTATTACAGAAGGTGTGCAGCAGCACAAGGGCTGTGGTACCACAATTAAGCATTATGCTGCCAATAATGCAGAGACAAACAGATACAATAATGATAGTAAGGTTAGCGAGCGTGCCATGAGAGAAATCTATTTAAGAGGTTTCGGTCTTTGTGTTAGAAAGACTCAGCCAAAGGCTATCATGACAAGCTACAATCTATTAAATGGAATTCACACCGCTGAGCATAGAGGCTTAATAGAGGATATCTTGAGATGTGAGTATGGCTTTAAGGGTATCGTAATGACGGATTGGATTCTTGAAATGATGACAGACAAAAACTCCATCAACAGAATTGCTCTTTCAAATGAAGTTGCAAAGGCAGGTGGCGATTTATTTATGCCAGGCTGCAAGGGAGACTTCAATAGAATGAAGGCCGCTCTTGAGGATGGGGCGCTTAGAAGAGAGCAGCTTCAGATTAACGCAACTAGAGTACTTAGAATGATTGATACCTTAGTTGGCTAATCTATAATCTCTAGGAGACATGCCATAGGCTTCCTTGAATTTGCGGTAGAAGTAACTACTGTTATCGTACCCAATGTAGGTATAAATATCTTCAATGGTAAGAGTGGTGTGGCTGAGAAGATAGGCCGCCTGTTGAAGACGACGTGTCATCAATTGCTCTTTAAAATTTTTACCAGTGTGCTTTTTAAGCAGTCTACTTATGTAATAGGTAGGCTGCTTTGTTTGTTCAGCAATTGCTTCAAGGGTGCCATGCTTATAGTGAGCATCAATATACTTCAAAACAGTAAGTAAAAGGTTTTGTTCATACTGAGATGGTGTGCCTTGGTTAACCAAAGAAACATATACTGAAAGGGTCTGTAATAGTAGACCCATTGTGGTCTTATTTATATTATTGATAATTGTTTCTGAATCCTGATTTAGCATAGTGAAAATCATATTTTCCATAAGATTTTGCACAGGAAGAATATCTGCAGCAGGGAAGTGCAGATAGGTTAGGAATGATGACTCTGGAGATAGTGTGGAAATCAAAAAGTCTCTAAGTAAGTCTCCTTCTGGAATCATTTGTAGTGCTTCATCAAAAAACTCAGGAAGCAGGATAAAGTTAATTGCAACATCACCCTCTGATGCTGGAAGAATTTCCTGAGTGGCATTTTGGTTCAAGAATAAAAGTTCACCGGCTTTAAGTGTGATTTCATCAGTTCCATTTAAAATATGATGAGTTTCCCCTGAGACCATATAAACGAATTCAACATAGTTATGGGTGTGCTTTGGAAAGTGCACAAAACGAGTATGAGGACGTATCTCTATGAGACGTCCTTTTTTTAATAGCTTCTCACTGTCGATGACAAAACTGTTGCCGCTGGAGTACCTATTTTTGTCAATGACACCGCCCTTTAAAATTTCTTGTTCTTCCTCTGTCAGCTGTGATAGCTGCTGTAATAAACTCTTTTCCATAGGTAAATTATAGAATGAATCTAGCTGCAAATAAAGTCCTATTTTTGATTATTTTACGACCTTAAAAGTGAGCTTATCAGGATATATACTCATATCATAAACGAGGTGAAACTATGAGTAACTATTATTTGGCAGTAGACATTGGGGCCTCAAGTGGCCGTCATATGCTATTTACAATTGAAGACGGTAAGATGCAGATGGATGAAATCTACCGTTTCGAAAATGCCATGACAAATGTAGGGGGGAAGCTTCTTTGGGACACAAAAAAGCTTTTTAACGAAATCAAAAATGGCATGAAGGAATGCAAAAGACTTGGTAAGATTCCATGTTCTATGTCCATTGATACTTGGGGCGTTGATTATGTGCTCTTAGACGAAGTTGGACAGGTTTTAGGTGATACATACGGTTATCGTGATCACAGAACTGATGGAATGGATGAGGAAGTTTATAAAATCATCTCTGAAGAAGAATTGTATAAGCGAGTTGGAATACAAAAAGCAATTTTCAACACCATATATCAATTGACAGCAGATAAGCTTCAAAGACCAGAGGTGTTAAAAGAAGCAAAGACTTTGCTTATGATTCCGGATTATCTAAATTTCCTTCTTACAGGTGTTAGAGCATCAGAGTATACCAACGCGACAACAACAGGTCTTGTTAATCCTCACACCAAGCAGTGGGATTATCAGTTAATAGAAATGCTTGGTCTTCCTAGAGAAATCTTCTTAGAGCTTAAGCTTCCTGGTAATGAAGTGGGTAATCTAAGAGATGAAATCAAAGAGGAAGTAGGCTTTGATTTAAAGGTGCTTCAGTGTGCAAGCCATGATACAGCTTCTGCTGTAATGGCAATGCCTCATTTAGGTAACGAGGGACTTTACATCAGCTCAGGCACCTGGTCACTTATGGGTGTGGAAAATACAGAAGCCCTTACTCGCGATTGCGACAGAAAGAGTAACTTCACAAATGAGGGTGGTTACGATTATAGATACAGATATTTGAAAAATATCATGGGTCTTTGGATGATTCAGCAGGTTCGCCATGAGGCAAATGATGCTCTTAGTTTTGCGGAATATGCAGAGTTGGCAGCAAGAGCAAACAGCTTCCCATCGCTAGTTAATGCTAATGATGAGAGATTCCTTTCTCCTAAGAATATGACAGAGGAGATAAAAAAAGCCTGTGCTGAGTCAAGACAGCAAGTTCCTAGCACTTCAGGAGAGATGGCAGCTGTTATTTACAAGAGTTTGGCAGCTTGCTACGGAAATACAATAAAAGAGATTAGCGCAAATACAGGCAAGCAGTATGAAGTGCTTCACATTATCGGTGGTGGTTGTAAAAACAGATATTTAAATCAGCTTACAGCCGATGCCACAGGAATTACAGTCCTTGCAGGCCCATCAGAAGCAACAGCCATCGGAAATGCAATGGTGCAGATGATAGAAGACGGTGCGTTGGCAGATCTTATGGCAGCTCGCGAGACTGTACATAAGTCATTTGATATAGAGGTTTTTAATCCAAAAGGAGGAGAAAGATGTTAGTAAATACAAAAGCTAAGGTGGGAGTTTTTTCGATTGCTCTTGGAGCGTATCTTCCACAGTTTCCAAGCTTAGTTCCAGAGTTTAATAAACAGTTTGAGGATTTCAAAGCGTCAATTCCTGACACAGTTGAAATCATTGATGGTGGTGTGGTTACCACAAAGGAGCAGTCACAGGCTGCAGGAGATTTGTTCAGGGCCGCAGATGTTGATTTAGTATTCATGCAGCTTCTTACTTATGCTACATCTTACAACATGCTTCCAGCAGTAAAGGATTTAGATGTACCAGTTGTACTTGTAAATCTTCAGAAGCTTAAGGCTCTTGATTACGATACAGCAGGCACAGCAGATTGGCTTGGTGAAGCATATGCATGTGGTGCTGTTGGTGAGATGGTAGCTGACTTAAATCGTTACGGAAAGCGCTCAGCTGTTATCACAGGTGTAGTAGAAGGCGGCGATGCAGCTGTTGCAAAGGAAATTGATCAGTGGTGCCGTGCAGCACAGTGTCGTAGAAGATTTAGAGAGACAAATCTTGCGCAGATTGGTCGTCCATATCCTGGTATGATGGACCTCTACATTGATGAGTCAAATCTTTACAGAAGAATGCACGTATATACAAAGCAGTTCGACTGGGAAAAGATTTGGGCTATTGCAGATGATATTACAGATGAGGCTGTTATCAAGGCTAAGGCTGAGGATATCTTAGATACTTTTGAAATCGTTGGCGGTGTTGATGAAGAGAAGCTTCATGAGATGGCTAAGTACGTAGTTGCTTTCGAGCAGTGGGTTAAGGATGAAAAGCTTGGCTTTGTAGCATCTCACTATGATGGTTATGCAAAGGGGCAGGCTGGAGTTGTTGATAGTCTTCTTATCCCAGCATTCTCAATGTTAATAAAGCAAGGTACAGCTTGTGCTGTTGAAGGCGATATCAAGGTTGCCATGGCAATGAGTATCCTTAAGACAATCGCAGGTTCTGGACAGCTTTCAGAAATGTACACAATCGATTTCAACGATGGAGTAACTCTCATCGGACACAGCGGTTCTGGTGACGCAGATTTCTCTCAGGCTAAGAAGCCTACTATGAAGATTGTAGATGTATTCCACGGCAAGACAGGTGGTGGATATCTTACACAGTTTTATCCACCAGAGGGAGATATTACATATCTTGCAATTACTCAGGATGGTGAAGGTCACTTCAAGTTCGTTTGTGCTGAGGGTGTAAATGTACCGGGAAAGATTCTTCAGAATGGTGACACAATGATGCGTACAGAATTTGCAATTTCACCAGCTGAGTTCGTAACAAAGTGGAGCGAAGCTGGTCCAACACATCACTTTGCAGCAGCAATCGGTCGTCACATCGATGTAGTTGAAAAGGTAGCAAAGATTTTTGATGTACCAGTGGAAATCATCACAAGATAAGGAGATATAGAAATGAAGATAACAGAAGTAAAGTTTGTTGAAGGTTTTATTAGAATGGCAAATGATGGATGGGAGCAGGGCTGGCATGAGCGTAACGGCGGTAATCTCTCATATAGAATGAAGGATGAGGATGTTACAGCTGTTAAGGAGTTCCTTTCAGAAGATGGTGAGTGGAGGGAGATTGGTACTGAGGTTCCAGGTCTTGCAAATGAGTACTTCATGGTAACAGGTAGTGGAAAGTATTTCCGCAACGTTATCATTGATCCAGAGGATTCAATCGGTATCATCAAGGTAGATGAGACTGGTACAAAGTATCAGATTCAGTGGGGCTTCGTAAATGGTGGAAGACCAACATCAGAGCTTCCTTCACACCTTATGAATCTTGAAGTAAAGAAGCGTGTTACAAATGGTAAGTACAGAGTTGTTTACCATGCTCACACTACAAATACAATCGCTCTTACATTTGTACTTCCTCTTAAGGACGAAGTATTTACAAGAGAGCTTTGGGAGATGGCTACAGAGTGTCCTGTAGTATTCCCTTCAGGTATCGGCGTTGTTGATTGGATGGTTCCAGGCGGAAAGGATATTGCAGTTGCAACTTCTAAGCTTATGGAGCAGTATGATGTAGCTATTTGGGCTCATCACGGTATGTTTGCTTCAGGTGAAGATTTTGATCTTACATTTGGTCTTATGCACACTGTAGAAAAGGCTGCAGAGATTCTTGTAAAGGTTCTTTCAATTACACCTAACAAGCTTCAGACAATCACACCAGATCAGTTTAGACACTTAGCAAATGATTTCAAAGTAGAGCTTCCAGAGAAGTTCCTCTATGAAAAATAATCCTAATCTAAGAAAACCTCAGGTCGTTTTTGGCGGTCTGAGGTTTTTGGTGGTATCATAGCAACTAGATTGTTAAAGAGGTGACAAATGGACATAGAAACTCTTGATAGATCACTTAGACAATTAAGTGATTCTGAAATTGGGGAGTCAGAGGGACGGTTCTTTTGACTTCTTAAGAACTAAATAAGACTCAGAACACCCGCATTGCAGAGTATATCTGCTTTGCGGGTGTTTTTAGAGGAGACAAAAGAACCGTCCCTTTGTCTCCTCTTGCTTGTCAGACTTGCTACCGGAAAGATTCCTTTAAATGAGCTAAAAATCTTTCTGCGATAGGTGTAAATGCTTGATATCTGTTCCATGCAATATATATTTTGTTCTCGAGCCTGGGAGACAGTGGTTTGAATACAAGGCCGCTGTCTTTTGACGTATTTACAAGATGCTCATAGGTGAGAAGATATCCTAAGCCCTCCATGGCAAAAATTGATCCATTGTAAGAAAGTCGGAATGAACCTTCCAACTGAAGTTCTTTAAATCTGTTACCTGCCCAGTTTTTAATATCTCCATTCCATGCTTGATCAGAACAGAATAATGGCAGGCCTACAAGGTCATCCAAACGGATGGCTTTTTTCTTTGCCAGGGGATCGGTATCCGGAATGATAAGTCCCCAGGTATCTGTTTGAGGTAATTCGATATATTCATATTTGCGGATATCCGGCTGTTCTACCAGTACTACAAAATCAAGTAAGCCTTTATCGACTTTTTCAGAGAGCTGCTCGGTATCACCGCTTGTGATGTGATAATGAAGGTTTAGATAATGCTGCTTAAATTCTTTTATTGACCTTGCCAGGTATCGAAGCTGGTAAGATTCAGCAAGACCAAGATAGAGATCTCCGCCACCTATATCATCCAGAGATACAAATTCCTGCTCGATTTTATCAGCCATGCTGACGAGGTCTTCCGCGCGATTGCGAAGCAGGATTCCTTCGTCGGTAAGTTTTATACTAAAAGCGTGTCTTGTAAAAAGTTTTTTTCCAAGTTCCTCCTCCAGCGATTTAAGCTGTTTTGACAGGGTAGGCTGAGTTACATGCAGAAGTTCAGCAGCTCTACTCATATTTTCTTCTCTTGCCACTGCTAAAAAATATCTTAAAGTTCTGATTTCCATAGAATTTCCTTTCCATGATCAGTGCACTCGAAATACTTCGTATTTCTCGTTCTTCGGCATTCGCCGAATATCAATATTTATAAGAGTATGCACTGATGTGAGCAAGCTCCCAAGTTCATACTTTTATAAATATTGCTGTACTGCTCATTGCTATATGATATTCCAAAATAGAATATTATGATATTCATTATAGCCATTAGCAAGAGTGTTCACAAGCACGTACAATAAAGATGTCAGGAAAACAGTACGATTGAGTGAGGAAATCTCATGGATAAAGAAAAACTGAAACAGTGCCTTATGGATACAGGATGTCGCGAAGATGCATCAGAAAATATCCTTAAGCAATATGAATCCGGAAGCATGGAAAACATGCTTCGACTTTTGAAAAAAGAGCGTTGTCGCATAATGGATGAATATCATGAATGCGGAAGAAAAATTGATTTCATGGATTTTATGCTTAGAAAAATAGAAAGCGAAATGAATAAGAATAACGGAGGTATCAAGTGATGATGAAAAAAGAAAAAATCGTTTAAACAGCAGGAAGAGATGCACTTGGGAGTTTTGCGCCTGACTTTGCCGGATATAATGATGATGTATTGTTTGGTGAAGTATGGAATGGCACGACATTGGATTTAAAAACAAAAAGTACAATTGTAATTTCTGTATTTATGGGCAGAGGCTGGTATCAGGAGGAGGGAAAAGAAGCAGTGGAGCTTACTCCGGGTAAAGTTGTGAATATTCCGGTAGGTGTAAAACATTGGCATGGAGCTGCTGCTGATTCCTGGATGAGTCATCTTGCTTTTGAGATTCCCGGTGAGGGTGGTTCAACAGAGTGGTGTGAACCGGTTTCGGATAAACTATATGGTGAATTAAAATGATGTGGAAAAGAATTGCTGCAATACTGGTGGTCTTTTTGTTGCTGTTAACAGGGTGTAAAGCGAATAGTTCCGGTGATTTTCAAGAAGATGATAATGCTGTGCAGATGGAATCCGGTGTTCAAACAGATATAAATGAGCTAAAGGAGCAGACTGAGATGAAAAACGTGGATGAAAGCACTCTGGCTGATAATCAGATTCGTGTAACTGTAGGAAACAGTTCTTTTATTGTGAATCTTGAAGACAATGAAACAGCCAAAGCTTTGAGAGAAATGCTTACAGATGGGGATTTGACTATTTCAGCGTCAAATTACGGAGGATTTGAGAAAGTCTGCCGGTTAGGAAAAACTCTACCATGTAATGACACGCAGATTACAACTGAGGTCGGCGATGTAATGTTATACAGCGGGAATCAGATTGTATTTTTTTATGGTGCTAATTCATGGACTTATACGAAACTTGGTAAAGTGGAAGAGCCGAGTTTAGAAACACTTGAAAAGATATTAAGTGGACCGGAGACGGAAATTACATTAAGTATAAATGAGTTATAAGGGGACTTCTTGAACTAAGTTTATCAAGGTAGTAAAGTAAACAGATAATCGAAAAAAATAGAAGGGGTTTGAAAGATGGAGAAAAAGAAACGTTGGTTGATACGCCTGTTTATTCTTCTGTTTTCGACTTCCGTATCGGTTGCGGTATTGCCGATTGGTATCGTAAATGTTTATGGCTTGTTTGGAGAGATAACTGCTTCATCTGTGACAGAGGATAAAGACTCTGAAATAGTTAATGAACGCCGGATTTATGAGCTTGCAAAACAGGCTAAAGGAATCAATATCTACAATATCTGGTTTGAAGTCCGGGTATATATTTTATGCATAGTTTTTATTGCATATATGATAAGGCTTCCAAGAGGCGATACCATTGTTTCTTTAAAAGTGCGTATGGATGATTAAAACTTTCTGCTTATAAAAATGGCAGAAAGGAGGTAAGACTCTTGTATGAGCAAGACTATATCATGCGCCTTATAAATGAAATGGTAAGAGTAATCCTTAAGCTTTTATTCAATATTGATACGGATTCGCCTTCCGCGGAATTGATGGAAGATGCTAAGGAAAAACAGACTTTGGAGTCATTGTTGGACATGGTTGATGAGGGCAGGATAAATGAAGCAGAAAACAGCCTATATGATTCAATCGATAACATGGATAAAAGTGATATGGAAATCGCATTGCTGTTTTATTCATATCTCAATGAAAAATCTGATAAATTTCTTGAAGAACACGATTTTAATCGTGACGAAGTAAAACAGGGATTGGAATGTATTATGTCTAGATGCAGAGTGACTGGAATTGCGGAAATATTTTTGGGATAATAAAGATTTTTGCAGTAGTTTTGACTGCCTGGCTTGAAGCAGCCAAAAGTCACAAAGCAGCCAAAAGAACCGTCCCTTTGTCACAAAGCTATTCCTAGTATAGGGTGTCTGCAAAGACACCCTATCTTTTTTGTATCTGCTTTTGTCTAAGTAAAAAGTACAATTTGATGTTTTTGTTCCGTACCGTATGAATACACAACTTTGATTATTCTCTTCTAGGATAAACTATTATACTATAAAACCGAACAATATGTTTCATAACAAATTGTATGTTCCGTTATTTAGAAGGAGGTTTTATAATATGAATAGATGGCTTGAAAATGAAACAAAGCTAACAAGTATTTTTGCAGGAATTTCAATAATATCCTTAATTCTTAGCATTACAGGTGTTTTAAAGGATATAGTACCGGTGGATATTGCATGGATCGCGATTATTCTTTGCGGTATACCAATTCTGGTCGGGGCTTTTAAAGGAGTGGTATTTGAACACGATATCAAAGCAGATGTTTTGGTTGCAATGGCACTTATTGCATCGGCTGTGACAGGTGAATACTTTGCTGCAGGAGAGGTAGCCCTCATTATGCAGATTGGATCTCTTTTAGAAGATTACACAGCTGGTAAAGCAAGAGAGGGCATCGAAAAGCTGATTCGTCTTACCCCACAAAAGGCGCACTTAATCACTGATGGAGAGGAAATAGTTATTCCTGCTGAGGATGTAAAGGTCGGTGATAGGATTCGAGTTCTTGCCGGTGAGACAATTCCGGTTGATGGAATCATTGTAGAGGGTGAGACAACCATCGATCAGTCTGTTATGACAGGAGAAAGTATCCCGGTAGATAAAAAATGTGGTGACAAGGTTTCAAGTGGTACAGTGAATCAATTTGGGACTTTTGTAATGAATGCAGAGAAGGAAAGCGGTGATTTGGCTCTTCAGAGAATGATTCGATTAGCGCAGGAAGCGGAAGAAAATAAGGCTCCTATTGTAACTCTGGCTGATAAATGGGCCACCTGGCTTGTGGTAGTGGCATTTGCATGTGCTATTGGAACATGGGTATTTACAGGAGAGTTTATGAGAGCGGTCACAGTGCTTGTAGTGTTTTGTCCATGTGCTTTTATACTTGCGACACCTACCGCAGTTCTTGCAGGTATTGGAAATGCAGCAAAATATGGAATGATTATTCGATCAGGAGATGCACTGGAGAGGCTTTCTAAGATAAAAAGAGTTGCATTTGATAAGACTGGTACTCTTACCTATGGAAAACCTCATGTAGCGGAAGTAGTAACACTGGATGCTGATTACAGCAGGACTGAAATCCTTCATATTGCTGCTTCAGCTGAAAAATTGTCGGAACATCCTCTTGGAAGGGCAATTGTAGCCGGTTGTAAAGAGGATCTATATGATATAACAGACTTCAAGGTGATTGCAGGACGAGGTATAAAAGCCCGGGTGCAGGGAAAAAGTGTTATTGCAGGAAAAGCTGATTTTATGCAGTCTGAAAGAGTGAATCTCAGTATCGCTACTAACCAGGTGTCAATATTTCTTAATAATGGCGCTACGGTAATATATCTTGCAATTAATGGTAAACTGAGAGGTTTTATTGCTCTGGCAGATATAATCAGGGAAGATGCTGCAGCTACAATCAAGAAGCTGGTGGAATGTGGTGTTACTCCGATGTTATTAACGGGAGATAATGTACAGGCTGCCGGGGCTATATCGCAGAAAGCCGGGATAAAGGATGTAAGAGCAAATCTTTTACCAGAGGAAAAAATGGAGATTATAGGAGACTATGCTGGAAGTAAGGAACCTATATGTATGATCGGGGATGGCGTGAATGATGCACTGGCACTTACTACAGCAGACGCAGGCATAGCAATGGGAGGTATAGGAAGTGACATTGCCATTGAATCTGCAGATGCCGTTTTGGTCGGTGATGATATAAAACGAATTCCGTATCTTCTTTCCCTTACGAAGAAAGCAATGCAGAAGGTGAAGACAAATATTATCATGTCGATGATTATTAATATCTCGGCAGTTATCTTGTCGGAAGCTGGAATACTTACGCCTGTCACGGGAGCTTTATGGCACAATTTTGGCTCGGTATTTGTGGTGGTAAATGCCGCTCTTCTTCTAAGGTATAAAGATGAATAGTCAAGAAATGGAATGAGGTGTATGTAATTATGGATAGACGTCAGCAGAAAACCAGAAAAGCGGTTCTGGCTGCTTTTGAAGAACTTGTATCATCAAAAAGATATGAGCAGATTACAGTGCAAGATATTATTGACCTTGCAGATATAGGTCGAACGACTTTCTATGCTCATTTTGAAACAAAAGACAGTGTGCTTGATGCAATCTGTACGGACCTGTTTTCACATATTTTTGATGAACATCAAAAAGAGGAAGAGGATCATGATTTTTCAAAAGCAATGAATAACCTTCAAGATAAACTGACGCATATCCTATATCATTTAAAAGCGGATCAGAAGCATTACAGAAGACTATTTTCCGGTGAAAGTGCGGAATTGTTTTGGGATTATTTCAGGCGCTGGTTTGAATTAGAACTGGGTGAAGAAATACAAAAAACTCATAAAGATAAGAAAAATATGATACCTGAAGATCTGTTTACAGGATTGTACATAGGAATATTTATTGAAACAGTCAAGTGGTGGTTTAAAGATGGATGTAAGAAAACACCGGAACAGGTAGAGAGGTATTTTGAAGAAGTTTTTTGATTTGTTAATATCCGATGGTTATTATGACCATCGGATAATTTTTTTACAGTGGAAACGCAACAGTTTCATTGTACTGCTTTTGGAAAGACAAAGGGACGGTTCTTTTGACTTGCTGAGTCAGCCGAACCGTCCCCTTGACTTGCCATTTATTCTGTTTTTTCTGCGCTTAATAATTCTGCGTCATAGTTGTCGGCGTCAAGTCCCGATCCTGTGAAAGTTATGATATAACCGTCTTTGATAAGGCAGATACATCTCTGGTAAAGAACTGTACCGTTTATTTTTGCCTTAAGTACAAGTGAAGGATGATCTTCCCCGAGGAATTTAACTGTCTCCATATCGGCAGTTACATCTGTTAATCCCTGAGCTTCAAGAGCTGAAATTGAAGGTTCTTTCTGAGATTCCATAATTGACTGCTCATTTGCAAGAGCTCCGGCAAGTGAACCTACACTCTGAAGTACAACATTCAATGTTTTGCCTGTTGTTCCGTCAACGGCGTAAGTTACTACCATAATGCTTCCGCTGTCGAGAGCTTTTTTTGCTGCCTTGTTATCTTTGAAGGCATCTAAATCTGTTATTGTGCTGTTTAATGTCTGAAGCTCTTCATCATTTGCGAATTTGAAATTATCGCCTAAAGCAAATTTTACTCCAAAATATTTGTTTTCGTATGTGGTTCCGTTTACAACACCTGAAATGCTATCACTTGAAGCGCTTGCATTCGATTCCTCTGACGATGCGCCTTCAGATGCAGCTTCGCTTGAAGATTCGGAAGATGTATCTTCGGCGGGTGCTTCGCTTTCAATGTTGTTGTTCTTTGCAGGCTCGACCTTCTGAGCTCCGCAAGCAACTGAGCTTGCTGATAATGCAAGTGCTATCATTGTTACCAATAATTTCTTTTTCATAAATTTCTCTCCTAAAATAGAACATAAAATAAAAACACGTTAATTCTAGCATATAATATTTGGGAATGCTATAAAAAAATTAACTGATTTATCGTTTGCGTAATAAATGCTGATTGAGACTGTGTTTGCGGGTGATGATAATAAATATTTCTTGAGTGGTAAATGTAATAATGATAAAATTGTTATTAGAAATAGATAACCAATAGTTTATTGCAGGCCGATTTTTGCAGACCTATCGGGAGATGTGACATCTATGGACACTCAGGTACTTGATTTAGATTTTGATCTTGAAAATGAAACGATGTCTTACTCCGGTCTTTCTTCGCTTAATAAGAGTGCGTTGGAGAGAGAACTAGAGATGTGCAGAGAATTGGGGGCAGATGCTGATAAGCTTCGGGCTCTTAATTTTAATGCACTTCAGCTTTCCGAGATACGAAAAGGTATCAATGATAAAGTCGATGTTGCAAAATATATGGATCCCAGAAAATCATGGACTGAGATGGAAGAGCTGAGGCTTGAAATGACTCAGAACATTGATATGAGCTCATACAGGGAGCAGGGATTTGATGTTCAGCAGCTTGCCCAGATAAGAAAAGGTATTGCTGCGGGGATAGATGTTTCTGTATATGCCAAGAGGGAATACCTTGCGGATCAGATGAGAGAGATTCGAATCGGGCTTAGCAGAGGTGAAGGTGTTCCTATCATTTTTTTTCAGGACCCGGCATTTGACAGCCTCCAAATGCGCGAGATCAGAAAAGGTCTCGAAGAGGGTATTGATATTTCTAAATACGCTTCTGTAGACATTCCATATATGAAAATGAGGGCGATAAGAAAAAGTGCGGAAGACGGACTTTTCTTTACTGATGCGCAGATACAAAACTACAATGCGAGCATACTTGAAGAACTGCATTCGGCATACATCGATAAAGTCGATGTAAGTCGATATGTTGCGGAAAGATATGAAGCGGAGCAGATTGAGCAGATAAGGATCTGTCTAAAAGAAAAAATCCCGATAGATAAATATATTAATCCCGATATGAGAAGCGATGCGATCAAAGAGATAAGGATCGGATTGGAAAATGGTATTGATGTCGGAAGATATGCCGATGCGGCGTATGGTTGGCAACAGATGTATGAGATGCGAACAGGTCTTGAGCATCAGATTGATATTACACCATATTCGAATCCTCTTTATCAGGCAGATCAGATGAGGGAACTCAGGCTTGGTATAGAAGACGGACTCGATATCAGTGCTTTTTCATCTATGATGTATACCGCTCGTGATATGCGCAGGATAAGAGAACGCATATTGGGAGAGGGATATGAGTTTGTGGGACACAAAACACATGATGCACAAGTTCTTGACAGGACTAACGGTGTTCCGAACGAAGCTGTTCTTCTTAATTATATGCTTGAAAACAGGGATGAATTTCTGTCATTTACTTCCGATGAGATGATATGCTGGATAAAACTTCCTGCGAGAACCGACGGCGCGGTATATACCGAAAATCTTATTATGAGTTTTCTTGTTCAGTGCAGAATAATGGCGGGAATCAACAAAGAAGCTATCTCCAATATGTTAAGCAACTTAAATCATAACGAGAAATATGTTGTTGCTGCCGGAAAAGCTGCCGTTAACGGAGTTGACGGTTATTATGAATTTTTGGTTGATATGACGCAGGAACAGGAACCTGTGATTTTAAAAGACGGAACGGCGGATCTTTCCAATATTGAAGCGATCAAGCAGGTGAAAGCCGGAGATAAGATCGCGATATATCACAAGGCGAAAAAAGGAGAGGACGGATATAACGTATACGGAGAAGCCTTGAGGGCGAAAAACGGCAAAGAAATCCCTATCTTAAAGGGTGAGGGATTTATGATACTTAATGACAGGGTGACATATGTTGCCAAATATTCCGGCGCGATCAGCATGGTTGACGGAGTGATAAATATCGAAAAGATTATGATACTTCCCGAAGTAAAGATAACCGATAAAAAGATTGCCTACGACGGGGTTGTATATATAACAGGTGACGTACATTCGGGATGCAATATCAATGCGTCGGGAGATGTGATAATAGGCGGCCATATGGAAAGCTCCGAAATAGTCAGCGGAAGGAATGTTATCATTAAAGGAGGCGCGACATGCCCCATCAGAGGCTCTATAAGAGCAAAGGGAGATGTTTCTGCGAAGTTCTTTGAGGGTGTGACGATAAGCGGAAAAAATATTTCCGCAAACTATTTCATAAACTGTAATGTTGTGGCGAGCGGGCTTATTAGGACATACGGAAGAGTTGGAACAATATATGGCGGAAGCGTTCAGAGTCTGTTCGGAATAGAGACTGCGTCCGTCGGAAACAAAGCCGGCGCAAAGACAATTGTCACACTGGGCGTGAATAATACCATACTTGCGGAGCTTAGTAATATCAATAAAGCAATCAGCAGGGAGGAAGAAGAACTTAACAGCCTCAAGGTTCAAAGGGACAGGCTT